>TARA_R110000824_G_scaffold8450_4_pt1 | contig 13621 bp, 26 predicted proteins | sample TARA_R110000824 | Tara Oceans TARA_R110000824 (sample SAMEA4397747) | marine metagenome | biome: Polar Biome; feature: [MES] marine water layer (ENVO:01000295) within the mesopelagic zone...; material: water (ENVO:00002006), including particulate matter (ENVO:01000060) such as...... | reverse complement strand
GCTTCAACTGTGAAGTTGTCGTCATATTCCCAATCATAATTATAGTCTGTGAAGTGGCTTCCCGACCTTCCAAATGATACACTATATGTTTTTCCTTCCATTTCGAATATAGTAGTTTTATCGCTATACTTTCCGTGGTCTATCCAGTCTTCATCTTCAATGATTTTAAATTTATCGTCTACCTCTAAGTCTCCCCAGCAAATTGCCATGGCTTCTGATTGATTTAGTGTTATTTTATTCATATTAGTCCTTTTTATAGGGAGAATTTTTCTATGTCCTGACCATGATTATCCCAATCTATGCCATAGTCTTGCCTTAGTCGTCTTTTAACGTATGCTTTGCTGGGAGAGTCTTCCATCGATTTAATTAGCTCGATTATTTCATCAAATTCTTCTTCTTCTCTTGCTTTGTTTAGTTTATCGACAAATCCGCAACGAACTAGTTCTTCACGCATTTCTTTTTCTATAGCTAACCATTTATCCACAAGTTTGTTATAACCGTCTAGCATTACTCTCCTAGCTGTATCTCTGAGAACTTCTCATGAAACTCGCTATAAGACCTCACGTATGTCTTAGAGGGATTATCTGAGGGACAGTATAAGCACATTCTTTGCCCATCTTGTTCGTTTGTGGAGTTAAATACATGATCGTCTAGTAGAATGTAGACGTTTTCGTTTTTAATATTTTCATATACCATATGCATATTAACCGACCCTGCCTGTTTCTAGCCATTCATTAAGTCTTCCAATATTGCATTTCCATTTGCCTTTCATGATTACATTGTGTCCTTGAAGTAGATTTCTTCGACTCTTTTTCGCAATCGGGATTTATCTTTATATGCTCCAAGTGCTACTAATGTATCAACGATTCTATCTATGCCCCATTCTTGACAGTGGGGGAGATGACTATTGCCCTTAATATATTCCATTCTTAAGGCGCAAACTGTATTTACTAATGCTTCTGATTTTGTCATTTTAGCCTTTCTTTAAATTTGGTACGGCGGGTGGGACTCGAACCCACGACCTGCGCATTAGAAGTGCGCTGCTACTGTCCAACTGAGCTACCGCCGTATTTCAATTTTTTCTTATAACAATTATGGCATATTAAATCGCATTTGTCAAGCTTTTTTGTTTACCACCATATTTTAACAATCAAATCATCGTCTTCCGTTAACCCCTGTTCTTTCAGCCAGTCCTGCCTTTGAATTGTTTTCATTAATTATCATGTTGTTTTTTACTTTTTGTTTTTTTGGTTTCATAAAATGAGATATCTCATAACCAATGTCTGACAGAAGCGCCTTCCGTGTAAGAATGGTCTGCCTTGTTTCATCCATTCCCCCTCTTCCAAATATTGATTTACCTTGATCAATAAACCTGCACGTGTATGATGAGTTGTTATTAAGCTATTCATTATCCTCTCCTTATTACCAATTATGTATGATTCCTGCCAAAATAAATAAGCATGTTATGAAGTTGACTATAACGATAATGCTTCTGATTACCGCAATTTTATCTGCTTCTTTATCATTTGATCCGTATTTTTCCCCTAGACTTTTCGCCCATAGTCTCCATAATCGTTTCATACTTTCTGCCATTTTGTTTCTAATTTTGAATGTTTCCTTGCCGCAACAAATAAGTAATCACTCAATCGGTTTAGATATATTACACAATTCGATATATGGTTACATGGTATTCCTGTTCTTTTTTTGGTATCATCTCTCCATTTTATTACTAGTCTTTCTGCTCGTCGGCAAACTGATCTAGCAAGATGGAAATTTATTGCTTCGTAAGGCAGTATAAATTCGGTTAGTTCTGGAAGACTATTATCTATTACGTCTATTTCCCGTTCAATTTTTTTTATGTCATTATCTAATATATAAGATTCTCCTGTTGAAAGTTGCGCTCCTAGTTTCAAAAGGTCGTGTTGAATCTGTTCATGGAATTTGTTATTATGGTTTTGCCTAACCAATCCAATAAAAGAGTTGAGTTCGTCAACGGTGCCAATGGCCTCAATTGAATAAGTTCCTTTAGAAACAGTTCCCTTTATCGGTAAGCATGTTGTACCCTGATCCCCCTGTTTCGTATATATTTTTGTCATATTTTAATCCTTATAGTTATCTTCTATCTACTTATGCTTGGTTAATTTCATATTGCATGATTACAAAATATATTAGCCAAAAAAAACAATGAACCAAACAGTAATGCCTATGCAGATAAATACCGTTAAGAAGTCCCATACCTCTGCTTTATCCGTTATGAGTAAACCAACTAAAACAGAAATTACAGTTCCAACTATTGCGCACCAAAAAGCAAATGTCCCTAAGTTCAGGATAATGGTTATTGCCGCTAATAGTGATGTCATGAAAATCCCTTTCTTTATTACTTGATCAATTTGTATAAGGCTATCATACTTTTTTTATTATGTCAAGTACTAAAACTGTCAATTACGTATTAGACAGGTTGGGATTTGGGGGATAGGCTTATTGCTGTCTTCTGTTCTATAGAATTCGTTATGATTTTTATCTACCAGTTCTATAGGGCATTCCCAGCTACTACAATAAAAAAGATACCAATATCTTAGGCTATCTCTTCTTAATGGGAAGCTGCATTTGGGGCAGTAGTTCATTTTAAAAGATTACTGGCTCTATCAACTAAGTCTTGCAGTTCTGAAATATCGTTAAATGACCAGCCATCAGTTTTAATTACAAAAAATGGGTCATCTTCTGGTAATTGCCATTCTAACGATAAGTCGATGGATTCATAGTCGTCTGTAGTTCCAAGAGTGTTACCTTCTTGGGAGAATCTTATGTTTGCATGCATTATGTCTGGTTTTGGGTCGTTCATAGTATTATTACTCAAATTGGTAGCGGGGGCAGGATTCGAACGCTGCGATCTCTTGGTTAATTGTCATTGAGTTATCAGGTCGGCAATTAACCGCCATGTTTAATTTTTTGTTGGTAAATATGAACTACCCAAGGACTAAAGATCCTTGGGTTTCGTGATTCGTCGGCTCGCCTAACGGCAACGCCTCCTCACGTTTTTGTTTTGATTCCGACTGCATTCCACAACCAGAATTGTTTAAATTGTAATCTTTTAATACCTATAATACTGCTGCTAATTCAATTTATATTTATTTTTATTCTTCGTAGCCTATCATAACTCCAGCAACTGTATTTATACCAGCACCTTCTTCTATAAATAAACCAGTTGAAAATTCAATAGGCTCTGAAAAGGTATGCCCAACTACTTGAGTAGCACTTTCATTTGTTGGAGATTCCTGTACTTGTATCGGTAAAACTATTGCACCAGCAACAGTCAATCCATCTCTTAAATTAACTCTACCCGTATTAGCGTTATCTGTATTATCAATGGTTAATAATATATCAGTTATAAAGAAAGTTTTACCAGCCGTAATAGTTCTTTGTAGTACACTTACTGATGTGTCTAACACTTCCGATACTTTAACTCTACCAGCTAATTGAGATGGTCTAGCACCACTAACTACATTTAAGTTTCTATAACTTCCAGCATCATTTACTGTATCTGTAACCGATACATTTCCAAATGCTCCGTTTTCGTCTTGCCCTACAATAATGTTTCTGCCTAAAGTAGCAACCATTGAAGAAGCAATAAATGCTCCAGTTGTTAATAGTTGAGGACTTATTGCAGTTGTTAAAATCTTAGTTGTATAGTAAAAATCTGTTTGTGTAACACCTCCATTATTTGTAAACTCATATTTTATGAAGTTACCAAATGCTGGTGCTGCAAAGAATTGATAACCATCACTTGCAGTATAGGGAATTGATATAGTTCTAGCAACATCAGTAAATCCCGAATCAGAACAAAATGAAATATCAATAGTGCCATCGTGAGAGGCTAATATTTCTGTTTGAACTTGTGAATATCCATTTACATCGCCATCCCAATCTATTGTAGATGAATTGTAAGTTGCTCCATTTGCTAATAGTGCGGTTGTTGCAAATGCAGTTTTTTCTGCTAATATTTGTGGTATATAACTCATATATATTGTTTCTGTACTATAAACGATTGTTCCTGCAATTGCAATAGCTTTTTTAAAAAGTTGATGATTAAGTAATTGGTAGCGGGGGCAGGATTCGAACGCTGCGATCTCTTGGTTATGAGCCAAGCGGGGACGGCCAGACTCCCCTACCCCGCAATATGATTTGCTTATCTTCTTACATTATACATCTTTTTGACAATACTTCAATCTGCTTTTCCAATATTTTAATCTTTTTAGTTTGCTCTTTACTTAAACCTTGCCAATGGTCTCGATCTTTACTTAAAATAATCCGACTAGCGTTTAATCTTAAGACAATGTTTCCCAAAGATTTTGCGCAATCGTTTTCTACAGAAACAGAATAATCAGAATTTATCGTTACATCATTTTGTTTGTTGAACTTTTGTTGAATGTATCGTCTAGTCTCCATCCTTTAATTATACAGTTTCTTTTCAAATTTGGCAGAGCGAAAGGGATTCGAACCCTTACATCTTTCGACACGGTTTTGGAAACTGCTTGGCTCACCAATGCTAGTCGCTCTATTTGTTAAAATGGTCGCGGAGGGGGAATTGCGCCCCTATTTTACAGTATGAATGTAATTTTATATATTGTTTGCTGAAATTAACCTTTAGTCTCATTCCCACAGGTTAATGTTAGTTTTTTTATCTCCGCATATATTATTTTGGTACAGGCGACTGGACTCGAACCAGCATTTTCAATTCCATTTACAGATAAAACGTTAGAACCGTTCCTTGATTACGCCTGCATATATCATGTTATTCTACCATATGCATTAAATACATATTCTGCTTTTCGTTCTCCTTTTGAAAAAGCGATAAGTTCTTTTGTCATACTTATTGCCTGCTTTAAAATCTTCTCTTCGTCAATTGACCCCTTTTCTATTTTTTCAGGATCTATTGTAAATTTCAAATCGTCAAAATCTGACTGATCGTAAAGATCTTGTAACTCTTTATGTAGTTTTTCACAGTTCATTTGCTAACTTCCTTATTTCATTAATCAAGAATGTTGTTTCTTCTACATGGTGTTTTTCCGTTACATATTTTATGCCATCTATTAAAACCGATTCTTCTCTTTTTACTTTAATCCATTTATATCCCTTATAGGATGGTTTTTTACATCCATTGGGGCAATAATTTATATCTGTCCCCATTCTACATCCGCATGTTTTACATTTAATCATATTTTTCCTTTCTTTTAAATTGGAGGAAGACGCAGACTTTTACTGCACCCGCAGGTAATTCTCCTGACGTACTCTTGAGGTTTGACAGGTTGCATATATGCTCCTTAAGGGCGCTTTCTGCTCCGTATTATCAAACGTCGGACTGTTCTTCCGGCAGTCTCAGTGTTTTCTCGAACGAACGTCTCCGAACGATTTATATTCTATGAATGTGCACTCCAATTAGGAGCCTCTACAGGATTGCCATCTTGGTCAATCCATTGTCCCTCAAAAGGCTTTGAGTTTTCCAAGCCATCCTTGACACCTTTCCGTATAGCATCATCTATGTCTTCATCTTTCAAAGAGTTGAAAAGCGACTCTGTGAACTCTTGACACTTTTTTCTTGATTCCTCTAAGTCAAACATATTATTTCCTTATATTAGTTTTTTAAATTGGCGGAACATACGGGTATTGATCCCGTGACGCCTCCGTGACAGGGAGGTATGATACCATTTCAACAATGCTCCATTTTTTTAATTGGCGCGGACAACAGGAATCGAACCTGCATGTATCCAAATTAACCTTTCGTCTGCAAAAAAGATAAAGGTTAATCCTTTATCTTTTGAGAATTAAACTGTAGTTCTTATTAATCATACCAAGGAGACATAATATGAAAACAAAATGTGCTAATAAAAAATGTCCTAATTCATTCCATACAAATAAAGCAGAACAAAAGTACTGTAGTTCTAATTGTCAAAGATCTAGTTATCATCGAGAATGGTTTCAAAAAAATAAAAAGCCATGTCCTGACTGCAATAATCCCATTAAACGCTCTGCCAGCTATTGCAAGCCTTGTGCTGCTTCCCATAGATCAGATCATCTCTTAGAAATGACACTTGAAGAATATGTAAATTGTTCAACAGCCCCCAAGCATCTACCATCTAAATACAATAAAATCAGATCATTAGCAAGAAGTCAGCATAAAGATTTGACCAAAAGGTCTTGCGCTAAATGCGGATATCATAAACACGTTCATATCTGTCATATCAAGCCTATTCATACATTCAATAATAAAACAAAAATTAAAACTATCAATTCTTCAAGTAATATTATACAACTTTGCCCTAATTGCCATTGGGAATTAGATAATAATTTATTAGTGCTTTAATGGCATCATCGGAGGGATTCGAACCCCCATTTTCAATTCCAATTACGTGTAAGCAGTTCGTAGCTGCCTTCGATTACGATGATATTATTTTATTTTCTTAACCAAATCTTTTTTGCTAATCCTTCTAAAAATTCTTCGTCAACATTGCTTGGGACATCTTTTAAAATTTCTGCCCCCGCTTTTACAGCGGACTCAAAATGTGGCATCAATTCTTCAGTCATCTTTAAGCATTTTAATCTAGCTGCATCTCTATCAAAACTCATAAATAATCTCCTTATTGGTAGCTAAAGAGGGATTCGAACCCTCGATCTTGGGATTATGATTCCCCTGCATTAGGCCGCTATGCTACTTAGCCATATATTGTTGTTAAATAATCTATTTTATTTCCATCACATTCTGTTGTTATAAGTACCTCCATTATTTCGTCTTCTTTATCTTTAATATCTTTAAGCCATTTTTCTTTTTCTTTGTCAGGCACCACAATATCTTTAAGTCTGATGTCTGTCAATTTTACTGTAAACTTTGCTGCATCTTTAATAGAGACATCGTTGTCTTTTATTACCAGCAACTCATGTTTACATGTTTTTGCATATTCTGTCAATAACTTTTTCGTTCTTTCATAATCATTTATTTCTGCAACTTTTTTATGCTTTTCATATATACTGTATTTCATTGTTTTTCTTTCCTTATGGTAGCGGGAGAGGGATTCGAACCCCCGATCTTCAGGTTATGAACCTGATGGGCTAACCAGACTGCCACCACCCCGCGATATATTTAGTTGTCAAAGATCTATTACTACACAAAAAAACCCGAAAAGCTTATCGCCTTCCGGGGTTCGTTCCTAAGTTTTACTATCCTGTTATCTGTCAATTCGAGACAAAGCAGGATCGTAGGAACGAACCCTAAAGGCTCTCCTATCCCATCGCATATCTCGCATATCTATAACTGTTTTCATTGAATTTATTTCTCCAAAAAAATGTAAAACGGCGTCAAGCCTTTTCAGGTATTGTAAGAAGGACGAACTTACCAACAGACGCTAATGCCTTTTTCTTTCTTAATTGTTCAACAACATTATACATAAAACCTTCTTAATGTCAAGAACTCTTTTTAAAAAGTAACGATAAGGAAAAACTTGTTCGTTATTAAGGGATTGGCCCTTTAATTACATACTAACACAGAAAGGAGGGCTTTATGTATATGTATTACAGTCTTTCCTTATCGTTACAATAACATTATACCATAAATATTTTTGATTACAAGAGTTAAAAGATACTAGTTAAACCAAGTGCTTTCGGCTTATGGGATATTTCAACCCAAATAGTAAACCCTTCTGGAATAGTATAGCTAGTTTGAGCTTTTTCTTCAACCTTTGCTATATTCCCGTCTTCATCTTGTGCATGAACTGCTGGTTTAGAAACTGAAACAGCAACAGTAAATGCCTCATATTCAAACTGGATTACTTCTACGCCACCTTCTAGCTCTTCAATTAATGGTACGCCCTGACTAATTCCCCTCAACTCATAATAAAATACCATTCTTTTAAACAAATGTTCTAGCAGTTCAGTTTCTTCTTGCATTTGCTCGTAAATTAGCTTAGTGATTTCGTCTAATTCTCGTCTAGTTTCAGATGCGCTTTTTATAACTTCATTTTGATGTTTTGAAAGTTGTGGAAATGTTTTTCCCGTATCGCTTTCTACAAGATCTGGAGAAAGCTCATTAAGGTCTTCGTCATCAATATTATCTATGTCTGGAATTGCGGCATATAAGTCTTGTAATTTTTTAAGTTCGCTTAATTCTCCATCATCGTGACTTTCTTCCCCTACAAACAAGTCTAACTTAAATGTCCTTCTTTGGTTATCTATGAATTGCTCTACATTATCTCCAACCCATTTTAGAACTTGTTGAGAAGTTTTGGCTACGTCAATTTTATGCCCCTCATCAATTATTACGCTATTAACGTCTTTGACGCTATTTTTTAAAATTTCTTTAATTTTCATTTGTAAACCACCTATTTTGAATAGTTGCAACTTTACAGCTAGTGCAAGTAATACCTTTATCTATCGCTTCAGAAAAATTCAATAATTCTCCATCTGTCGTTGGACATTTCTTAGGAATAGAAAGATCATTTGCGATTTTTTTATCAATATCTTCTAAGTCTGTTGCCATAATGTCATATGCCCAAATTGTTTTGCCTTCAGGAGACCAAAAGGAAATACGATAACCAGCTACTGCTACTTTGATTGTATCGGGGAACTGAATTTGAGCATATTTTCGCCCATTAGTTTTTCTTTCGATTAGTTTTTCTTTGAACTCATCAAAAACACAAGCATCAATTACTAAATCGATATCTCCTATTGGCCAAGGACTTGTCATAGTAAGTCCTGATTCAAAGTGTTCGCATTCGGGGTTTTTACAGGTAAACTCACAACCAGCTAGCATAATTAATTTCTCCTAAAAAGATCTTTTATCTATTATACAAAAATATTGTGTTATTTTAGGAATTGTTTTTATTAGCGTTGCGCTTGTCAATTCTGAGCTTTCTGGTTAGAATTCGATCTTGTCTTGATTTAATTCTAATGGCTCGATGTTTCGCTCTGCGTTGCACAGGCTGAAGTTTGTCATCTTCTACTAAAGCATAAGGAATGCCATTTATAGAAGTGTCTCTCTTGAAACGTTTCTCAAGAGTTTTCTTAAATTTTTCTTTTCTTCCACAACAAGACATATAGTTATTTTCTAGATTTTTTCTTTCTTTCCCTGTTATGATATTCCTCTATATCAAACCACATGGTCTCATATCCATGTAATTCTGCTTCTAAAAATGGAGTCTCAAAAACAGTACTCATTCTATCAATAACATCTTCTGGTAATTTTTTGCCTTCAGGACTACTTTCATTACGTTTTAAGCAAATTCGTTTGTTTGCCTCAATATCTCTGTCGGCATAAACCCAAACGACAATCGTTTTAGCTCCATATTGCTCAGCTATTGGTTTCCATTTTTTTCTTGACGCAATAGTAATATTCGTTGCATCAATAATAACGTCTTTCTTTTGTTTAAGCAATATAGATACCATAGATTCTGCTAAAGCAAATACATGCCCATTAGCATTAGCGTGAAATTGATGACCAAAAATCTCTTTTCTTATGTCGTCAGGCTCAATAACAATTTTGTCTTTCTTGTTTCGATTTACCCAAGTGCTTTTGCCTGATCGCGGCAGTCCACACATTAAATAAAGTCTTGGTTTTCTATTTGGCATTTACGTCCCTCAAAAATTCATTCTTTTCCCAATCAAAAACAACCCATGTTGATTTTGCCACATGATCCCCAAAATAATCTGGCCCTCTTTCATATGGACATGTTTTACTTATTTGAACAGATATAGGAAGATCCCTATATGTTTCTTTCGTAACAATGCATGCTGTTTTTACAGAGTTTACATGATCTTCCAATGATTTGATTGTTTTTACTAATGTATCTCCCGAATCCCATATGTCATCTAATATTAAAACGTTTTTGCCTTTTAGTTCTTCAGGAGAAAATGGGTGGCTTAGTTTTACATTTCCTTTTTTACCAATTCCTGTATAAGAGGACGCAAAGGACGCAAAGCATTGATGTCTGTCCATGTCATAAAGATCCATAAAAATACGAGTAGGAATAACTCCGCCCCACAATAATGTCAACAATACATCTGGCTTAAATTTGTCGTCCATCATTTGAGCAATAATGCTTGAGCAATAATTGGATGTTTCTTCTCTTGTTATAAATTTATAGTTCACCGATTGTCTCCATTACCTTTAATAACATTTCTCTCTCTCCGAGACTCAACCTTTTTAATATTGATATCCATAATATCCATCAAGGTCTTTCCAACAAAATTTGACATTTTTTCAAGATATATGATAAGCAAAGCCATAGCAATTCTTGTTTCTAGATCATTACTTGATTGAACGCCGCTCATTAACAAACATGTTGCTTTGTTGGATTGCATAAGGGCATCAGAAATATCCTTGCAATTGCAATATCCTTCTAAATGGCAATTAACTTCGTCAATTTCACTTAAGTTCCATCCTTTAATGGATGCAATTTCTGCAATATACCATAATACGTCTCCAATTTCTTTTGAAATATCCTCTGACCATTCATCAGAAATTTCGCCGCCGAAGTCTCTATGAAGCTTTTTGATTTTCCCAGCTATCTCTCCACATTCATCTATAACTCCAACAACAGAATAAAGAGTTTTAGATCCGTTTATTTCAGTTTCTAATGAGTTATTATGAGCTTTTGCTTGATATTCTGATAAATACATTACATTTCTCCTAATTCAACTACTAAGAATAGCCTTCCCTTAACTATTCCGTATTCAGCTTTTAATTCTATAGATTCTACAACCCTTTGCAATGCCGTAATTACGTCCTTATGTTCGTCATCGTTAAAGCGTTCAACATCAAAGGCTGCTTCATTAATATTTCCAGAAAATGGCGGAAGATGAAAGTTAATATCATGAACGTTTCCTATTTCTTGTAACCTATTGAGGTTCCATTGAGATCTGTTGCATGAGTATAACTCAAATTCTTTCATTTTATTCGAAGTCATAAATGGTTACATCAACGCCTTTGTTAAGAACGTTCCTTTTTAATTTTTCTTCTATTACATCCCATTCCGCGCCAGCCAATCCACAGCAGAATCTGGGGCCATGTACAGATGCATTAAGTTCTTTTGCATATCGCCCAACCGTAGCCAAGCATTTTTCGATTTCGTCATATCTAACCGGAGGAAGTCCATCTTGATAACCAACCCCTCTTTGCCCTATCATGTTTACTACAAATAAATTGGGTTCAACTTTTACGAATTGGCACAATCCTAATTTATCAGCATCTTTCCAGCTTCTATAGCGTTGCTCTGGTTCTTTCCATTTATTAGATAAGGCTAGCACAAATCCTGCGCCCCATTTTTTTTCGTCATTACAACAATGGATAATGAATTTGGCTCCGTCTCCAGTTGGCTCAGTAGCATCTCCATTAATATACTTTATTTCATTCAAAATTGTTCTCCTCTTAATTGCGTACTTCGTATCTGTCCCATTCTTGATATACTTCGCACCATTTTGTGCGATATTCATAACCTTTAGATTTGTAATGAATTATTATCCCCTCATCATTGTACTCTTTAGTGCTTGGATTGCCATTAATATCTTTGAAGGAAACCATATTCTTATCTATTATAACAAAATCGGATATATCTGCTTCTTCTATTATTAGAATTTTATTTGTCACATGTTTATCTGACTTTTTAATTACTTCCCCTAACGCTTCGACCTTAAAAACTTTAATATCTAACGTTGGAGAATAATATCTAAAGACTTGCTCTAGTTTTTCGCAAAAGTGGAATCCTAACTTGCATGCTTGTGGCTGTGCCAGCTTGTTTTTCTTTAAATCGTCCCATATCTCATATGTTTCTCCAACCTCATATAAATGATCTCTACAGTAGCCTCCATACGTTGCTTTATAGCCTTTCATGCTTAAAGCCTTTCTTAGTTAGTCCCTGTAGATCCAAAGCCACCTTCAGCCCTTGTAGAGTCGATAGTTACTGAATCTACTTCTACCCATTCAATTTGAGGGACTTCTTGCAGGACGATTTGGCAAATTCTATCATTATGATAAAAATGAACCGTTTCATTGCCAGCGTTGTGCGTAATGACGCCTATTTCCCCTCTATATCCGGCATCCACTGTGCCGGGAGAGTTTAATATTGTAATGCTATACTTTAATGACAGTCCACTTCTAGGTCTAACCTGAATTTCGTACCCAATTGGAATTGCGACTTTAATTCCTGTTTTTATTAGAACGGTTTCTTGCGGATGAATTTCGATTTCATCAAAAACATCGTCTTCATTAATAGGGTTAATAGGGTAATACGCATGAACATCCATCCCCGAATCACCTTCATGCTTATACTTAGGTAAAATTACATCTTTATACATTCTCTCAATTTTTACTTTTACTTTTTCGCTCATTTGTATACCTTTTTATGTAGTTTTTACCAGTAGAAACAAAACTCTCTCTGGATAGTTCATAATATTTTTGATTTAATTTTTCGCCATCTTCTGTTGTCAGGTCATTAAAGAATGTTCCTACAATTCTTCCATTAAATTTTAATGAAAACTTATCATACAATTTTTCGTTAGGGCTTCCAACCGCAACCCTAAAAACAACCTTGTTGTATTTATAGTCAACAAAAAGCTTGATTACAAAATCCCTAAAATCCTTATGAAAGGTAAAGCCCTTGTCGAATGCAATTATTGATAGATTAGAGACAAAATGCCCATGCCGATTAATTGTCGCTCTAAAAAACCCATGAATATTTTCATTTTCATCTACACTAACTAGATCTTGGTGGTTATGGTTGGTTTTGGGTATTTCAAAACCATAATCCCAATATCCATCAGGATAATACTTAAACTCTGGATCATCAGACGCTTCTATGATTCTGGCTCTAAGTTGGGCCTCATATAGTATCGCTCTTTTTAGCATAATCCTCTATGAACTTTTCGTAGTTCTTGTAAAAGGCCTCTCGTCGCCTTAATGATTTGGTTTCAATTAACTTGTCAGACGTTGACCAATATGCTTGCAATTCATCATCAATAACATCTTTATGATATCCCATTTCTAAAATGGTTTTACTTCCTCTATTATACGACAAACCAGAAACTTTTTTCAACAAAAAATTACATTTATCTCTATATTCATGATTAGTGAAATAAAGACCATGAGCAATCTCATGTCGTAGGACTTGCTCCATCTCTTCGTCGTTTTCGTTCACAAAGATGAAGTAAGATTTATTCCATTCAGAAAATGGTACGTTTGACAGAAAGATCTCTAATAATTCTTGCTCTCTTGGTCGAATATCAGAGTATTTGGCAAATTCTTTCCACCAAAGATTGAGGATATATCCGGGAAAGTTAAAGCCGTTCCATGTTATAGGGTAATTGAAACATCCTTCGCCATGTTCTCTCGCCCAATAATCCATGAATTCTTCTAGTTGAAAATACTTTCCCTTATATTCAGGACTTTCGTAATATTCTTGAACTCTAACTAAAGACATACATAAGTCATATTGATTAGAATATCTTAGCGAATATATATTGGGTAATTCTTTTTTAAATACTGGCTTATCTGTGTTCATTAATATACATCCTCATTTCATGATTCCTTTAAAAAAGCCCTTAATTTTTGTCAGCCACTTTCTCTCTGATTTCCATTTCG
>TARA_R110000824_G_scaffold72595_2_pt1 | contig 13628 bp, 10 predicted proteins | sample TARA_R110000824 | Tara Oceans TARA_R110000824 (sample SAMEA4397747) | marine metagenome | biome: Polar Biome; feature: [MES] marine water layer (ENVO:01000295) within the mesopelagic zone...; material: water (ENVO:00002006), including particulate matter (ENVO:01000060) such as...... | reverse complement strand
GCAACTTTAAGAATAAATTAAAACAATAAAAAGACATGGATTTAACACAAGCAGCACCACTAAGATTTTCTATAATAGCAGCAGTAGATGATAGTGAGTTTATTAATACAACAGCACCTGTTTTTACAAGGAAAATATTAAAACCCCAACCTCGTGCTGTTAAAAAGATACTTGACGGCAAAGAAGATACTGGGTTTTTTACCCCAAAAGAAAATAAGACAGTTGAAAGGCTTAGAAAAACAGAGACCGAGGAGGTTTATGGTACAATTTGGTCTTTAGGGTATACTGTCGGCACAGCAGATTTTCTCCTTGCTGAAGCTATTACAACCAAGGAGCTTAAAACATTTTTACTTCAAGAGGGCGTGAACACTAGAACTAATACTGCTATTGCTTGGATTGACACAACTTTAGCTTATCCAAAGTCTCATGCAAATAAATTTATAGATAATACTGCTGTAGATTACACAATCAGAGAGGTACATCAATATGTCGCAAGCTCTAAGTTGCTTTTTGAAGGAACAGAAGTAGGTGGAATATCAAAACACTTTAATACTCTAGCTGAAAATCAGATTGCCGATAATGATGAGCATAAATTACTAGTAGCAATGGAAGAAGATTTTGATATAACTAACTCTGTAAGGAAAGCTGAATTGGCAAGCCAGTTAGGTATAATTTTTTAAAACAATAAAACAATGAAAAAAATAAAAGAATTTTTTAATTTAACAAACAAAGAAGCTGGTATTTTAGAATACCTATTTGGATTATTGGCAGTATTATCAGTTATGCCTGTTGTTATAGCTTATTTTATGATTATAATGATAATACTAAGACCAATAGTAAAATTAAAGGAAATTGTAAAGGCATTAGTTAAGTCAGTTTGGAAATAGACTTTAAACCAACCGAAAAGCAGCATATTGCCTGGGAGTATCTTCACGATAACGAAACGAGTGAGGTTCTTTTTGGAGGAAGTGCTGGTGGAGGAAAAAGTTATTTCGGAGCAGCCTGGCTTTTATATTCTTGCCTGCGTTATCCAGGAACTCGCTGGTTAATGGGAAGAGCTGTATTAAAAACACTAAAAGAAACTACTTTAAATTCCTTTTTCATGGTTTGTTCAGATTGGGGAGTTAAAAAAGGGGAGGCTTATAAATTTAATGCCCAAAGTAATGTTGTAGAGTTTTTAAATGGCAGCACCATACTTTTAAAAGACCTTTATCAATATCCAGCAGACCCTAATTTTGATTCCCTTGGTTCATTGGAGATTTCAGGGGCTTTTATAGATGAGGTGAACCAATGTACTGAGAAGGCAAAGAATGTTGTGGCTTCAAGGATTAGATATATGCTATCTGACTATAAACTCCGACCAAAAGTGCTTATGTCGTGCAATCCAGCGAAAAATTGGGTGTATGACTTCTATAAACAAGATAGAGATGGTACTTTAGCTGAACATAAGAAGTTTGTTAAAGCTAAATTGGCAGATAATCCTCATATTTCAGAGTTTTATGAAGAACAACTAAGAAAACTTGACCCTGTATCAAGAGAAAGGCTGCTTCATGGTAATTGGGAGTATGATTCTGGAGAAGATAGGCTTTTTGACTATGAATCAGTGTTAAACGTATTTACTAACTCTTCTGTTTCAACAAAAGACCAAGAAAAGTATCTTTCTTGTGATGTAGCACTACTAGGGAGTGATAAATTAGTTATTTGTGTCTGGGAAGGGATGGTAGTGAAGGAAATCATAACAAAAGACAAGACATCTGCGGATAATGTGGAGAAACTGATAAGAAACACTGCTCAAAAGCACACAATACCACAAAAAAACATCATAATTGACAGTGATGGAGTAGGTCAATATCTCTCTCATTACATGAAAGGAGTGCAACCTTTCGTAAATAACGCAAAAGCGTTGAGTAAAGAGAATTATCAAAATCTAAAGACTCAATGTTATTATAAGTTAGCTGAACAGATAAATATGGGTAATATCTGGATAAAATGCAATGATACTACCATGAGAAACAAGATTATTGAAGAATTAGAGGTTATAAGGAGAAAAAATATGGATAATGATAATAAATTGGCAATTTTATCAAAAAAAGAGATGAAGTCGGTTTTAGGACATTCCCCAGATTTTGCAGACGCACTTATGATGAGAATGAGGTATTTATTTAAGAATAACAAGAGTATTTTAGCTTGGAGGTAGAAATTTGAATTTTTGTTCCATAAGTTTCCAATCTTTTTTCGTTATATTGTCAAATGTCATTAACTCAAGATATATTTTACTTAAACAAGAGACATTCATCTATAATAAGCACTTTTTTAGATGATATTGAAGAGCTTGTTAATGAGGTGTCTTGTTATAATGAAGATTTAGTGGGATTTGATGTTATTATGAAAAGTATTATAGATTTTCATAACGGATTAGGAGAGTATGTATTATATGGTAGTATCGGTAGTCAAGAATGGTATGTTTCTTTACCAAACAATCTTTATTGGGCTACAAAAGGTTATTTAGCAAATTTAGAACTCAACCAAGACAACGACATGTCTTTATGTGAAGAAAAATTATTATCTTTGACGGTAGATGTTTTAAAACAATTAAATAACAGTATTATAATACAGCCCTTCAACGAAGAGGAGCAAAAAATAAATTTAAACTAATGAAAGAATTTTTAATCAACGAGAAGACAATTAAGTTACCTGAAACATGGGAAGATGTGAGTTGGGGGACATTTCTTGGATTTGACGCTATAGTACAAGCTCACTCTAAAGAAACAAAAGAAAGGAAAGGTACAGAAGAGGGTGAATGGAAAACCGCAATTAGAAATTTAGATTTAAACACAAAAATATTATCATATTGGGCTGGATTAACTGAAGAGGAAATTAGCCATTGGGATATGAGTGAAGCGGAAAAACTTATGGAGTCCCTTGCTTTTGTAAATAGAGAATATATCCCTATAGATATAAAATCATTCAAAATTGGGGATGAAAAATTCTTTTTACCTGAAAATTTAATGGGTAAATCTTCTTTTGGAAGATATATTGAAGCTGAACAATTAGAAATACAGTCTTCTATGATAGATAAAGGTAAAATTGAGGTTATGCCTAGACAGATTGCTGTTCTTTGTAAAAAAGAGGGAGAATCTGAAAAACTTAATGATGATTTGATAGATAGTAGAGCCAAACTGTTTGAAGAGTTAGATATGGCAACTATTTGGGATGTCGCTTTTTTTTTGACCAAGTTAGAACAGTCATTGATGATAAGTTTCCTAACCTCTCAACAGGTGGAGACCCAAAGGCAGCAAGAGCAGCAAAAGGAACAATAGATGGGTACGGTTGGTTAAATTCAGTATATCGTACAGCTTCAGATGGGATATTTACAAAAGAAAACATGAGTCCTATTGAAAGTGTTTTGAATACTGATTTGTATGAAGTATTAACTTATTTATCCTGGAAGTCAGCTTGTGCTGATTTTGAAGAAGTTTTAAGTGAAATAAATAAAAAAACAAACACATAATGTCCACATTTACATTAACACAAATTATAACAGAGATGAAGGCTTGTGCTCTTACGGCAGGCTTTTGTCAGTTTAAGTTTGGGAAACCAGCACATATAAATTTTGACCATAATATTTGCTATGATTTATTAAACATTGATTATCCAACATCTCTAATAGTGCCAGGAAACAGAGAGGTTCACACTTTTACTGCTACATTAGCTAGAAGACATAAACTAGCAAATACAAATGGAGTGACTATTATAGATGACGTTCACATCTACATGACAGCACTTGAGAAAAAACTTTGGAATTTCTTGTCTTGCGTTTCTGTAGGAGGGGGCAGTGACCCTTGTGGTGACACAATACCAAAATCACAAATAAAGATAGTTAGAGACAAAGGGCTTTTTAACGATAACTTAGTTACACTTCAGGTTCAGTTTGATATGGTAACTGCTCTTGGAGGAGGAAGTACAGATGCCTGTGGGGAATGTGGCTTCTATGATGATGAATATGAAGACCCTTGCGACCCTTGTGGAGATGCTACCACTACATTCCCAGAAGATGAAACAGCAGCACCATCATAGTAAAATAATATAATTATGTCAGTAACAAACACTATATTAAATCAAGCAGGAGATAAAGCTCTTAACAGATTTGTAAGGCAGTTATCTAAAATTAGAACTGGCAGTACAATGAAAATGTCCACAACTGGCAATCTTGCAAATAGCTTGAGGGTTGTTATATCTAATTTAGGGGGTTTCACTCAATTAGAAATTAAGGGGGCTGAGTATGGATTAACATTAAATACAGCAAAGCCAACTCCTTTCTCTTGGTCTGGATTAGGGAAAGAAGGGGTAAAGAGTTATTATATATTAGGTTTATTGCGGTGGTTAAAGCATAAAAAAGGACTTACAGGTAGGCCTGCATTACAAGCAGCATTTAGGATAGCAAAAACAGCAAGAGAGCAAGCAACAACTACTCCTCAAAATCCAGGGTGGATAAAAGAGATAAAACAACATGTTGATAGAGATATTAACGAGCACTTGTCTTTAAAAACTAAATTTGAAGTAAGTAATTCAGTTCACAAAACATTAAATATAAATATATAATATTATGGCAGCAACTTTAACATTTGTTACTGATTTTAAAAGAAAATTCTATTCAGCATATAGACCTATACCCTGTACGGTAACAGACGTGGTAGGGGATGTAGCTTACCTTAGAGGTGAACTGCAAAGAGGGGTAACCATGGGTGGTGTTTTTCAAGGGTTTGACGATACTGGTATCATTGTAGATTCTTACATGGATATTCAGAACTCAAATCAATACTTACGTTATACCTTTAATATTATGGGTTTTGTTAGAGAATTTATAAGTCATTCAAACTGGAGTGAGATACAGGTAGGAGGGCATACTGGATGGGATGAACTAGGAGATGAGTGGAGGTTAAATATTTGGGCTGTTAGATACCCAGCAACACAGGGTCTGGGGTTAATACATGATACTGTGGATAATATTTTCACTCGTTCTTTTTATGCGGTAGCAGCAACAACTAATGTTCGTCAGCATTATTCAAACCAGTCTCTGGCTATAGGTTTAGACCTTCAGCATAATGCAATAGACGCATTGGTTCTAGGTCAAAACCTAGATAGCGATATATCACTTAATACTAATACGTATTCTTTACTTTTTAGCCAAAATAAATGGAATCCTAAAACAGAAGATTGCCTCACTATTGGAGAGCTATCTAATTGGCGTTCATCAAAAGCGACTGGGGCGTATACTGTAAATATGGATGATGTTCAAACTGACTGCATATATTCTTTAGTAAGAACCACACCAACAAGTCTACTAAATAATACTATTAAGGGGTATAATCGTAGTTATTGTGCTGTTGCTATAGTTAGTCTTGATGGTACTTCTATAGTTGATACACTTATTCTACAATTAGATGGAGATAAAGCTCTGAACAAAATACCAGCCCATCCTGTTGCGTTATGGAATTTTTGTAATCAACATGGAGTAACAACTACTAGGTGTAATGAAATATGTACCATCTCCTCTGCTGCTGGCATAGTTACGACAACATTAACTTGTGGGGGAGCAATAATATATCAAATGGTCGTAGCGGGCACTCACCCAGTAGGTAATGTTAATGCAATAAAATACCAAGAAGCCCCTATAGCTAATTATAAAAATCTTTTTGAAGCTAGCACTGTAAATTTTACAAATAATCCATATATAAATGGACCACCAGGAATAGGTAGCTACCTAACTCCAACTTATTTAGATTTTTCTAATGAACCTGGTAACGGAAAAGTTGGGACTTGTAATAGAAGGGAAGATGGAGCTATAGAATCTCTTTCTAAGTTTGCATTTAAAACAGGGGCGGGTGGTTACGATTGGATAAATATATTTGGCAAGGAAAGTAAAGAAACAAGTTTTGAATCAGTTTTGTTTGATAAGTCGGCTGACCATTCGTATGACCACACAAGAACAGTATTACATAACTCTAGGGAGGATGTTTTTAAATTAGTATCACAACCTGTAAACTCAGGGATTGCTCGCCATATAGAAGAAATGATAACTAGCTCAAAGGTTTGGATTCAAAGAGAAGACTTATATCCTAGAAGTTGGCCTCAATATGCCTCTTACTCTGCAACAAAATATTATCCTATTATAATAGTGCCAGGTTCTTTTGAGATTTATAATACAGAAGAAAATTTAAATTATATAGAGTTTAGTTATACACCTTCTGAACAAATAACAATACAAGGAAACTAATATGACTTTTATACATACAGAGGCAAATAATTGCGTTATTGAGGTAGGTGAGATTACAGGAAATAAAGACATATACAAAGCAGTTCCAGGGACTCCTATAACTACCTATACATTTGAAGGTTGTATAGACACAAATCCTTCATCAATAGACCAAGCATTTAACTCTGGACAAAGAGTGGTTTATACTGGAGTAGTGCCACATCAACAAGTAGGTTACACAATGGAAACGGCTACTAGTATTGGGTATCTTGGGGTTTCTCAAGTTTGTGATGTAAAAAACATATTGTGGTGGTGGAGGCTAGTGCCTGGGTGGCCACCATCTTTTAGTTTTGACAGGTTAAACCCAGGTCAAACTACAAATAGCAATAAACTGGTAGCTATGCTGTTAGAAGAGTCTCCTGGTGATGCTTCCAATTTCAATTTCATATCCCCTGTTGATGACACTGTTTGGGGAGGGACTATAAAACAATGGACTCCCCGAAACAGTCAAAATCATCCTGATAATATCTCAGGAAGGTGTCTTTATTTTGTTAATGAATCACGAAGGCAAGGAGGTACAGGTGCTAGCTGCACAAAAAGGTTGGGAGTTTGTTTTGATATTGTGACTGGTAGTAATACTATAGATAATCAAGTGATATTGAAAGGGAGTGGATGTGACCAGGCTTCAAGATACTACTCTATTTGTGAGCTTTTTTATGCTGACCAGGATGATTACAGTTGGTATATATCTGCTTATATGCACAATATGAGTTGGGATTCTTCATTAGGGAGTGGGAATCCAATTATTTGGACTGGTGGGAGTTTAAGTAATGACTTTAAAACAGAAATTGGTTCTTATGAAGGCTCTAGGTTTAGGTCTACTAATGTTTCCTATGAACATAACAGTTGTTTTGATGATTCAGATACATTAGGGTTAAGGTCAAGTGCTTTCCATGGAGTAGGAGCAGGGTCTGTGAATAATCCAGCAATAGATTGCTGGGAGATAACTATTACAGTAACCTCAATAATTAATGCTAAACTAAAAGTTCTTCAAGGCTCACCCTCTAGTAGTGTTACACCCGTACAACCTCAAGCTGATGGAATTTTTTACCACCTGACTGGAATGAATATTGAAGCTCCTGGTGCTTATACGTTTTGTCTTAGCGGCTTAAAAAGACCTAAATATTGGGGAGACCAAGATGCCAACAATGGGAGTGTGCCCTCAACAGGTGGTTATGATTTTGATTGGGCAGATGGGGCTGTAGAGCTTGTGCAAGCAGAGGCAAGAGACGGCAATGCGTTTGCTCAGATTATAATAGAGGAGATAAAGATAACAAAGAAAGAGCCTGAATGGAGGACTATTGTCACTCAAACTTCTACAACTCAACTTGAATATTCTATAGATGAAATATCTTACACATACTTAGATGCTTTTGAAAACTCAGCATTACCTATTGCATTAACATATAAGGTTGGTAATTTAAAAAGTTTAGGGGCACAAGGTACTGGTTATTCAAAGACATTTGATATACCTGCAAGTAAACGTAACTGTTCTGTTTTAGACCCTATGTTAGCTACGGGGGCAGAAACAAATAAAATAAATTGGATGCCATCTAGGGTGTCTGCAAATGGAATAGTTGTGTTTTCTGGGTTACTTCGGGTTGAACAAGGGGTGACGGGTAATGGGGGAAGTTTTACTTGTCATATCGTCCAAGACGGTACAGATTGGGCAAATTTACTTAAAGATAAAAAAATCTGTGATGTAGTTTTAAATCCTGATTTAGGATGGGGGGGTAGTGATAATAAAAAATCTTTTCATAATATTTTTAACTCCTGGTACAACACACCTAACGATTCTGATTATTTTTATGGGCTAGTTAATTATGGAGAATGGCATGCTCAATCTACAAACGCTACTCCCTCTAGTCATGACTACCATCATAACGCTAACGACTTCCATCCAGCCATTTTTGCTAAAACACTCGTTAGGGAGATATTTACAAATATTGGTTATGCTGTAGAGAGTCAGTTTTTTGAATCAGATGTATTTGAGAAGTTATGTCACCCATACTCATCTGGAGAAGAATATATAGATTCAGATTTATTTGGAACTCCTGGTTCGCCAGGAGGGAGTCAATACGCTAAAGCAGAGGGTTCAGCAAGCAAACACCCAACTGATGGGACTTTCCATAGTAATGGGAAAATGCCAGGAGATACTGGTACACTCTATAGGTGGTGGCCTACCTTAAATGCAACGACAGACATTAGTAATAATTGGCATGGAAATTCTTCTGGTAGTTCTGCATCATCTGCTGGGCAAGGATATGTTGTGCCTTTTACTGGAGACTACGATATTACTATAGCAGGCACACTGTATTTTAAACAACATTGGGATGCTACTAGTTCATCTTATATAAGGGCATCATTATGCCTAAATGGAACACCTGTGAGTAACGTATATTGGTCATTATATCATGTTTCAGGTTCAGCAGATGGTGTATCTGGTATGGACAGTACCACACTAGCTCTTAATACTGGTGACCAACTAACACTTAAAATTACTGGCGAGAATTTTTCAGATTATGCTTTTGCCCCTGGTGGTTATCCAGCTTGGGTTGATGTTTCAGAGATGTTGCTTGCGGCATTTCCTATTCAGGGCTCAGTTGTGCCAGATTATGAAGTAAATTTAACTAAAATTCTCCCTTGCACCACACAATCCAATTACTTAAAAGGATTAACAGAGTTATTTAATCTACAATGGACAGCAGACAATACGAAAAAAATTATATCAGTAGAGCCTTATAATGATTTCTTTGGTTCAGGTAGTCTTTTAGATTGGACTAATAAACTAGACATGACCTCTTGGACAGATAAATATATAGCTAAAGATTTAGCTCAAACTGTTGATTTTGAATATAAACAAGATAATGGAGATATAGGTATTAATGGTCTGTATGATTGGAGAGAGGCTAATAATCATAGTATATATAAATCCCATACAGAAGACCCTGAAGATACTAGGTTTAAAGCAGAAACATTAAAATTAGGTTCAACCGTCTTCCATTCTACTTATCGTTTTAATGCTTATGGAGTGCAAGGTAATGTTGGAGTGCATGGTTCTAGTCACTTCGCAGCACCTGGAGCATACGCTTGGGGTGATTTAACTTGGACAGACCCTCTTAATAATCAAGATAATCCTTTAATGCCTGTTATATGGACTGGTGGGAATGGACATGTTAATGGGATGGAGAGTTGGAGACCTGATTATGTTCCTAACCCTAAATGCGGTTTAAGGATTTTAAATTATTACGGCAGAAAGGGTTGTGCTGACTGGGATTTTGTAAGGAGTAATGGAGCTATTTGGACATTCGTTGGGTACCCTTACATGGATTGGATTGATGGGTGGCGACAAGGAATTTCTATAGACCCATATAACCTCTCTTGGGGCGACCATGATGATGGCAAAGGACATGTTAGTCCAGGCTTGTTTTCAAAGTATTGGAGTCATGCTTTTGACAGGATGAGTGGTGGAGCTACTACAAGAACTTGTAAAATGAATTTAACTGCTGGAGATATTGCTCGTTTTGATTACAGAGATTTAATACACATAAAAATAGATAGCGTTTCAACCTATTGGACAGTGCAGGCAATTAAAGATTATAAACCTAATAAAAAAGAATTAACTACAGTTGAATTAATTGAATGGAAATATGACAGCAATAAAGTCTAACCCCGTAATCCAAGAGGATTACATAATACCCTACCCTAAAAGTGGGATTATAATTGAGGCAAGAAAAGGAAGTAAAGCAAAAGGTGTTAGTGTAGCTATAGGTGAGGGAGTTATATCTAATGATAAACAAATAGTTTTAGGTAGATATAACATTCCTAATACAACCGATATTCTACAAATAGGTGGTGGGTCTCCTTCTAATAGACAAACAATATTATCTATAGATAAGAATGGTGAGGTAAATACACATGGAGGAGAGTTGGTTGTAGAAGAGCCAGATGGAATTATTCATGAGTTGGTTTATACTGATGAACGTGAACAAAACACAGGGATTCCTTTTCAAACTGTAGTTGCTGACGTTAAGAAACTATATTTGGCAAAAGAAGATTCAGAAGAAGATACAACTCAAGGGGTATCTATCTCAGGAGAAGCATACTAGGTAATATAAATATTAGATAATTATTAAAAACAAAAATAGACATGGCTGGTAATAGCGAAACATTTTATACTTTCAAGGCAGACTTAAAAGAGTTAGATAAATTAAATTTAAAACTCAAGGAGGCTAAAACGCATCTTGCTTCTTTAGGTAAAGCGACAAAAGCCTACACAACTCAAAGTAAGGCTATATCTAATATGACTGCTAAGATGAATCAAAATACAGTAGCAGCTAGAAAACTAGGTACTGCTACAAAAACATTAAATTCTAAGGGTAGTAAAATGGTTAGTATTTTTCGTTCAGCGAGTGTTGCTATTGTTGCTGCTTTTGCCTTTAGGGCTATTATTGCAGGACTGAAAGGGGTGATTACAACATTTGCTGATTTTGAAGCTCAGATGGCTGCTGTAAAAGCAATCTCTGGAGCAACTGATGTAGAATTTGGTAAATTAAATAACTCAGCAAAAGAATTAGGTAAATCAACTATTTTTACAGCAACACAGGTAGGAGAGTTACAAGAAGCATACGCTAGACTTGGATTTACTGCTGATGAAATTTTAAAAGCACAAGATGGTACTTTAGCTCTTGCTGCGGCTACAGGAGAATCTTTATCTAGTTCGGCAGAAACAGCAGGTGCTGTATTAAGAGCATTTGGTATTGAAGCAGGTCAAGCAGGAAGAGTTGCTGATGTTATGGGAGCTTCTTTTACAAATTCCGCATTAACTCTTGAGAGATTTTCTCAGTCAATGAAATTTGTAGCTCCTATTGCTAGGGCTGCTGGATTTACTTTTGAAGAAACGTCAGCACAATTAATGATACTTGCCAATAATGGTTTACATGGTTCTTTGGCAGGTAATGCTTTGAAAAATATATTTTTAAGATTAGGGGATGCTAACTCTAAATTAAACAAGAAACTAGGAGTAACTGTTCGTGGTTTACCTCAAATGATTGCTGCCCTAAAAGACATGAAGGATGAAACTTTTGGATTAACAGAAGCAACAGAACTTCTTGATAAGCGTTCTGCACCAGCATTTCTGACTTTACTAAATAATATAGAAAATTTAGAAGGGGGAATAGATACTCTTAATAACGCTGAGGGTGCAATAGCTAGTATGGCAGCAATAAGGTTAAATACTCTACAAGGAGATTTTACATTATTAAAATCTGCTACAGAGGGATTAGGGATTGCTATTGGTGATGTTTTTAATATAAAATTAAGAAATTCAGTAAATGGTTTAACTAAATGGATAAGAAAGATAGGTGGTAGTAGGTCGGCTATGAATAAACTGAAGACTGCTTTTTCATTATTATCTAATGCTGCTTTTATTTTTATAGGTAGGCTTGCTCTTTTAAGAACAGTAACAATAGCCAGTAATTTTTCCTTAAAAAGTTTAGGTGTTGGTTTAAAAATGGTAACTGTTGGTTTTAGAACATTTGGATTCTCAATAAAAGGAGCTACTATGGCTTTAAGGGGGTTGAGGATGGCAATAGGTAGCACAGGTATTGGATTGCTTGTGATAGCTCTTGGTAGTCTTGTAATGTGGCTTACGAGGGCAAAAGACGGAATGGGGGGGCTTGAATTAACTGCCTCTAGATTAAACGATAAACTCCAGGAGGATATAATGTCTATATTGTTATTAACTGAGGGTACAAGCCAGTATATTGCTGCTTTAAGAAAACTAAAACAAGAACATGGGGAGATATTAAAGGGTATTGATGCGGAGCTTTTTCTACATAAAGATTTAATAAAACTTAAAACTTCATTTAGTGAGACTGATGAGTTAAGACAAAAGGTTGCTTATATTAAAGATATTATTAAGGGTCAAACTGAAGAGAATATTGCAAAAAGAAAACTCTTGGTAATTGAGAGAGAGTTTGCTGAAGCATTACCTAAGAAAGCTGGTTGGGAAAAAAGTTATAGATTGTCACAAATAGAATTAGTACAAAAACAGATTGATAAAATAGATGACCTAAAAACTGAAGTTACAGATGCACACCGTATTGTTTTAAAAGAAACAGAAGCAGAACTAGCCGCTAAAATTTCTGCTGATGAGACTTTAAGTAAATTTAGAGTTGAAAAAGGAGAGACAACTAGGCTTAAATTAAGACAAGATTATTTAGATGATTTAGAAGATTTTAGAAACATAAGTAGTTTAGAAAAGCAAAAAATAAGTATGGAGAATCTTGAAAAAGAGCTAGCTAGGCAGGAGATGATTCAAAAGAAGACTAACGAGACACGAGAGATAGAGGAGTTAAGTGCAGCAGGATGGACTGAGGCAGCAGGTATTAGAAGTAAGGCACTTGAAGAATGGAAAGCATCTCTAAATGAAGAGGACTTGAGTCTTTATGCAAAATCAAAAGTAGCTAGTGTTGAACAGGCTGCCAAACTAAATATTACTATTGATGAAATGAGAAAGAAAGTAGAGAATTTCTCAGCAGCACTTAAGGAATCTGGAGACGCTTCAGAACAATCTGCCCTTAGTTTTCATAAGTTACAGACAACAAAAAAACAATGGAAAGAGTTAATAAAAGTTCAGATTAAAAACATTAAAGATATACAAAAAGAAGAGTACGCTGCTCTTCAGGCTTCTTTTATTTTTAGGAAAGCAAAATATAAAAAAGAGTTGGCTTTAATGGAATCTAATGTATCTAGCATAGAGACAATACAAGGGCAATCTAATAAAAGCACTTATAAGTTTGATATTAAATTTCTTCAGCAGAATAAAAATAAATATGATATTTTAAAGCAGCAAACTGTGACACAATGGGAATTGCTGAACTCACACACAAAAGACGGGGCTGAAGAGAGACTAAGAATAATGGATGAAATGCTTAAAGCAGAGAATACCAAGATAGCATATAACGATGCAATTCAAGAAGAAATGAAAGCTGAGAAAGAGACCGCAGAGATAGCTTTAGAAAACAAGCATGCTCAAGAAAATTTAGATGGTGTTCAGGCAGAAATGGAGGCTAAGTGGGCGGTTCAAGACCAAGATTTAGTTAATTTCTTTAGAGTTAATAACCAGAAAGCCAAAAATGCAAAAGATTTAGCAGAACAAGAAACAGCTATTGCTGTTGCAAAATTTAAAAATGGGGAGGTGCTTGAGGAGGCACACAAAGCAAAACTTGCAGAAATAACGCAAAAGCAAAGTGATACAGAAAACGCTGCGGAGGACGCAAAGCTAGCTAAAATTCAGGAGGTTTACGGA
>TARA_R110000824_G_scaffold234004_2_pt1 | contig 13630 bp, 29 predicted proteins | sample TARA_R110000824 | Tara Oceans TARA_R110000824 (sample SAMEA4397747) | marine metagenome | biome: Polar Biome; feature: [MES] marine water layer (ENVO:01000295) within the mesopelagic zone...; material: water (ENVO:00002006), including particulate matter (ENVO:01000060) such... | reverse complement strand
GCTGCGAGTATTGGAGGAGTAATCGGAGCTATTAAGTCAGCTACGAGTAAGGGCAAGAGCTCTGCTAAGTTTGCAGACGGAGGTATACTCTCTGGAGCTAGTCATGCTAACGGAGGTATTAAAACTCCGTTTGGGGAGCTAGAGGGAGAGGAGATAATATTAACTAAAGGAGTAACTAGGAATCCTTTTTTAAGAGGATTAGCCTCTAAGATTAATCAAGCAGGAGGAGGTAGAAAGTTTGCGTCTGGAGGTTTACTAGGAGACTCGGTAACTAATCCTAATATGGAGTTTATAGATTACGAGAGACTCGGAGCTACTCTAGCTCAGGCTAATAGGTCTCTGCCTAGACCAGTAGTAGGAGTTAACGAGGTCGTAAGCGTAGCTAATAGAGTAGAGGCTATAGAGTCAGCAGGTAATTTTTAGTATGTATATGTTAAAGTTTTGTTAAGACTATGTTAAAAAAAGGGTTAGCACTTGCGAGAGTCGTTAACCCTTTGTAGTTTAGCAGAACAAACAAACAAAATACTAGATATTATGGACTTATCAACTTTAACAAACATAGCCAGAACTGAACTACAGGAGACCTTAGAGGTATTTACCTTTGACTTTGTAGACGTATCTCATTATGATAATTGTACGTGGTTTAAATTTAGGTTTACCTCTGAGCATTTTAGCGGTACTTTTAGCTATACCCAGAGTACAGGATTTATTAACTCTGTCTGTATGACAGCAAATAAAAGAGCGTAACTATGAGACGGATTTTATTTACAGTATTGTTATTAGCCTGTACCAGTCTACAGGCTTGCCGTAAGGACTCAGACCTAATAGCTGAGCCAATTACCAAAGCAGAGTTAAACGAGTTAACCAGAGTATATAAATTTAAGAGCTCAGCAGTTAAGAGAGAGCTTAGCTTTAGTACTCCTAAAGATATTAAGGTATGCTAGAAAAATTAAAACAGTCCGTAAAGGATACAGTAGAGCCTAAGCCTCATATAGTAGAGGCTAGGCAGATAGCGGAGGTAGTATTTAATAAGATACCTCAGCAGCAAGCGGAGATGTTAATAGAGATAAGAGCTCGTCTAGTAAAGCTAGCAGAGCAGCAGTCGGAGAGATTAAATAACTTATAAATTATAATATAATGGCAAAGCAAAAAGCAGCAAAATTACAGAGTAAGTATAAAAACGTATACTATCAAAAAGCATATACCAAAGGTAAGAACGCTCAGCCTCATTACTGGAAAGCAGAGGTATCTAGAGAGGGAGTTAAAATAGTAAATAAACAATTTACTTTTGACGACGAGAGAGGAGCAGCCAGAGCAGTAGACTTAGCCTTAATCCGTAATGGGTACGACCCTATTAACGGTATCTTTGAGAGAGTAGTAATTAAAGGTAAAGACCTAAAGGATGCAGTATAGTAGAGCAATAGCTAACCAGATAGCAGTAGTTGAGGTTTACCTATACCATAAAACAGGAGTAGAGGTAGCCGTAAGACCAGACCTAAGGACAGAGCGTATACTATTCGCTGCTGCCTATAGTATCGCTGCTAAGTGGGTAAACGATAACCAGATTAAATTAACCTTATTAAGATAAAATATTATGAAAAGTATTAACTGGATTTTTAACAGATTTTTAGAGGGACTAGGATACGGTCTAAAGTACGGGTTAGCTACGTTCTTAGTATTAACCTCGATAGCTTTATTTATTAACTTATTCAATTTATAATTATGGAGTATACAGATAGAGCAGTAGCATATATTATAGAGCAATTAAAGGACGACGAGAAGTACTACGGAGATTTTGGTAAGGAGTTTTTGAGTAACAGTAGTATTAAGACCTTACTTAATAATCCTCTAGCATACCTAGAGCCAGTTACAAAAACTAAGGAGATGCTAATAGGCACGTACATACATAACGATTTGCAAATGGTAAAGCCAGAGGATAACCTACAGGCTAGCCCAGAGACGAGTCGTAACTCTAAAGCATATAAGGAGGCTAGAGACGCTAGCGGAGAGGAGCTCCTGTTACTACAGTCAGAGCTAGACGAGATTAAACCGATACTAGAGAGGACTAAAGCTAATAGTATGTTTATGGAGCTGCTACAGGGTAACGTAAAGGAGGGAGAGATAGAGCAGCCTATGATTAAAAAGCTATTCGGGGTATGGTTTAAAGCTAAAGCGGACAGGATTAATAATGCCTGTAATATCGTAATAGATATTAAGACGACCTCAGATATAACAAAGTTTAAAAGCTCGTTTTTTACATACGGCTATGATACTCAGGCTTATATTTATCAGCAGCTTTTTAATAAGGAGGTAGTATTTTTAGTAATAGATAAAAAGACTGGACAGCTAGGGCATTACTCAGTAAGTCCTCATATCCTAGCTCAGGCGGAGGAGAAAGTAAAGAGAGCTATACAGATTAGAGATATGTACTATATCAGTAAGACAGAGGATTTAGACCAGTTTGTAATCATAGAGGAGATATAATTATGGCATTCAATAAATACAACATAGTAACGCTAGGCTCAGACGTAATAGTAGGTAATGCTAGCCGTATCGGTAAATGGATAGCAGAGGGAGGAGCTCCTGCTCCAGAGGTACAGTTAGTCCCAGACTGGGCTAACCGTAATACAATTACAGGAGAGGTTATCTTTAACAGGAGATATGCTTACCAGTATAACGTACCTCCTATGGGTATCGTAGAGGAGGCAAACGATATAGACGAGGAGATATACAGGAAATTAAGCAAACGTAAAAAGCTATAAACCTATACTATGAGACTCAGTAATAAAAATAAGGCAGTACTTATAGCTCTGGAGTATGGATACGAGGTATCTAGAGACGGTAAAAGAGTTAAGGGAGTACGAGTAAAGAGAATAAAGCTCCAGACCGTTAAGAAATACGGTAAGAAGTATAAAGGCTTTACAGTAAGGCTTAAAAGTGGACAGAGGGCTACAGTCTTAGTACATAAATTACAGGCTTACAAAAAGTACGGTAAAGCTGCCTTTGAGTCTGGTATAGTGGTAAGGCATTTAAACGATAATAGCCTGCATAATAACTGGGATAATATAGCTCTAGGTACTCAGGCAGAAAATATGCAGGACAAAGTTAGAAATAATCAGCAGGAGGATAACCTGCCATTTTAAATATAAGGATATGACAGAATATAGAGAGACTACTCCTACAGAGGAGACTTATACCTGTAAACATTGCGGAAACCCTATACAGACCTACCATAAAGGATACTGTAGTAGACTATGCTATAATTATGATACGGAGTAATGGGTAAGCAGGTAACACTACAGGAGCTCATAGATTTAATGGAGCTAGAGGTAGAGAGTACAGAACCCTTTACCGAGTACGAAAAGCAGAGAGCAGAACAATACCAAAAGCGTAAAAATGATAGTAAAAAATAACATAGTAGACTTAAAAGGATATAAGGATATTATACTCTGGGATAAGGAGGAGATACAGATACTGGACGGAGTACTAAGCTGTAAGGATATTAATCTCTCTCCAGTGTTTAGCATAGATAAGGGAGTAATTAACTGTAAGGACTGTATAAATATGCCTTTAGTCGATTTTGGAGAGCAGATAGACGCTACAGAGTCAGATATTTACTAATTAATGTACAGTTTATCGGATAAATGATACACTTTAACGATTTTATGTAAAAAATATACGATTATCTATACATTACCTATATATTTACAGAACAAACAAATTAAATATATAGAAATTATGGCAGATTTTACCTTTGTACCGAATTACAACGAAAAATATAACGAGCTTAGAGTAGACGTTATATTTGATGGTAGATTTTATAAAGACATTAACCTACCAGTACAGGACGTAAAGATATTTACTAAGGCTATGAGAGACGCTAATAAGCTAGGACATTTACCTACTAATAAAGAGAGGGTAATACTCGGAGCTTTTGTACGCTATGGTTTCGCTAAATGGAGTAGCTATACTCAGATAGAATATACTGAGATAGGATTAAGAGAGATTAATAAGATTAAATAATAATAACGGGAGGGCTCAGGCTCTCCCATAAATACAGAAATAATGACAAAATTAGAAACACACAAAAAAGCCTTAGAGAAAATCTCTAGGTATGGAATTAAGCCTGATAGCGAAACTGAGTGGCAAAGAATTAAACGACTTAAATCTATTGCGGATAAAGCATTATTTACAGTGCGATTTAACAAATACAAAACTTAGAAATAATGGGAAATATAACAAAGTATGATTTGTGGAGGTTTTTAGGTAATGCTATTGTAGTAGTAGTAACAACATTTATTTTAATAGCCTGTATCTGTTTAGTCGCTTACGGCTTAGGAGATTTAGGAGAAAAATTATAACTATGAGATTATTAGAATTACAAAACGTAGAGGCTTTACTGGCTATGCCGTTTATGCCCTTATTAACTGCCGAGCATAAAGCTAGAATAATTAAAAATCTGGAGGCTGTAGAAACTCGGAGCACCTTAGAGGATGCCAGAAAACGTACAGCTATTTATAAACTTACTAAACTATCTACTAATGGATAATTATACAGCAGTACTTATAGGATTTATAGCTCTGGCTATCATAGGTAAGATAGCAGACTGGGCTCTGGAGGAGAGGGAGTCTAGAAAATTAAGAGTCTTAGTTAATGAAATTCTAGAGCAGGCTCTAGAGGAGGAGGTAACTGAGGAAAATGTCTATCTGGAGATGGAGGTAGTAAAGGAGGCTCTTATCGAGGCTTACGAGATGGAGGATTATAAGGGAGTAAAGTATCTAGGAGATTATCTAAACGCTCTTAGAGCTATTAAGTATAACATTAAAACTATTTAACTATGGTAGGTACGATTTTATTTTTGCTGCTCTGGGCTGTATACGGATTAGTCGGTTACTATCTCTGGGATAAAGAGCTCAGAGAAACGGATATTAAAAAGCTCCTCAGGAGACGAGACCTAATCCTTTTACCTATATTTTTTATAGTAACTGGGCTGCTCGGATTAGTATTAGCTTTATGCTATCCTATTACTAAATTTATAAGATATAGATAATATGGATATAGACGACTTAGAAAAGGCTAAAAGGTTATTTGCGGATTTAGACATACTTAAAGGCAAAATGACTACAGCTATCCTAACTCATAACGCGTTGGACGTACAGAGCAGGAGTATTTATAGAGTAGAACTTAAAGGAGTTAACGTAGAGGATATAAATGTACCTGCTGCTTTTGTTAAAGAGATGGTAAAAAAGACTGTAGACCATTATGTACACTTAATTGCTCAGACTGAGCTAGAGATAGAATTATTATGACACCAAAAGAAAAAGCTCAGGAGTTAATAGACTCATTTGATATGAGAGACGACTACCCTGTAAATTGTGGTACTTACTGTAGCGGAGGAGTCCCAGACTATAAACGTATGGCTGTAGTATCTGCATTACTATTTACTAAAGGAGTACAGGAGCATACTCAAATGATATCTACTCCTTACGAGGGATATAAAAATGCCTATGAATATTTTAAAATTGTTAAGCAAGAGTTAGAATTAGAATTACTTTAACCTTTAAATATATAAAAATGAATGTAGTATTAATTATTTTAGTAGGATTAGTTTTCGTAGCATGGTTAGCTAGTACGATACAAATAATGTCAGACCGTAAAAAATCCTCAGGGACAAAAGGTAATGGAGTAAAGACTCCTGCTCCAGACCCAGAGCCTATTAAGGATAAACCTAAAAAATAAAGTTTGTTTGTTTGTTTGTAAAAGAGCTCTGTACTTAATTGTACGGAGTTTTTTTATTTTGTGTATTTCATCGAATATATTAGGCTAGCATTATATATAGATATATCTTAGCATTAAATAAGATAAATACCATGAAAAAATACCTAACTTTATTACTTACTGAAAAAGGAATTACTAACGATATTACTAACGATATGATAATAGACGGTCATTACGGATTAACTTACGAGATGCAGATAGATTTTATTTGCTCAGCAGATAAAGATACTATAGCTACTATCCGTAAGACGTTCGTAAAGATAGATTTTCTAAATGGTAATGTAGGTCATTACTGGGAGCATATAACTAAAGGTATGCTAGCTAGCTTAGGATACTAAACTCCTCCGACGATATATTAAAGAGCTCTACTTAACGGTAGGGCTTTTCCGTTTATAAGCCTATCTGGTAATATATAGCGTTATAAGCCTAAGGGTTAATACTATTATATGTAATGGGGTATAATAAGGCTCTCTAAGGACGTTTTATATGTATCTGGATATAGAGTATAGCTAGGAGGGTTATCGTTTAAAGAGGACGTATAAGGGTAATTATTAAGATATAAGAGGACATATCTGTAGTATATGGATAACGCTACTGGCTTTACTATGTCATAATGGCATACTTTTATACTGTCAAGTTGTCATGCTAATATTATAAGGCTGTCATATTGTCAGGTAATGTATGACAAAATGTCATGCTCTACACTTGTAGAACAAACTGATATAGGTATAGTTAAAAGCTATAGTAGTAGGCTCTTATTATAAGGTTTATCTATATGGGGCTATATGGGGCTATCTAATAGGTAGCCTGAGGTTAATAATTCACGCTCATTTGAGAGAGCTCTCGACCTCATACTATCTAAACTCTATCGGCTTACTAGGTTAATGGTTCTATTTTACATAATAATAATTATAGTACAGCTTATAAATCATAACTACTTGATACTCAGTACTAATTAAATAGGCTGTCAATAGATATGTATTATCTTTGCATTATTCGTAAATTATATGTCAGTATGTCAGTCTATTTTGTCGGTATAAAGGGAGGGACAGTATTCGAGGTCTGGGTATCTGTATAGTACTCCTCAAAAATTTTAGGACAATTTTACACTTTGTTAATTATATGTTAAAATCTTGCTCTAATAGTAGCCGCAATGATGGCATATTATAATACTTTTTAAATAGTAAATCTTATAAGGGAATAACGCACCCAGAATGCCCCGCAAAAAACCAATGCTAGCAGGCTCTCCCAGAGGTCGAACTACAAAAAAAAGACGAATGCCCCGACGAAATAAAGGGTACTGATTATCAAGTACTTACAAAAGCATTATTTTAACCTTATACCTATATGGAGATACTACATATATGTTAACGATATGTTAAAATTATAGTCAAAGTATTGTTTATCCAGATATCGGTACTATATTGCACCAGATTTAAACACTAAATAAATGTTAAATTAATGCCCTGTTTAGCAATAGGGTATATAAAACCAGTTAATAAGATGGACAGTAGAACAATTTTAACACTAAAGGACGGTACTACTTTTGACAGTAGTATATCTGTAGAGTCTTTTATAATCACTTACCCAAATGGTATATCGAAAAATACGACTCCTGCGGAGTTTTGCTCTTATAATCCTCTATTTTCTAGTCTTACGGATAGCGAGCTACATACACTCATAATAGAGGTAGGCAAAAAAACCAGATATTTACTAAATAAATACGACTTAAATAATGACTGAGACAAATCTACAGGAGGTACTAGCTCTAGTATCGGACGTATACCTAGTAAAACCAGAGCACGTAATAACAAAATGCAGGATACAACCTCTACCAGAGGCTAGAGCTGTAATATGCTATATAGCTGCTAAGTACAAATTAGGTACTCAGGAGACAGTAGCAGACTTTTTAAACTTAAAACGGTCTAACGTATCTCAGCAGGTAGATAAAATTACGGACTGGAGGAGGATAGAGCCTCAGCTAGATTATTACCTGAGCAGGATAGAGGAGTATCTGGATAGACCAAACATAGAGCCATATTATGTAATGGCTGCTGTACTAGGAGGATATAATGAGTAAAGAGGAGGAGCTAGTAGAGCTCTCTACAGAGGAGGCAGTAATAAAGATATTTAGGACTTGCGGAGTAAACCGTAATCCTATAGGATATTATAGAGAGGTACTAGCACATCACAACAATAAAGCAGACTTTAAAGCGTTAAAGTTAGCAGGCTACTTAAAGGTAACCAATGCCAGAGGGACTATAGGATACTACTCAGCATGGATAGAGCTAAGTAATAAAGCAAAAAATTTATATACTAAAATTAACATAAATTACAAATGGGACTATTAACAGAAATAGACGTACTTAGAAAAATACACGACAATACGATGCATACTACAGTCGACAAAACGAGGAGAGAGGAGATACTATACTCTTTAAGTAATTACAAAATACAGGAGATAACTGATATTTTAGCGAGGTTATTAAACAGAGGATATATAAAACTCGATAAGATAAATACTACGTCTTGGTACTCTCTTACTGCCTCAGGTAAGAAGTATTTAAAATCGGATGCCGACGACGACGGAGCTAGAGTAGCAAAGTATAAATCGGAGGCAGAGGCTAAAGAGCAGCTAGTAGACTCTCATGTAAATCCTGCTCATTATAAGGACAATATTTACGGAGCTGAGGTATGGGAGCAAATGGTAAAACTATTTGGAGAGGTAGAGTATTTATCCTTTTGTAAACTTAATGCCTATAAGTACCGTATGAGAGCAGGTACTAAATCTGGAGCTCTAGCAGAGGTAGACATAGCTAAAGCTATCTGGTACGAGACAAAGTATAAAGAGATTAAAGACGAGAGACCATTTTAAATAAATATTAATAATAAATTAAATATCAAAATTATGCAAAGTATTCAAAGAGCAGTAAACAGAGGTAACAGTATTTTACTATTCAACCCAGAGAGTAAGGACGGCAAAGGTCAGATAGAGCAATACTCCAGAACTAAGAGAGGTAATTTCCAGAGAGGAGCAGAGAGCCTACATTTAAAGCAGGTACTAGCTAGAGACAAAAAATATAACGAGCGTAAAGCTGAGATAGTAGCAGAGGCAGAAAAAAAAGGTATCCAGAGCAAAGCTCGCAAACTAGAAAAAAAATAAACAAATGAAACGAGCAGTAAAAATTTACCACATACTCCAGACTCAGATAGACAGGAGTAAAGGCAAAAAGAGCCAGAGCTATGTAGACGGATATAAGGCAGCCCTGCTAGATACTCTTACTACAGATACAGCTATAAATAAAGGGCATTTAGATTTTAGCCCTCAGCAGGGTATTATTAACGCATTAAAACCTAAGCAATGATAGAGGAGCTACGACCACTACAGTATTATAGAAATAAAGATATAGTACCTGTCGTACTCCTCCTCCAGAGGATAGACGATAGCGAAAATAATACCATAACTATAGCAGACGCTAATAAGCTGCTCGGTAAATATGGCAGGTCTTTAGAGCAGTTAAAGTATCTGGAGGCATACGGAGTAATCGGTATAGAGACAGTACAGACCTCTACTAAAGAGTATGGTATAGTAACTCTACCTCGTAAGTATTACGACGAGGCATATAACGAAAACCTAATAGAGAACTGTAAAATAATACTAAAGGATTTAGTACAGCCTGTAGACCTCTATAATTTAGCTAGTATTTTTATTACTAGATACCCAGTAGAGGATATGCCTTACATTATAGAGCTATTAAGATACGAGTCGATAATCGAAAAAATATACTGCTAAATGAGTAAAGGAGTACAGGTAAGAGTAAAGCGTAAAGTTAACTGTAATACCCTAAGAGGACAGGAACTCCCTAAGGGTAAACAGTTTTCTGAGGTCTTACCTATGTACTCAGCCCAGTACGGACAAAAGCTAAAATCTGGCAAATGGATACAGAGAGCAGACAAGGGAGTAAAGCAGCATTTAACTATACAGGAGCTTAGAGACTTTGCCAATAGCATAGAGTCTGGAGCTAGTAAATTTGACTACGCTATACTGGAGGGTATCTATAAGGGAGGCATAACGACGGACGACTGTAGCCGTACCTCAGATTACTTATTTTATGATATAGATATTAAGTCGGATAACGAAAATAAAGAGCTCTCTTTAGACCAACATTTAAGGAGTCGATTAGTAACCGAGCTATATAAGTACTCAGTAATTATGGGACGCTCAGATAGTGGTATAGGTATCTGGGGAGTATTAAACGTAAGAGACCTACATAAACAAAAGGACAGGGACGACTATAGGACAGTAGCTCAGACCATATTTTTATATGTAGAGGCTCAGCTAGCTAGGCAGGGTATACCTGTAAAATTCGACCCTGCTCAGGGTAAATTTAGGCAGGTACGATTTATAGCACATCAAAAAAACAAAATAGAGATTAATGAGCTAGCGTTATCTTTAGGATACTCTTTAGAGAGGGAGGAGATAGAGCTAGCTAAAGGAGCTCCAGATTATAAATTTGTAGGAGACAGTACTAGAGCAGGTAGTATAAGAGATAAATTTAACGCGGCTAATACTATAGAGAGTACTCTAGCAGGAGCAGGACTAACGCATGTAAACGGTACTAGGTATAAATACGAGCTATCTAACTCTAGTACCTCTGGAGAGGTAAAGGACGGAGTATATATAAATAACTCCTCTACATTTTCAGACTTTACTTATTTTGACTCTTTTGCTATGGTAGCAAAGGGTAAAGATTTTACCTTATCTCAAATGTATAAACATTGCATAGAGCTAGGGTATGTAGACGACGAGGTAGACTATGACAAGATAACTAAATCTGTAAATCCTGAGCTTACAGCAGAGGAGATTTTTAAAATATGCTACGACCTGAGATACGAACCTCTGGAGACAAAGTTTAAATTTTTAGCTGAGGCAGATATTAACCCTGCTCAGATAGATATTTATAAGGCTTACCTTAATATGAAAAAGTTAACTGTAGAATACGACGAGATAATACCTATAGACAAGTGGGTATCTGAAAAAATCGACGTAATATTTGACAGAGCAGACCAGAAAAAAAAAATTATCGTAGCCTCAGAAACTGGTACGGGTAAGAGTACTGCCATTATAGGGAGTAAGTCTAAAGATATGGTAAGCCATTTTAGGAGATTAAGACCAAATAAAAGACTGTTATTTATAGTCCCTCTTACAGCTATCGTAGACCAGTTAGTAGACCCTGCCGACTTAGATATGGTAGGGCTAAAAGGAGGAGTACCAGAGTCAGCTTTTCAGTTAGCCCATACAGTAAGTATAGTAATAGCTACTCATGAGCAGGCTACTAAGATGCTATCTTATAAGTCTGGTTTTGATTACATAGTACGCGACGAGATACATAGCGATATAGTAGGCAGCTCTTTTAAAAATAACGTAATAGCAAAGCTAAATTTTAACATATCAAAGCATAGGATACCAGTAATAGGGTTAACTGGTACTCCTTTAAATGTCTTTAAGTCAGCAGGGCTAGAGTTTTGGCTAATTAAATTAGAGTCTAATAAGCCTCCTAATAAAGTTATCCAGAGGACGGACAATAGATTACCTTTAAAAGTAATAATACAACATCAAAAAGGAGTAACAGGTAAGGCATTTTACAGAGCTAACTCTAAGGAGTCTCTAAAAACTGTTAAAAATCATTTAATAAAGAACGGATATAGCTCAGACGAGATATTAATACTAGACGCTAGCAGAGACTCTAAGGACAGTATAGACTTTCAGAGGATTATAGACGAGTCTTTACTAAGGGACGGACTAAAAATAGTCCTTACTACCTCAGTAATAGACGAGGGTATTAGTATTAACAATAAAGACTGGACGGATATCGTATTTATAGATACAGATTACCATCCTAGACCAGAGCCATTAAAGCAATTTTTAAACAGATTTAGAGATAGAGGAGAGGCTCGGTATTTTCATTACCGTAAGACTCCAGAAAATCAAAGGTATAGGAGATTTACAGACTCATACGACGATAGTATTATAGTACTGGAGGAGCAGGTATCGGATACGGACTACTTTAATTATACTACGCATAAATCCTTTGTATCTAATGACAGTTTTTACCATGAGGACGGTAGTATAAACCATTACTATCTAGCATATAAAGAGACAGAGGATTATTTTAATACATTAAATAATGCGGAGTTTAACGAGTTTCTGGAGACTAATTATAACGTAAAAATAACAGAGGATAAAGATTACGAGACAGAGGAGATAGACGTACGTAAGCCTACTCCTGCTGAGATAAAAGCTCTCAGGACATATACATATAAAAAACTAGGTAAAGACCTTACTACTATAGTTCTTTTTAATACTAGCGACAAGAGCTTACAGCAGGAGTACGGTATGGAGTCTAAATCGGATTACGCTCTAATACCAGAAAATGATAAAAAAGCAGTAAAGGACAATATAGGATATTTTGAGGGCATACTAAAAGCAAAGCTAGACCTAGACAAAATAGTAAACGAGGAGCACATAGATATATTTTTAAGAGGTAAGGAGGGAGACTTAGATAGTTTGCAGGAGATAAATCGTAAGATATCTTTTTTACGTAATCAAAAGGCTTTGGAGACTCCCTCCAAAGAAAAGAGAGACAGAGTAGCCCAGACAAAACTAAAGCAGTTTATAGAGACAGTAAGGAGCTGTAGAGAGCCTCCTACTAAAACAGAGATAGAGAAATTTTTAACCAAAGTAGGAGTAGTAGACATTCCTATAAATCATAGCTATAAGGTATCGGATTTTATAGCTGCTAATACGGACTTTATGTATGACTCTAAAAAAGCTAGATATATAAGCCAGACAGATAACCCAGAAAGAAAATCTAAATTGATAAAAAAATGGATGCTACCAATTTTAAACCGAGAGACTACCAGAAAAAAATTAGCGACTCAGTTACTGATACCCTTAAAATTTTAAAGATAGCTTATTTAGCTATGGAGGTACGTACTGGTAAAACCTTTACGGCTTTAATGGCTGCGGATAAGTACGGAGCAAAAAATATATTATTTCTTACAGTTAAAAAAGCTATTAAAGACATAGAGAAAGATGTTAAAACGTATGGCAAATTAAACGTAGAGGTAATGTCTATAGACTCTGCTCATAAAGCAGAGGGAGATTATGACCTAGTAATAATAGACGAGGCTCACGGCATAGGCTCTTTTCCGAAACCTAATAAAAGAGCTAAGGCAATTAAAACGAAAGTAGGTACTTTACCTATGCTTTTACTATCTGGTACTCCTAATCCAGAGAGCTACTCTCAGCTATACCATCAATTTTGGATATCTTACTGGAGTCCCTTTAAGGAGTATACTAATTTTTACAAATGGGCAAAGGATTATGTAGACGTAAAGCAGAAAATGAGACAGGGACGACCTTATAATGATTACCAGAACGCTTTAAAAGCTAAAGTATCTCAGGCAGTTAGTCCTTATTTCCATACCTACAGCCAAAAGCAGGCTAATTTTATTTGTGAAGTACGAGAGCATATTTTAAAAATAGATTTGCACCCAGAACTAAAGGACGCTATTAGGGACTTAAAAAAGTTTAAAGTAATAGAGGGAGGGCATTTTGATATACTGGGAGATACTCCAGTAAAGCTAATGTCTAAAATCCACCAAATGAGTAGCGGACACGTAATAAGCGAGGACGGAGAGTATATACAGCTAGATACTTTTAAGGCGGATTTTATAAAGGCTCATTTTGCAGGTAAAAAACTAGCTATTTTTTATAAGTATAAGACTGAGCTAGATATGATTAAAGACGTATACGGAGATACACTTACAGAGGATATTACTGAGTTTA
>TARA_R110000824_G_scaffold13155_8_pt1 | contig 13638 bp, 17 predicted proteins | sample TARA_R110000824 | Tara Oceans TARA_R110000824 (sample SAMEA4397747) | marine metagenome | biome: Polar Biome; feature: [MES] marine water layer (ENVO:01000295) within the mesopelagic zone...; material: water (ENVO:00002006), including particulate matter (ENVO:01000060) such as...... | reverse complement strand
AATTCAGGATTATAGGCATTCTCACTGTCTATAAAAAGAGTGTAAAAGCCTTTTCTTTGTCCTTCTCTCAATATGTGAGTAGCAAAAACAGTTTTCCCGCTTGATGCTGGTCCTTTAAACTGAGTTATCATTCCTATTGGTATGCCCTTATGGTAATCCCCAGAAATTACACGGTTAAGAGCATAACTCCCTGTGGGGACATCACCCAAGTTTAATTCAGTTTCGGACAAAAGCCCAGCGGACTTTAATCTCTTCAGAACATCTTCATTCATTTGACTTATTCATTTTCTTTAATAGGGTCATACATAGTATATTTAATTGTGATTTCTTCCCCTTGCTTTATGTCTTTACCAAGCACCCAAAGATCTTTACATCCCCCAAACTCGTCGTCCCATCTCAGTTCGCAATTTGGAGTATCTGAGTGATTAATAAATCCCCCCAGTGGAGTACGAATAGTATTCGTTTCTACAAACATATGAGTTAACCCTAAATGCTCCCCCATTCCTATAGGTCTATCTGTAAAAACACCTAACCCCTCAATAGGTGAGGTCTTTATAGTTAATCCTTTGGGTAGGGGTCTGTACGTTTTCTTCTTCATTTTCCTGTTGAGCCTAAGCCCCCGTCTCCTCTATCTGTTTTTGATAGCTCGTCTACCTCTACGAAGTCTACATCATAAACAGGATTGATCTCTAACTGTGCTATTCGATCACCTCTTGTTATAGAGATGTAAGAAGAAGTATAATTATGCAAAAGGATCTTTATAGTACCACGATAATCGCTATCAATTTTTCCAGGTTGGTTAGCTACAACCAGCCCCTTAAGTGTTAACCCACTTCTTGAGTATATCTCACCCTTCCAACCTCTCGGGATCTCTAAGCTTATCCCAGTACTAACTACCGTCACCCTGTTAGGAGGTAGCCCAAGAGTCTCATTTGAGAAGAGGTCATACGCCGCAGAATCATTTGACTTTCTTACAGGAACTAGGGACGAATGTGTTAATAGTTTGATTTTTACTTGTGGAGTTTTCATAGAGGGGTGAAGCCGACTGTGAATATGAGTGCTATCATGGTTTATTATAGAGCAGCAGGGCTTATTTTTTAAATGTAATTTAAGTGCCCTGGGTTATCTTTTATTAAATAATTCACAAATCTATTTTTATTATTAAACATGCACCTCTCACAGGCACGAGGTTTAAAGGCATTATAACTATCTTCTTTTTCTTGGGAAAACCAAAATTCCTTGAAAGACTTATCGTGAATAGTTCCTCTCTCCCCGTGACGATTATATGCAGTGTTACAACAACTGTAAACTTTTTGATCCCCTCCAATGTATACATTCAAGTGCATGTATGGGCAAAAATCGTAATCAGGGCTGCTCTGTATTAAATCTTCTACCCTGTCCCCGAATAAATTAAATACTTTTAATTGAGGTGAATCGAAGTCCTCCTTGGTTTTAGCAGCCAAGTCTCTCGCTTCCTCATAGTAATCGGCATGATACTCAAACTCATCGGAAGTAAACGCTGCACTGATTCTCATATTGTCTACGCCAAGCTCACTAAAAATTTTCGCCGCCTCATACAGCTCCTTCCAATTCTCGCGGCAGACAACAAATCCAACCCCTATCACAAGATTACTGTTAGTCTTATTTCTTACTTCAACTACCTTTTTAATATTATCAATAGTTTTTTGGAAGAAAGATTCGGGAACTTCCCTAATCTCAGAATAACTTTTAGCATTTCCTGCGTCCACAGAAAATCTAACCCAAGACCCTTGTGCTAATATCTCAGGTACACCCTCTCTCAGCGTAGTTCCATTGGATACTAAAGCTAATTCAAGACCTTTATCAATTGTATGTTGGAATAGTTCTTTGTGTTTGGGGTGGACGGTAGGCTCTCCACCCCCTGTGAATTGTATAGCTTTTACCCCCATGTCCGCACAATCATCAATTATCTCAATGCACTTTTCGTAGGGGATCATTCTATTGGGATTGTTATTTACCATCTTTTTTACGGCATCCCACTCACCAAAATTCTGATTTGAAGTATACCCCTCCATGCGATAAGAACAAAAAGAGCAATTATGATTACAGAGATCAGATATAATCATCTGAACTTGCAAGGGAACAGGGTGCCTCCCAGCCCTAAAATCCTCCATCTTATCTGTATGGTGTGCTGCTTTATACGGACTATAAATATCTAAATTATGATTTGTTGCCATTTTCTGTGTTCCGTTCTTTGGGTTAACAGACTTATTATAGTATCTGTTAGTCATTGTATTTTCCTAGTAAAATGTCCTTAATCATAATCCAATCACATATTTTAGCCTTGATAGGATCACTCCAAGCAGCGGGTTTATTCTTCTCAAAGAAGATATGACCACTCCAAGCAAAAGGATAAATAATAAATGGGGTGAGTAGCAACACTAGCCACAGTTGATTATAGACAAACCATCCGAAAAATAACAGAGTAATTAGGTTTCCTAAAATATGCAACCCTATGTTAACAGGGTGAGTGTGTAAGGTTTTATAGTTGGTATAATAGTTTTTCATTATTACTGATCCTTCAACTAAAACACTGGTATTACTTCGGCTTTACATCCACCAAACCACCACATGCACTCAGCAAAAGTGCTGAGTCTAGAGCCTACAAGCATGTCGCTTTTTGCGCCTAGAAGCATACTCGCGGCAGAATGTTGCAAATGGGTGACATGAGGAGGTTGGACATGTGTAATCACCTTGACATTATAGTCTTTTAAGTAGTCTATGTATTCTTGTAAAACATCCTCTCGGTCTGCGGTAAGGAACACGGTTTTTGCATTAGGTAGAAATTCATCAATTGCTTTTTTATAAGTTTCAAAATTGTAACCTCTTGGAACACCATCTTGAATGTTGATGCAATTAGCGGGATCCCACTGATGTCCCCAAGTTCTTATTTGAACACCTAAAACAGGTCCCTCAAAATCTTTAGAAACCCTTTCCACCTCTGATAAGACCTCTGGTCTCCATTTTACTTTTTCTATGCCACTCTGTATCCTATCTTAAACTTTATCAGAAATTAGTTTCCTATCATAAAACCAGTCGATTGTGTGCGTAGAGAAAAAAGGAGCAAGTTGTTTATTTTCAATATTGGGATGATCGCCCCAAACTTTAGCGTCATTTATTAAATCTGATTGCTCCTTTTCTTCAGATTTCAAAATCAAGAACCTTGCTGTAACAAAAGATACCCCAAATTCCTCGGGTGTATGGCAAATTAAACTGTCATCTAAAATTTGGCGATAGTCAGCATCAAAGTGAACATGGAGATTTGGTAGAATATTGGATTCTCCAATACTCAAAGCAGTAACAAATGATTTAAGAACATTGCCTAACCCAGTTCTAACTTCAACAGTATACTTCATAGAACAAACTCTTCAAGCATTTCAGCCCATTTTTCCATGCACCGTTCAAGAGTATACTCTTTAGAGTAATACTCACGGGGGCTAAATAGTTTTAAATTATCAGCAACATACCTAATTGTTTCTGGGAACTTCTCGTCCTCTGCAACTATTCCCCACCTTTTGTCATCTCTTCTATCCATATAACATCCCATCGGCCTTGCTATCATAGGAACATTACATGCCCCAATCTCTATCCCAGCAAAATGACCTTCTTCATTACCAGAAGTGCAGATGGCGCAGACACAAGAGTTTATCAAAAGCCTCACAGTTTCTGCGTTTACTTTATTAAAAATACGAACTCGTTCTCTGTGCTGTGCAGGGATTGCTTCAAGACTTGTATCATCTTTCATAACCAGACAAAAATTAAAATCGGTCATCGTTTCAATTAGATTAAGAACTCTATGAAACCCCTTTTTCTCATGGGAAGAATCCCCTATAAAAAGGATAGAATTAGGTAGAACATCAGGGTGCCTTTCTGGGATGGGTTTGAAAAAATCAAAGTCCGAAGACTGCTCGATTACTCTTACATTTTTTGGACTAATTCTATCCTTGTAAAGATTATGAGTTTGTTGGGATGCAAACACAACACAGGTAACAGAATTAAGGACTTCAGTTTGCATTGGGTTATCCATAGTATCTTGGACTAAACAAAATGTGGGAACATTAATATTAAGTTTAGGAAAATAACTAGCGTTTCTGATTATATAATCAGGACGGTCGGGCAAGCTCTCTATAGTAGGAGCTAGTACGCGATAGTCTGTATAGCCATTACACTTATCTTCAAGTCCTTGGAATTTGTCCAACAAGTGGTGCCAAAAAGTCCTTACATTCGGTATACAAGTTAGGCAGTCATTAACCAGCCATCCTTTTTTATTATTTATATTCTTCATCTACTTAATTACATTAAAATAGGGGCTATAGGTTTTTACTAGAGGTAGAGTTTTAATTAATTCATCTATACCCTCATTTAAACTTATAGTAGTATCAAAGCCTTGTTGGTTAATTTTTTCGTAACTTACTTCGTAGTTTCTTTTATCAGCATCCTGTCCAATGTCGGCGTAATTAAAATATGAATCAGGAACTTTAGAATTTATGAGTTCGCATATTTCCCTCTTAGAATAATTCATTTTATTTGAGCCTACATTATATGTGTTATCTTTCATTTTTTCGTGATTGTCAATAGCAAACATGAATGCTCTTGCTATATCTTTAACATGGATAAAAGTTCTCATAAAATGAGATTCATAGATAACAGCATATCCTTCCGTTAAAGATTTATAGGTTAAATCATTAACTAATAAATCCAATCTTAACCTAGGCGAAACTCCAAACGCAGTAGCAAATCTAAAGGCAGTACTATTTTTTCGCTTTGTAACTAAAGTTTCTGCTTCGGTTTTTGTTTTACCGTAGACTGAAAGGGGGTTTAGGGGGGTTTCTTCTGTACAAATTCCTACTACTTCACCATAATTTGATCCAGTAGACCCAAATAACAGATATTGATCAGGGGAAAGTGAATTAATAACATTTTGTGTTCCAATAACATTTACTTGGTGGGACTCGGCTTCTCCTTTTTCTCTGCATATAGGAAAACCCACTAAGGCTGCTAAATGAATTACAATATCATTTTTCTTAACAGATTGAGACAATTTATCAAAATCTCTAACATCGCCTTCAATAAAGGTGAAATCCTCATGCGTAATATAAGGTAATAATTTATCACCATTATTAAACATAAGTGAATCATACACCGTTACTTGATAATCCTCTTCTAACAGTAAAGGGATTAAAGTGGTGCCTATGTAACCAGCACCTCCCGTGATAAATATTTTTTTCTTCATAGTAAGTGCTTTTTGTAGTAATCAATCGTGTGTTGTATTCCCTCAGAAACTTCTGTGAAGGTAAAATTGGGGAAAAATTGTTTGAACTTTTTATTTCCTAAAACTTTTATGGGAGCCCCATCTTGTTTTGTGGTGTCAAACTTGAATTCAACATCATAGTTTAGTGCCTTTCGAGCCATTTTTGAAGACTCTAATATAGACACTCCATTTTCTTGTCCTATGTTAATAGGATTAGGCATATCATAAAGACCATTATCTATAACTTCTTTTATTAATCTAGCTACATCTGGCATGTAAGCCCATTCCCTAACAGGAGTACCAGTCCCCCATATTAAAAATTCTTTTTGGTTGTTTAGCTGGGATTCTATCATTCTCATAATAATCCCATTTAAAGCGTGGGTCCTACCTGTATCTATATAATCATGCGGCCCATAAGCATTAGGAACAATAAAATTTAAGGTCTTAATCCCATATTGTTTTTTGTAGCATTTAGATATAATGTACCCTAATTTTTTAGGAAACCCGTAAGATTCGATAGAAGGGTGGACCTCACCATCCCACCACAATTCCTCATGTTGAACATCAATTATTCCAGGGTAAGAACAGTTAGATATAGGATTAATTATAATAATATTAGGGTCAACAACTGAAACTGCTTTGTACAGATTAAGGTACATCTGGCTGTTATCATTAACAACACTTGCAGCATTTTCAGAAACGTATCCAATGTTGCCTACGTTAGCCGCTGCAAATATAATCACATCGGGTGCTGTATCTTTAATTTTTTTAATTGTTAGATCTAAATCATACAAATCAAACCCAGTTCGCCTACTATCATAGAACATGTTATACGGAGAAGATTCAAAGGTCTTTTGTATATTTTTACCCATAAACCCATTTCCTCCCAATACTAAAATATTCATATTTTTCATATGCTCTATTATAGCCCTCACCCTCTATAATTCCTCCTCTTTAAAAATTTTATTTTGTTTAGTTAAATCAGGCCAATCCTGTGCAGTCCACTGTTTTGGTGGGGTATTAATTGCTTGAGGTAGCTTTTCTAATCCTAATTGTGCCGTTTCTGGGGTCATATAATAGTGGTATCCTATAGTATCTATATTTTGAATAGACCAAGATTCATCTGGGCTTCTACCATCATAGGACATCTTTTTTAGTTGTGTGGCTGCTTCTTTATTGTCGGTTAATATACACCCCCCTCTTCCTAAAGACAGATGTTTTCTAAATTGAAAAGAAATACTCATAAAAGTTTTAGGAATATAACTATTTGGTTTCCAAAGGACAGCAGCATCAATGACATCATCTGTTAGATAATAATAATCTCGCCATTCTTCATTTTTCCATATTCTTGTTATGTTAAGTTTATCTGATAGAAAAGGGATGGATAAGTATGTTCTTTTAGGGCAGTTTATAGCTTGAGCGTTTGTATACCTTAAACATAGTTCTACTCCATGAGTACAGCTATCCACAGCTACAGCGTAAGGCGCACCAAAAAATTCTGCTATTTTGTTTTCAAATATTTTTACGGTTTCAAAACTCATAGGATCTCTCCTGCTATACTAGGTAAGAGTCTTTGTTGATAAACATAACCAAACATGGATAACCATCTTATTAATGAACTTATATTATGATCCCCATTTACACTAACAGTGCTTTCATAACCAACATAACAACATTCCCAATTTAATTTACCTGTAAGTATCTTTTCCATTGGCACTACATCAAATGTAAAGGTTACATCTATTTCTGCGTCATCATTAAAAGATATTGATCTTGAGACTTCATCATCTTTAAATGTAAGTTTAGTATTGAATATATCTTTTTGATAATCTGTTTCTTCAAATTTAGTCTCTACGAACTTTTTAAACTCAGTTAAAAATAGTTCTAAGTATTCATTCTTTTTCTCAGAGCGTATTTGTAAGGATTTTCGATTAAAGTAAAGCACCCTTTGGTAGGTATCACAGCTATCAATCCATTTATATTCCTTATAAAAATTTATTGATGCTTCCTTTATCTCATTATGGTCATAATATTGTTTACCGAATAATTTATGTACTTTATTAAAATCATATGAGTCTCCAGGAACCATATCTAAAACTATACTATTATCCAGATTGTTTTCTATAAGTAAATTATTTATATAATCTAAACTTTTGCAATAAGCCTCATCTAAAAGATTTTCTCTATTTTTGATAAATGGAAGAGCTAAACCAGCATAACTAAGAAATGCACCTGAATCTACTAATAGTGCATTTTTTACACTAGTAAGAATCATATTGTCTTGTCTTCTTTTAGCTAATTTATTTTTTTCTTTCGGTGTATAATTTTCATATATCAATGGGAACCCATCTGCTATATTTGTTTGTGACATAAAAAACCTATCTGATTTGTTATAATTTGCAAAATCGGCTTTGACAGTATTTGATACACCGTCTGGTAGCTCTTGCCAATTATCATTTCCATGAGCCACTATAAAATCATCAGTTGCTATTGTGATAAAAGCATCATCCATTGATATATCTTTAAATATAAAGGATTTATACTCCACTCCGTTATGATTTATCCCAGTACTATCATACTCTTTTATATTTTTAATACCACATCTTTCAAGTCTTTTTCTAGGACCTACTGAATCAAATTTGGGTAATAAAACTGTTACCTCCTCGGGCAAAGCATTTAAAAAATCATCATCAAAATGATCATCATGACCATGGGAGATCACGATTGTAAATTTAGGATTTGTTTTGGCTAATGCAATAAAGTATGCTGGGTGGTACACACAGGGAGGGACTGATAACCAGCTCCCAAAAGCTGGTTTTTTATACCAAGGATCGGTTAGTATTATGTTATCATTACTTTGTATTAATACACTTGCATGATTAAGAAATGTAATCTTTTTCATTATGGCCTCGTTTTAAAGCTCAGATAATAAATCTTCTGCATTTTTTATTGCTACATCCTTGTTTATTTTTTTTACAAGTTTAGCTGGATTACCTTTGTATACTCCCCACTCTTCTGTATCGCCAATTAGAAGACTACCAGCACAAAGAAGAACCCCTTCTCTTAAAATAGAACCAGGAAGCACTATTGCATTTGTTCCTATATTTGAAAATTTTTCCATGATAACTGGTTTTACAATTAGGTTGCCTTTATATTTTTTTGGAATCATTGATCCAAATAATCCAGAATCATCGAACCTATCAGAAGCACAAATAATTCTTGCTCCAGCCATAATGTTGTTAAATCCCTTTGCATGGAATTCACCACTTTCGCCCCCAATACATGTAACATATGGACCAATGTGAACAAAGTCCCCTATATTAATTTTTGTTGTACAATAAAACCCTTTATCAATTGCAACATTGTTTCCTATCTTACAAAACTTTTTATGTTTTATTACTGTGTCACTGTCTACCACTACATTATTCATCTTTTTCGCCTTCTTGTATATGATAGACAAGCGAATCGAACACAGTTATTTGCTTCATCCCATACTTAGGCTCCATGATTTTATGGAAGAAGAAATCATCTGCCGCCATGTACACAGGTCTGTCATTCGGATACCCACATACGAGCTTATCTCCGTCTACAAAAATGTTCCCTCTTGGGTATAACCCTGCCTCCTCAACGCGCTTCTTTTCAAACAGACAAGGCATGTATAAACCGTTCGGTTCCGTCCTATCTTCTTTATGCTCTTCTGCCCACTTCTCCCAGCCCTCAAAATTAAACTCGTTGGGATGACGACCAAAGTGGTTGTCCCCTAAGTTAACACCGTGCATACCACTAGGCATTTTACCACTTTCAACCAAGCGACTGCACGGAATATTAGTCCCATCATGATGCTTTAGGAGATTAGCAAGAGCCCCTGAGGAGAACATCATATCAGAATTAAGTAAAACGATGTTATCATACTCACTTGAGGTTATGGAATGATTGTAAGCACCATAAACTCGGTTAAGATAAAATTCGTTAGGGTCTGGGTTATTATAAATGGTATAGGGAACACCCAGCTTAGGCAACTCCTCTAGAACCTCGGGAGTTGCATCATTTGCAACAATCCTCACACCCACATCCCAACCATCAACTTTACACAACTCACTTTTAAACTCGTTTGCGATAAAATGCAAATATGGAACTGATTGAAATACTAAGGAAACTACTTCTACATTTTTCTTAATCTCTGTCATAGGATATCTCCTTCAACTCTACTAACTGCTCTTTTATTGAAGGGGTTGGCAAGTCACCCTTTAAGCACTTATCTATTTTAATTTTATTGTTCATATGAATAGTAATATCTTTCCCATATACCTCTTTTATTATATTTAACAAAGTAAACTTAGAGATACATTCAGAATAAGGAATGATCGCCTGTCCAAACATCTCGTAATCCTTAATTAAAGCCCAACAACTTTTTGCCCATTGCAACGTAGTGATCCCATTCCACATCTGGTTGGAATAGCCATGAACTTCCCCCTCAGAGGACAAAAACCACTCTAGGAGTGATTGCTTGCTTGTTAACTCAGGGCCAATGATAGAGCATTTAATTACTTTAGTTCTCTGCCCTTGATCTCGTAGGTAATCAAAAGCCCTTCGTTTGGATACCCCATAAGGATCCTTGTCAGCTTCACAGTCAGTTCCTGCGTGTATGACCTTACACGTTACATTCTTATCTATCCAGATAGGTAATTCAAAGTTAATATCAAAATCAGAAGTACGTTGAGGGACTGCACCTATGCAGTTGACAATTACATCTCCTGAAAAATCTGATAGATACTTTTTAAACTCTGGGGAGGGCCATCTATGAATAGTAGTTCCCACCTGACAATCAGCAATGCCTGAAAGATATTTAAAGACCATACTTCCCAGCATACCCTTATTCCCTAAAACACAAACTCTTAAGATATCGCACCCTTCTCACGCAAGAAAGCGTCCACTTGATTAGGTAACAGTGTAGTAGTTGACGAAGAATAGCTCCATGTTTTATCGTTTAATATCCCGTCTGTAATCATAAAATATTTTTCAAATTCCTTAGTGCGAAGAGACTCCTCTAAGCTAACCATCTCTTCATGAATCTTCTCTCCAGGGCGAATACCTACATAGTCAATGGGTAACTCTTTCTGGAGATATGCTCGGCTAAGAGCCTTAGCTAAATCGACAATATTCAAAGACTTTAATTTTGGAACTATGATTGTTCCATGAGACTTGGGATGGTGAAGTGCCCAATCAATTAGCTCAACGGACTCATCCAAACTAATTAAAAACCTAGTCATTCGTGAGTCAGTTACTGGTAGAGAGGTGGCCTTTTCATCTTTAAGGTAGGACTTAAAGAATGGAATGACAGACCCCGTGGATTCTATCACATTCCCATATCTACATAATACAACTTTTGTATCCTTCTGCTTGTTAGCAAAATCAATATATAACCTCTCAGAGATTGCTTTACACATCCCGTAAACATTTATAGGCTTACAAGCCTTGTCTGTCGAGACGAACATAAGAGTTTCAATCTGATGATTACTTACCTGCAAACATTCTAAAAGGTTTTCATGTCCTAAAATGTTAACCTTTACACTCTCATAAGGATTAACTTCGCAAACAGGAACATGTTTAAGGGCAGCAGTATTTACCACTACATTAGGCTTATACTCATTTAACGCTTTTAGAAGACTGTCCTTTTCCTTAACGTCCCCAATCTGATAACTCACATCAGGGTAATCCCTCTTCATCCTAACATGCTTATGCTCATCACGGGAAAAAACTAAAATATCGTTATCGCTATGATAGCGTTTAGTTAAGGTCCTGCCTAATGCGCCAGTTCCCCCTATGATCATTATTCTCTTACCTCTCATCATTGCAGTTTACCTCACTTTATTATAGACGAGATTCATAAATATCCCTCAATAGTGTCTTGCTTTCTGGATTCTTATCGTCTACATCTAACCAATGAGGAAGTTCTTCCCTTGGAACTTTCTCCACTTGTAGCGTAGACTCATTTAACATCCTGTCCAATGCCCACCCTGACTGACCCCTAGATTTATAGTTATCATACTTTTTGAGTAGCTGCTCATCTGTGGCAAAACCTCTATGAATTAAATTAAACGGAACACGGGCAGCGTTTCTAATCCCTACGGGGTGCTGGCTTTTATGAAGTCCTACCTCTGTATTAAATCTTAAGTTTCCTGTATTTTTCCAAAAAGCCATACGCCCTGCTTGCATGAAATGATCATATTGATCATCCACTCTATGCCATATGTCGCTCCTCCATAAATTGTAGTGACCTAGGAAAGCAGAATCAATTCTATTCAGATCTAACTGAAATAATACTTCTTCTAGGTCTGGTCTATGTAATAGCCTAGCATCCAATAACGTGTCTCCATCCAGCCAAAAGATCCAGTCGGCATCTGGCTGCTCTGAAAGTAGCTTTTCCAGAAGTTCCTGTTTACATACTAACTCTTCCTCGAACCTGTTAGTATCGGATTCAATAACATGCACATTATCAAACCTCTTGTAATATTCCCTGCTCCCATCAGTTGAACCCTGGTCAAAAATGTATATCTCATCACAAACTTCCATGCATTTAAACCAATTCTCCAGATTACCTAATTCTAGTTCATTATGAAGCTGGGAAAAACCTACGATCTTCGGTTTATATCTTTTTCTATATTCAGAAAGGTACAACTCTCTGTTTTTTTGAAATAGTGTAGGATTTAGTCTAAATTTAGATTCAAACGCATCATGATCGTAGTGGTTTTGGTGTAAAACAAGAGGACTGTCTAAAATTTCAACTTTTAACCCCTTATCTTTTATCCTCATCAAAAGCTCATCATCATCGTAACCTATGCCTTGAGCATACGCCTCATCAAAGCCTCCAAGCTCATCAAGATTCTTTTTTGTGATGCATGAGGCAAAATGAAGCGGTCGGGGGTTAATCACTGAGTGATTGTACCATCCCTCCTCTTGACCACCGTTGGATGCTTTAGGGAATATCTCTTTCTTATAATTGAGAAGGTTTATTTCTCCCCTTCCTAAGGTTTCTGTGTCCTCTTTTGACAACGCATACGCTGCAAAAGCAACATAATTATCATCAGTGGTGTTTTCAAGCGCAACAGAGATTAAATCTCCTACATGATAGCACTCTGGGTTTTGAATGAGGACAAGCTCACCGTTAGCCTTAGCAAATCCCATGTTGTATGGAACACAGGGATTTACATAGTTTTTGTCCTCAGGTTCTTGACGAATAAGGTGAATAGGGAATGAATAGTTCTTTGTGATATCCTCTAATCGGTGTTCCTCATTACTGCCATCATCTACGACAATCATCTCAATCTCATCTGTTCGATCTGATTGTTCAATGGAAGACAATGTTTTCAAAAACAAGTCTTTTCGATTATAATACGAAATAACAATACTTAGTCTAGGAGTGTTTTCCATGCTTTTAATATCCTATCTTCTTTCCAATACTCTGAATGTTTGGAAGATCCAAACAGGTCATTAAACGGTATTCCATGCTGTTTGCACTCATGCCTAACTAACCCATAAGTCTCAGCCCTACTTGCATGATAAACAGCATCAATCATATTGTACATAACTGTTTTATCGTCGTACTTCCCTACTATCTTAACTCTCTTGTTGTTCCTTATTAAAGGTTTAACGTGTTCTTGGTAATATTCTTCGCTAGTTACGCTACCAAAAATAAGTATTCGAGTATCTTTAGGCTCTGATTCTAAAGCAGACTGAATCGCCAGAGCAGTTTGCTTGTGGCTGTCAATGCTCCCTATTATACCCACCGCACCTCGTTTATGTGAACCTTTTCTCTCGCCCACGCTAATAATATTGGGAATTACTTCTGAGGGATGATCCACTCCATGCCACTCTCTTTGCCAGTTTGATACATAATGGATAACGTCTACCGCTCCCATAGGATAATCTTTAAGAGGGTACAGAATAGTTTCATGGCAAGATAAAATTACCTTCTTGAGAGGGAAGCTATGATCTTGCAAAGGTACATAGTGAGCTATAAGTACATCTTCGTGGTCAGATATATCTAATCTAGATGTGTGCTCAGACCTGCACTTATCTAAGTGCCATTTATGTGGGCCATAGAATGTAGTATCAATGCCAGCTTCATTTAGCAAATTAGTTAGATTAATAAACGCTACCGTTGAACCACCTGGATTAGACCATCCCGATAGTATTCTAACCTTGCCCATTAAAAGTCCACTCCTTGTTATAGGTTGCGTCTTTATGTCTTTCGTTAAGCAATTTAAAGCACTGTTCGTATAATTCCATCCTGTGCTTTACCACCTTATTGATGTCGAAGTATTCGTCCGTTATTTGACGTAAGTTAC
>TARA_R110000824_G_scaffold396640_3_pt1 | contig 13640 bp, 22 predicted proteins | sample TARA_R110000824 | Tara Oceans TARA_R110000824 (sample SAMEA4397747) | marine metagenome | biome: Polar Biome; feature: [MES] marine water layer (ENVO:01000295) within the mesopelagic zone...; material: water (ENVO:00002006), including particulate matter (ENVO:01000060) such... | reverse complement strand
AAGGAAATTGCCAACGATACAGAGGTATGTGTGGCTTGCAAGGTTATAAAAAACAATGAGGATGATCCAATAGCTATGAGTCATACCAGCTTTCACATCGACAATAAAGTAAGACTGGCTGGGCTACCAGAGGAAACCACCGAGCCGGGACTAAAGACCCTCTTGGTTGATGAAGCATTCTCAGTAACTGGCGCAACTACGGTTGAAGACTTGTAGTGCCACTGTTAGTTCCAGAGAGAAAGAGTATGGGCAAATTCAGACCACAGATATTCTTGGCGATAGCTGCACTAGCCAGCCTTGCAGGTTATGCAGTGTACGCTTCTATACCAGAGGTAGCTACTGCTACCATAGGTGGGATCATAGCTCTAGGTATGAAGGTGCTAGAAGGGGAGTAATTGTGGATAGTACCACAATCCCAGAAAGGAGGTGATCCGTGGAAGACAACAAGGAAAAGCGTACGTCTGATAAAGTTACGTTAAGTGGAAAGGAGTTAACAGTCCTGATAATATTCACTCCTGTTGTCTTCACTTAGCTTGGCTGTTTCTAGCAGCGAGGATAATTATATCAGCCACAACTTCCAGCAGTACGCTGGAAAATATTGAGGGGTTATTAACTGCCCTCGCCATCCTCACCGTACCTGTGAGTGCTGGACTAGGAAAATTATTTGAAGGAGGAGATTCTAAGAAGGACGATGTTCAATAAGCTGGCCCTTATATTAAAGAAACGATCAGTACGCCTACCCCTACCTACCAAGTGGCCGTCAATTAGAGTGCCGATGCCTAGTGTTAGTTTGGGTAAGGGTAAGGTTAAGTATGTGTTCCTCAGCAGTGTGGTGGTGTCGGGGTTAGTAGTAGGAGTAGGGTTATACTTTGCCGTATACGACATAGCAAAGGCTACCTTTGAGTGGCCGAGAGCAGGTGCTCAGTATGCAGAATTACATCAAGGTCATACCCTTGGGCAACCACTACCACCCAATGCTGATGGGACTGAGTCACAAACCCTACAGATATACCTAGCTGATGGTGCTAGGTTGAGCAGTCTGGAACTGATTAACATGGACTTAGGTAAGACAGGATTAGTTGAGTGCTTCCAGATAGCAAGGGATACTGGTAACACAACAGGATATTTATATGTCGATAGCTTTAACATGGAAGGTGTATCTGCCCCATCTTTTGATATGGCCCATACTGAGGTTAATGTACTTGATGTATCAGCCTATGTAGATGGACATACAAACGCAGCTACTATTGACTCCACCATATCAGATCAGATAGTAAGCAGTGATAGGGGAAGCGGTGAGTTTAAGAGCACAAACAGCGTAGTTGACAGGGTGATTATAACTATGATGGGGACAGCTACTATACGCACACTAGACCTATCAGATGTGGCATGTAGTGTTGGAGGGTTTGACATAGATCATGTAAAGGCTGGCTCTATCTATATAGATAGTGCTAGTAAATTTGGGGACGGTGATGGTATAGACGCTGCTGATTTTCTTATCAACCAAACAGTAAAGGTACGTAACCACACTGACAACCTAGTAGATACACCAATAACCGTGAGGTAAAGATGTTTAAAATGTTAAGTAAGTTATTCGCCAACAAGAAGGCTATGATGTCAGCTATGATATTGGTTGAGACTATACAAAGCACAACTAAAGATGGCAAGCTGACAAGACCAGAACAAGCTAAGTTACTTAGTGCTTTCTGGGGATTAGTAAAAGAAATAAGGGGGGAAGATGCCTAAGTCAGGTAAGGTCAAGAAGAAAAAGATGATCATTAAAAAGTCATCAGGTAAGAGTGGATACTGAGTTGGACATTTACCAACTGATAGAGATGGGAGTCCCTTCAGCTATCGCTGTGTACTTAGTCTATTTTATAACACATAAGATAGACCGTAGTCTCAGGGATGTGAGGGACTCCATCCTAGACCTAACTCACCACATCAAGCAACAGTCAGCCGGTAGGTTTCTTTAACCTAGCCTCTCTGCGTTCACGAGCAATCTCATCCCACGCATCGCATACCTCGCATTGCTTTTCTGCCGTGCAGTCCATATACCTTCCACAATTGGCGCAAATACAGTTAGCCATTAATTCCTCCCTCCTCCTGTTGTCCATATTATAGCTAAAGAATCATGTAATACTAAACCGTGTAGACATTGCAACGTATAACTGTCCTCATCGTAAAACCATAAACATGCTGATTCACCTATATGATGTCCATGTATACGCATGAGTCCGTAAGAAATTTCCCGCATAGCCCAGCCATACTTAGTCTCCAATACAGCAGTCATAATATCTATATGAAACTCGCATATCTTGAATGGAGATTCATGCTCTTTACATTCCTCGCACGTATACCACTCTAGTCTAGAGCCACCTGTCACATCGCCACTTCTACTGCCAACCCTTTAGGTTGTGGATGTATCCACACCTTCACCCCACCTGTGGGTATAGGGTTTAAACCAGCCCTCTCAGCATACCCACCAGTTGCCAGTCCATCCTCTACTCTCCCCTCTATATACCCATTCAACCAGCCACCAGTCAACAAACCATGTCTATCATGCTGACTTAACTTAGCTCTCTGTCTTCCACTAAGTGACATGGTAGTGATCTTCTCTACCCCAGTACGGTGGTGATGTCCTCTCAGGTTAAGATCAGCAGTATTACTATTCATCTGGTTACGTAGCCTAGTGATAGCTGATGCAGTGCTGGATGCAGCACCCATTCCATGTCTTGCAAATATTGTGTATTGATTTGCACCCTTAAAGTTAAGGGTACCATATATGGTATCTCCTCCGAAGGGACATACAAGACGGTCAGCGATTCTCGAGTCACTAGTAGTACCGTCATGGTACTTATAGAAGTGATGCCCTCTCAAAGTAAACAACCACTTACCCTTGGTAGGTGCAAGCACTGACATTATCTCATCAGTATCATTCTGTACCTTATCTTCCAAGCTAGTCTTCATATGTTCAGAGTCTCTAGGATAGAGGCCACGTTCTGTAGGTCTGAGTGCGTCTATAAAATCACCCATACCACAGAACAGAAGCTGGTAGTCCTTCTCCATCTTGAGTATCTCAGCGAACCATTCCTTAAACTCTTCCCACCTACAACCCTCAGTACCGTACTGTATATCACCGATAGGTACTAGGAGTGTAGGTACATTCTCTACTTCTCTACTAAATATTTCCATTAGACTTCTCCACAATTATATTACCAATAGCTGTTAGTGTCTTGGGTATGACATACCCCTGTTCAGTTATCGCAGTGTATAAAGCTTTGCTTATAAATGTTCTTACGAACCCATTCTCCGGGAAATGCTCAGGAGGTACTTGCACCGTACCCACTACCCATTTATATTTACCTGCATACTGATACCGATCACCCTTCCGCTTAGGTGCTACCCAATCTCTCTCATACAGGATCACAGTTGCTTCCATCTCCGGGTATGCCTGATGGTATGATACAGTTAAATCTAGGACAACCCCACCATGTTTTCGTTTCATTTCCATTCCTCTTGATCCTCCCAGTTAGGGCCATAGCTAACCTCTACTGGTAGATTGATTGGCAATATATCCTTAGTCATATTCAAACATATCTGTGCTGTTTTATACAAATCCCATTTAGCTATCTCTATTACAATCTCATCATGTACATTCAGTACCATCTTGGGAGGAATCCTCCAGACTCCTACATCCAACTCATTACGTACCTTGGTCATAGCTAACTTCAACACATCAGCAGCCGACCCCTGTATTGGATGGTTCAAACTCTTACGTTCTATCTCAGCCCTTACACTACCCCTTGAACTGTGGTATGCAGGAAATGCTCTCCTTCTACCAAACCATGTCTTGGTGTAGCCCCACTTATCAAGGAAGTCTAACTGTTTGATACGGTATTCCATGTAATCAGGGTAGCTATGCTTCTGATAGACAAGTATATCTGCCCTATGTTTATCAGTTATCCACGGTGCTTTCGCACTAAAATCTCTCCCTTCGTATAACCATTCCAAGAAGATAGCCTTTCCAACCTGTCTCTCTTCAATGTCAATTAACGCCTCACTCTTGTCAAAGACTATAGCTGCCAATGGTTTATACACATCACCACTGTTCAAACAGTACTCCAGATTGCTGTCATTTCCAAGTATAGCAGCGATACGTGGTTCCTCCTGTCCTATATCAGCTTTTACCATATAGCTTCCCTCTGGAGCAGAGAATGCACGACGTATATATGTAGCCCACTCTCTTATATATGGTCTCTCGGGATCACCATGATGTGTAATGTTCTGTAGGTTAGGGCCAGAGGATGACAGCCTACCAGTTTCAGTAGCCTCTTTCCAATCTCCACCCCTCTCTTCCCATGATCCAGCCTGATGGTATGAGCAATGTATCCTTCCATCCTCCTGTGTTAGCTTGGGTATATAGTCCAGTTCCATAGATAGTAACCTGTTAATACTGTTCTGCTTTATCAACAGGTTACAGATAGGATGACTTGTCTTGTTACGTAGTTTACGAAGAGCTTCCATATCTGTACCTGATCCGGGTAGACCAAGACCCGGAGGCTCAAGCTTGAAGTCATGCCTAGCCCCGGTATATATAGGCTCACCTAAGATGTACCACTGGTCACTGTGGTTACATCCACAACTGCCAGCCTTCACCTTCTTATCACAGTCGGGAGTATGCATCAACCTACCCTTATGCTCATCACCCGGCTCCAGTATCCAGTAAGGTGGGCCATATAACGCCTGACTTTTCTGCTTTACACTACGCCAGTTGATATGGTATGGGTATATGTCGTGGATATCTACAGCTACATGTATAGCTTCTTCTACCAGTTCTTGCTGAAGGGTTAGTAAAGGGTCTTTGTCTATATTCACCCCATCCATTTCCATCTTAGCCAAGACACTAATCAGAGGACGTTCTATATCTTCATAGATATGCCACATCCCCTGTTGTTCTAGCTGTTCTTTTAATGTGAAGTATAGCTGGTATGTCATGTCACTATCCGCTGCGCCATACTGTGTAACCTGTTCTATGTCATCCCAATCCACCTCTTCAAACCTAGTCATAGCTACACCTAACTCATTCCAAGCTAGGTCTTTCAACTCAGTACTAGGCTTGCGTAATACATAAGCCATCAGCTTAGTATCATGTAAGTTAGTTATATTTATCCCACAACTCTGTGCTACAATCCACTCAAACTTAGCGTTGTGTGCTATGACCGCAACATCATCGTCCTCCAAAAACCTGCTGATGTGTGATGATGATGCCTCACAGTACACGGCCCCACTATCTGTTCCAATGCTGAAACCAATCTCTCTTGCTCGTCTGGCTTGAAAAGTCCTGTTCCAATTAGGGTCAGTCGTCTCATAGTCGAAGGCAAAGATACTGTGTCCTTCAATAAATGCTTCGGACTCTGACCCTGTAACTCTTGCGTAGTTGCCCAGTCGTGGAATGTTATATCCAATTCGTTTCCAGTCTCCATCTTGAATCTCTCCTAATTCTGCATGTCTATTTGGTGTAGCTGATGCAGGATGATACATGGGTATGACCTTACACTTAACCCCATCAATCTCCCATTCCATCGACTTGCCATGGTACTTCTTTAATGCTGCTCGTTCTCTCCGCATCTCGGGAAAGAACTGCTTGAACGCTACATCACCTAGTGTGATTATTAACTCAGGCTTGTGGTGAATGATGTCATCTTCTAATAGAGAGAAGCACTCATCCCTCTCCATCTGGTTAGCAGTACCATCACCTGATCTATCAGGTTTTCTACCGGGTCTGCATTTATTAATGTTATCAAATCTTACAGACTCAGGGTCTATCCCTGCTAATGGTAGCAGGTGGTTACGTATCCTGTCTCCGCTAAACCCTTTCTCAAATAGTGGGTATCCTACTATCTCTTCTGTAGCTCCGGGGTTCTGTCCTATCACCCATACTTTAGCATTCATAGGGCCTGATCCATTCACTACTCTGTGCCGAGTGTGGTGTAAAGCACAACTTGTGCAATTACTCGATGCTTTCATTATGTCCCCCCCACCCTCTAAAGTACACAGGCATCTTACCTACATGCCAACACTCACAATGGGTACATAAATAATGTCTAACCTTTCTCTTTCCCTTTCTATTTTTTACTAATGCCCGTGCAGCCCTTTGTGCTTTAAGTTCACTGTTATGTTTCTTCTTCCCGATGCACTGGTTTTCTGGTTTGTAAACAGGGTTTGCAAATTGTCTTGTACCGTTGGTCTGACTCGTCATAATATGACTCCAGTGAAGATATAGTTAATTGTTTGTTACATATAAAACAGTATTGGTTTGGTAACTCACCCAACATACACACCTCGTTGTGGATTGTACCACATAAATTTAATGAGCAGTTTATAGTCATGCTCAGGACTACCAGCAGGGACATTATGCCCCAACTCTTAGGAGGCCGTTCCCCCCATGAGTAAGGGTGAAGGATCAATCCCTAAGAACTGAATCCATCTGGAACGGCTGAGGCGAATGCATCTGGTGGGTTTGATATGCTACGTATAGCTGTCACACCATTACCTACATTGGAAAAACCATTAGCATTTGTAGTTACATTCCCAAAAAATGTAGACCCTTCTAAACTCTCAGCCACTGCCTGTAACCGGGAAGGATTAAGAAGTTCTTTAGGATCATCGAGATCAGGATAGCTATGAGTTCTAGCTACATCCAGTATCCGAGCTACACGACCAAGGGCAGTATTAAGACTGTCCTCTTCTTTAATAGTAAACTGTCTACCATCTCTAGTAGTACCAGTACTACCACCTACACGCAAGGTACAATTAGCAAACACACCAGCATGTTGACCCTCGCTTATAATACACCTCAGGTTGATCTGTATCTGATCACCTAGCCACTCATAGTCTTCACTAGATTTGACACTGTCTACAGTATCTACCTGTAATCTTTGCCATCCATTGGCAGGGGTGTCCTCGACTGATATGTTTCCCCAAAATTCTGGAACTGTCTTTCCATTCGTGGTCATTAGAAAACCTCCATATTAAGCTACGTCTTCATGACGGATAATATTAGCCACCTGTTTGGTAGCATACTCGTCCCTCAACCCTATGAACTTAGAGTTTACATCATCGAAGTTAGGGTTATACAGGGTAGTAGGATACCCTGCGTCTAACCACTCATGCTCACTCTGGTTCTTGATTGAGAAGTGTTGCTGGTCATCGGACTTTAATACAGTCAATGCATGTACTGGTCTATTAGTACCTGCATATGCACCAGACTTGATAAGCCGTACATCTTCCTGCATATAGTATACGTTGGAAAAGTAGTGGGGTAATTCGTATCTCATTTGTCCCCGGTAACTTGGGTAGTAATCATTAGTTATATACTCAGGATCACCGGAGACAAATGTCTCACCCCTTCGGTTAGTCTTAGCCTTCCGCCTCTCCCCCACACGAGCAGTTGATACAAAAGCTATGTCTAATAGCTGTGGATCAAGCCTCTCCAATAGGCTAAAAGTTTCGCTAAGCAGTGAGCCGAATCTCTGCATTGCATCCATCTTCTGACGAGCAGCAGAGTTTTCATAGAGCAGATCAAACTCCGTCCACCCATCAAACCCTACAACCTGTGGTCTGTCTGCCTTGCCTTGCTTAGCGTCACGAATGAGTGACCTAGTTAGCATGTCCAATGTCTTTAACCATTTATCATACTCTTTGTCATTGACATCGGTATCGAGTAAAGGTGTCTTAATGTGTAAGCTTTCACCTGATGCGGTATGTGTAAACTCGTCAGGTGTATGGAGAAAGTTATTCTTCTCTCTACCTACACTGATCAATCTACCCTCTCTTATCTTCTTCTTATTTACCCAGTCCCACATCCCACTCACAGCAAATGACGTTTTACCACCATGAGGTGGGCCGTATACTAGGTAATCCGTAGGGAATACTTCCATAATTTACCTCCTAATCATTATACTATATACCCCTAGTCAATCCTTGTCAACCCCCCAAAAATTTCTTAACTCTAGGTAGTCTGGATATCAAGCCGATCACCAAACTAAAGACTAGAGTACCTATCAATACCATCCATACCTCTATGGTTGTATACCTACCTATCAATACTAATGCCATATCTTCTAGCATATGTATGATAGTTAATGCTACTGTAATTATACCAATCTTGTGGATTAATCCACTACTCAATACCTTCAACATATCTCCCTACTACCATCTTACTCATACATAATTTCTTAAACATACAGAACTTACAGTTACTCATGTTCATTCTAGGATAGTCCTTAACATCCAGACCTGCATCCTGTTTAGTTTGTATATCATTAAACAATCTAATAACTTCCGCTTCAGTATCAGCCATATAACTAGGCTTCATCCAGAAGCTACCCTTGGTAGGACTAGGTTCTTTAGCATCAGTAGGCAGACACCAGTACTCGTAGAATATGGAGTGGTCAGGGTACATCTGATTAAGTATCAGTGCATAGTACCTGTTCTGGCTGTTCCATAGTAGATGCTCAACCTCATCCACTTTACTGGTCTTAATATCTACCAGTGTAATAATCCCATCCTCACGTTTGATCAGGTCAATCCTGCCGTTCAGTGTATGCCCACCGAACTCACCCTCAATCTCAACCTCACTATCCCAAGCCCTAACCTCATCCCATGACAGTGGGAACTTACTCAACGCCCGACGTACACCGGGGCCGTAACGATTCACACTCTTATCTGTCTTGAACACATCCCAACACACTGTATCAATCAGCCCTTCAATATGCTCATCCTTTATACCTTTGGCAATGCTATTCACTACATCATGCACCACACTACCCTGTAACATACCCGGCCATTGCTCTTCAAACTCAGACCAACCCTCTCTTTGAAACCCCCATAACCTTGGACACTTATCATAATTCATTAGACTGGTTACACTGACTCTCATACTTCTCCCTCCAATATAACTTACATGCTACACACCATGACTCTTCCGGGTCAACTACTGAAAATGTTTTACAACCAAAACAATAATAAAACTTATTCATTTAATGCCTTACGTATTTCTATTACCTGTTTCTTATTCAGCCCTGCCTTACGTAACTGTTTGTCAGTAGCACTAAGCACATTACCTACAGACTTAAAGTTATCCATCAGTTTATTACTGGCACTTGGCCCGATGGTAGGTATACGTCTCAGTAACCACCCCGGCCTACGTTCACGAGCTACCCTTACATCAGTACCAGCTAACGCTCTAGCTGGTGGGTTGGTACTATTTATAATCTGTTTAAGCCCTGCCATATAGCGTAACACACCACCATCAGACTCGGGTACTTCCAGTACCAACACTCCAGCCATCTGCCAACCAACCACCTCTAACCATATCCTCTCCCAATTCACAGGCTTGTATGGTTTGGCGGTAGATAACACACCCTTTACTGCTATAACAGACACATCACACTCAGCCAGCATAGTCTTTACCTGTCTAGCCAGCCGTCTTCCTTGCCATGAGTTGATGAAGTCCTCTGGTTTCTTACACTCTACCCCCACTATCTTATCCCCGGCACAGAACAACAGGTCGATACGATAGGGTGTGGATATATGCACAACACCCTGACCCTCGGTCAGGCTAGGTAACTCTTTACTGTCAGCTATCAAGGCGTCACACTTACCCAATAGCTTGTCGTCACAGTACATATACCCATCCCTTATCTCCATCAGTTCTGACCCCGGTAGAACTTCAGCATGTTACCCACTGCCCTCATGATGTTAAGACTGAGTGGGTCACAGTCAAGGGAACCTGTTATCGGTAGTTCACGATGTGTATCTTCCTGACATTTAGCACACTCAAACGCTGTCTCTTCATAGCATTTGCTACACATAATCTCAACCCAGTAATGCTCAGGTGCACCACAACATAAAGATAACCATTGGCACTCATCCATTCTTAGCCTCCTCTGCATAGTTAATATCCAAGTCCACTTCAAACATCCGCTTATCATTCTGCTTCTTCTCAGCATTCATGCTATATTCACGGCAATTAGCACAACGTATATAACCTTCTTGTGGTACAGCACCGCATGTGCTACACAATCCTGCCTTTCTTCTGCGTCTTCTCATGTTCCTAACATATGTAGTGTTAGGTTTACCCTGTTGTAATGAGATGAGTGTAGATGGTAAGTACTTAGCATTACATACTACAGTCCAATTACCATCTCTAGTTACATCATCCCAATCGTCTACTACAAACTCTAATGTCACCTTGCAACGCTTCATCTATCTCTCCATTTTTCAAACTCAGCTACTGTCATGTCGTAGCAGTGGTTAATCTCACGAGTACCGGGGACACATATCTCTCCTACAAAGCATGATACACAATAATACCCTGCCTCTGTACCTACAAAGTCTAACTCTTCATCACTCCTAAAATCCTGACACCCTTCACATACTGTCTTACCATCTATACTACTCATACCTTCCTCCATCTTAATGTCTTACCTTTAACACTAACCTCTTTGATATCCGGGTCACGTTCAATCCCACCCTCTTCAGCCAACTCACGCAGTGCCGACTGTACCTGCCTGAGACTAGGGACAGGGTTCAGCTTGTTCACTACCTCTTGTGTTGTAATCCACAATACATCCAACGCCTCCTCTAAGATTCTTTTCTTAACGGCACTTAACTTAAACTCATCTATATGCCCGACCAGTTTAGTATTACCACTCTCAGTACGTTCAAAGACTATCCCCTCTACTGGTGCAATGCGACCATACCCGGTAAGGAATCTTCTCTTCTCATTCTTATTACCCTTGGTAACTATCAACCCCACATCTACGATAGCTAGGAAAGCATGTGCGCCAGAGATTTCTAACCCCTGATTCAACTCATCATTCTTGTTACGGTGGTGTATGATGATGAGAGTCTTACCCTTGTTCTTAACTAGAGATATGATCGGAGCCAACGCACCATGCACCTCGGCGTTATCATTCTCATTACGTATACCCAACAGCCTAGCCGTATCTAGTATAAAGATATCCGCATCACTGTCAGCTAGTGGGCCAAGGATACTGGCTCCACCCTCGCCCAATGCATGGTAGTAGACTACCTTATCTAATGGCTTGCTCTTGAAGTTGAGCAACCTCTTGGCCCATGTAGTCTTATCTTCTTCTGTGAAGTATGCAATGCTATACGTATCAATCCAATCCATACATAGAGCATGGATCAACTCGGTCTTGCCTACCTTGGGGAAGGCTGACACTAGATGCGCCCAACCTATATAGAAGGGGGACGAGTCGGTGTCACCCAAGAACGGTAACTGAATCAGCCCCTTTAAATCCCCATCTTCCCACGCCTTTACTAAATCCTTACCTGTACTTGAATCCACACTTACCTCGCACTGTATATGACTGCGATGTTAGTTTACCACGTTGATTATTTATAATCAATAAGGATATATCCACAACACCTCGCACTATATACCCCCCCTTATTCATACTAGGTCAGGTCTAAAATAGTAAGTCAAGGTTATATTACCTTGGTAATTATACTAACCTAGTTTGTATATACCTATATAAAGGGTGCGAGGTTAGGTTACTCTTGTGTGATGGTACTCTCTCCCAGACTGGTTACTCAAAATTATTGGTACACTCGGAGCGATGGGTTACTCATATCCTGTGGCACTCTCGTGTTTATCGGTTACTCGACTGAACTGGTACTCTCTGATACCATGATTTTCTGAACGTTGTGGTACTCTCCCTTCGTGTGGCTACTCTCCATCAATGGTACTCTCCAGCATAGTGGTTACTCTGCGTTCATGGCACTCTCATGGATCATGGTTACTCAGACCGCTTGGTACTCTCTGCCCAACAGGTTACTCTGCTATCTTGGTACTCTCATGGGTAGTGGTTACTCATCGCATGTGGTACTCTCTGTTCTCCGGGTTACTGTTCAGATTTGGTACTCTCGGTTGGTTTGGTTACTCACATATCTTGGCACTCTCAGATCACAGGGTTGTGGATCACACCACACTACATCGGCCAGTTAGGTGGGGTGATGAAGTGGGTATGACCGGGGACTGTAAAGATGTATGGTTTGGGCGGTGGTGTACCATGCTCTATCTCATATGCTACGTGGTGGTAGTGGGATAGGAACAACTTGGTTGCATACCTTGCCGACCTCTGGTCTACCTGCTTTGGTGGTAACATACCCATTGAGTACCACTTGAATGCGTCAGTGTCCTTACCTACTGAGTTTACCTTCTCACCTGCATAGTCAGCATACTCAAGGGCTTCGTTCTTTGCTACCAACTGATCTTTATGTACTGTATATACCTTACCATATATATCTGCCTGTCTGTTCTTTACCTTAATAAAGGACTGACCTATCTTCCAGCACAACACCTTCAGCTTGGCGTTCCAAGGTCGAGTTGTATTCTTCTGCCATACCAGTGTCGGGTCGAGGCCAGCAAATCTCCACACTGCACCAACAGTATGCGCTCGGGTTACATCTATGTGCGCCTTCAACCCTGCCGCTAAGACTGGCCCGATACCCATGATACTCATGGCCCACTTACTAGCAGGATTATTGTCAGCGTATGCTAGCAATAACTTCTTTACTTGTTCCTCTTGTGAGTGGGATGTGGATGCTACCCAATCTATCAATGCCGCATTCTCTGATCTGTCTTCCAGTGCCTTGACCTGTGAGTCTGATCTCTTCCTGTTATCTTGTGTCATGTAATACAGGTTCACCAGATATCTTGCCTCTCTTGGTGTCATACCTGCTGCTGCTTTCTTGACCTCAGGTTCCAGTTTCTTGAGGGCTGCTCGCCATTGGCTCGGTGTTACTATACTATCTATAGACTCTTCGGGTACGTGCGTTTCCTTTTTATTGGCACTCATGTTACTTGGCCTCCTTCTTGAAATCTGGTTTCCAATTCATCTCACCATCAGACGTATACTCAGACAGCCCATCCAATACGTTGTGTCCAAAGACTAAAACTTTTTCCTTTGCATCCTCCTCTGTATCAGCCTCGATTTTGAAACTTAACTTGACCTCAATCTTGTACTCCATATCGCCTCCTACTTAAACTCATGTCTCTATCATACCATGCTTGTCAACTACTTGTCAAGGTGTGGTGTAATCCACGATAAAAAAGGGGGAGTATATATTATATATATACACCCCCTTCCCTATCCTCTCCTCAAATTCTTTATCACCGTAGCTACCTTTGCTCCGACCTTGGTCACATCATCCATCTGTATGTAGGATTCCTTACCGTACTGATCATACAACCCTTCGCTCCTGATCCCCAATCCCATAGCTATCACCTTCACTCCCTCTCTCTTCAATCTCTTCACTGTACCGGGGACACGTCTTGCATCGTTACTCATCCCATCATGAAGAACAAAGACAATCTTAACAGGTTCTGATCTACCTCTTAACCAGTCTCCCTGTAGATTTAAGATTCTATCTATCTCCTCGTAACTAGCCCACGGTTTAGACAGTCCTGCTATTAAGGGTAATGCTTGGCTCTCTGCTGTGTTGTTATTGCATACATTTATTCCACCCGGTGCAGTCATCACGTTACATGCTGTGCCTTCATGCTTGGATGCTAGATAGATAGCCATTGTCAGTTCAGCTACTCG
>TARA_R110000824_G_scaffold77312_3_pt1 | contig 13641 bp, 9 predicted proteins | sample TARA_R110000824 | Tara Oceans TARA_R110000824 (sample SAMEA4397747) | marine metagenome | biome: Polar Biome; feature: [MES] marine water layer (ENVO:01000295) within the mesopelagic zone...; material: water (ENVO:00002006), including particulate matter (ENVO:01000060) such as...... | reverse complement strand
TTTAATCAGTAGGTCGCTGGTTCGAACCCAGCAGGGCTCACCATTATAATAAATATTTTGACGCCCATTTTGTGGTATCTCTGCTCCGTTCCTCAGATATGTAAATTGCAGAAACTCTTGCGCCTAGCTGCCTTCACTCGAACTCGAGAATCCGAGGAAAGAAAACCCTAGGTTACAGGAAATTTGGAATCGGGATGCAAGGCCTGTGGCCAGTGTATCACGACCTGACAGCCGGCGGCGGGCTTCGGCCGAGATTTTCGCGATATGGCCGGACCAAGGGCAAGCTGCAACGCTCACCAATCCAGATATAGGACATTGCGACTAACCTATTCATCTGGCTGCTATAGATATCCGAGCCAAAATGTCCTTGGGAACTTGGTTCAATTCATGACCTGCCCCTTCTCCGGGAACCAAATGGTATTTTGGGGGTATAGCTTGCGAAGTTGTTATCTGTGAAGATTTGCGCTGACGACGGGTCAGCAAAAGGAAGATAGAGTATCATCAAACAATCCGTGCGAGTAGATGTGATAGCAGAATGCGTAATGTAATTATTTTTCCGGCTGTCACGGCAGTTTTTTCGCTGGGCAGCCTGTGCTTGACGCCTGCATTTGCGCAAGATTCAGAAACCGCACAGAGCGGACAGGACCGCCGCCAGCCGATCATTGATGATTCGGAGTTTGATGCGACCATTCCGCCGATCGATGAAAATCCGGATGCCTCCATGGGCAGCGTTGCCGACTGGGATGCCGAACAGCAAAGACTGGAACGCGAAGCACGGCAGGAAGATGCCGAGGACGGACTAGCGGGATTATCGGCATTGCAGGATGGTGATCCGGATGAACTGATCGCCGACGCACCAGTCAATGATCCGGAAATCGACGATCCGCTGACACCGATTGACAATTTTGATGTCGAGCCGTTCGACGAGAGCCAATATACAGAAGCCGATGACAGCGAACAGACCGCATCCTTGCGCTATGATTATCGGATCGACGGCCTGGAAGCCCTGAACGAAAGCGGAAAAACCCGGGTCCGCCCGGTGAGCGCGGATGATATTCGGGGGCTTTTCCACGATCTCTCGGCGCTGGAAGATGGCGATGGCAAAGCTGCGAACGGTGCCATGGTTTCCGCACGTATGCGCGAGGACCAGCAATTGCTCGCCGATATCATGACTGGCCAGGGGTTTTTCGATGCCTCCGTCAACGGCGCGGTCGAACTGCCGGAAACCGAAGGTGAAAAGCTGACCGTGGTGCTTCAGGTGAAACCGGGCAGACGCTATAATCTTGGCACGATTCTGTTCGAAACCGATCCGGTGGTTCCCGATGACCTGATCACGCGCAATTTTCTGCCGAAAACCGGTGAACCGATTGTCGCCGAGCGGGTCTTGGCGGCGGAGGCCAATATTGCCGTGGTGCTGCCGCAGGAAGGCTATCCTTTTGCCGAAACCGGACAGCGCGATATTCTGCTCGACCCCGAAACCGGTACGGGCGACTATATACTTCCCGTCGATACCGGCCCACGCAGCAGCTACGGGGATATTGTCACCACCGGCACGACCGCTTTTGATGCGGATCATATCGCGGTGCTGACCCGCTTTGAAAAAGGCGCACTTTACGACAGCCGGATGGTCGACGATCTACGCAAGGCTCTGGTGGCAACAGGTCTGTTTTCGATTGTTTCGGTCAAGCCAGAACCGAGCGGTGAAATAGCGCCGGACGGAACCGAATATGCAACGATCAATGTCGAGCAGGAAGCAGGCCCTCCCCGCACTCTCGCCGGCAGCGCGGGCTATAGCACCGGGCAAGGATTCCGGCTGGAAGGCAGCTGGACCCATCGCAATTTATTTCCGCCTGAAGGCGCCTTGATCGGAAGCGCGGTTGCCGGCACGCAGGAACAGGGTGCGTCGCTGACCTTCCGGCGCAGCAATGCTGGCCAGCGCGACAAGACAGTAGAATTGGGAATATCGGCGCTGCATAGCGATTTCGATGCCTTTGAAGCCTATACCGGCAAGCTGGCCGGACGCATTTCCTATGACAGCACACCAATCTGGCAAAAACGGCTGACCTACAGCTATGGTTTTGAAATTCTCGGTACCAATGAAGAGGATTTCAATTTCACCACCGGAACACGCGATCGACGCACGTTTTACGTCGCTGCGCTGCCGGGGCAAGTGACATTTGATACAACCGACAGTCTGCTGGATCCGACCGAAGGATTTCGCCTGTCAGCGAAACTTTCCCCTGAAACATCATTGGGCAGCGGCACACAAATTTATGGTCGCGGGCTTCTGGAAGGGACCGCTTATTACCAGATCGATGACGGTATCATCCTTGCCGGACGTGCGCGGGTCGGATCGATTGCCGGAGCGGAGCGTGAATTGATCGCGCCGTCGCGGCGCTATTATGCCGGCGGTGGCGGATCGGTACGCGGCTTTGGTTATCAGGAGCTAGGCCCCAAGGACATTGATGATCGGCCAATCGGAGGACGCAGTCTGGTCGAAGCTGCGGCAGAAGTCCGTTACCGCTTCGGGGATTATGGCGTTGTCGGCTTTGTCGATGCCGGTCAGGTCTATACCAGTTCGACACCGGGCTTTGATAATTTGCGCTATGGCGTCGGCCTCGGCGGACGTTTTTATACCAATTTCGGTCCACTCAGAGTCGATGTCGCCACACCGATCAACCGGCAGCCCGGTGAATCGCGCATATCGATTTATATCTCGATCGGTCAGGCCTTTTGATGGTGAAAGCCGAAACCATGACCGAGCCAAAGATCCAGAGCAGTTTGGCCAAAAAGATTGCCACCGGTTTGGCAGCGCTGATCGCGCTGATTCTGGTCATCCTGATTGCCGGCTATCTTTGGTTGGACAGCAACAGCGGTCATCGCTTTGTCGAAAAGCAGATTAAAGCCTTTGAATTTGAAAGCGGCATGCAACTGGAAGTCGAAAGGATCGACGGCTCCCTTTACGGACAGATGGAAATTGTCGGTTTGAAAGTCCGCGATCCCAAAGGGGTATTTGCGACTGCCGAAACCATTGAGTTGGACTGGCGGCCTTTTGCCTTCATTGGCAGCCATGTCGACATTCGCTCGCTTATCATCCCCAAAGCAGAGCTGCTGCGGCTGCCTGAACTGCTGCCAACCGAAGGCCCTCTGCTGCCCGACCTTGATATTGATGTCGGAAAACTGGAAATCGGCGAACTGGATATCGCCAAGCCCGTAACCGGCGAGCGCCATCTGGTGAGCCTAGCAACGGACGTGAAAATCGCTGACGCGCGTGCCATATTGAATGGCGATGCTCGGGCACTTGTCGGGCCCGGTGTAGCAGGTGGAGACAAATTTGCATTCAAGCTCAACGCCGTTCCTGAAAAAAATGAACTTGATATCGCACTTGATCTGGAGGCTCCTGCCGATGGATTACTAGCCGGAATGGCCGGAACCGCCATGCCGATGAAACTGACGCTGAACGGCAAGGGTGACTGGACCAAATGGGACGGTGTGCTTGAAGGCAAGAGCGGCAAGGATATGTTGGCCGACGTTGCAATATCGGCGCGGAACGGCACATTTGTCATACGCGGCGATGCCAGTCCCGGCTTATTCGTTTCCGGGCCGAGCCGCAATATGCTGGAGCCGGTCACCAATATCGATTTTACCGCCGCTGGCGATGATCGAAAGTTCGACATCAAGGGTCAGCTGGGCAGCGACAATTTCGTGCTGGCGGCCAATGGCATGATTGACCTCGGCAATAACAAGATGCGCGACCTTAATGTCGATTTTCGTCTGCTCCAGCCTTCGGTAATTGCAGCCAATGTGAACGGCGCAGGCATCGCCGCCAATATGGTTCTGAACGGTGATTTTGCCGCCCCGTCTATCGCCTATAATATCAATGCAGCGCGCATTGGTTTCGACGAAACAACGGTCATAGGTTTGAGAGCCAGCGGCAGCGCAAAGCTGGACGAAGAGCAATGGCGTATCCCGTTGCAGGCACGCGCGCAGCGGATCGCTGGCCTGAACGAGGGCGTCGGCGCATTGCTCACCAATGTCCGGCTCGATGGTGATTTCGCTTATGCCAACGGGCGGCTTCTGTCCGACAATCTCAAGATTAATTCAGACCGGATCAATGCAACCGCGGTGGTTGTCGCTGATCTTGAAAAGGGGGTTTATACCGGCGGGCTCAAGGGTCGCATCAACGGCTACCGCGTCGAAAGCGTCGGTGTCTTCAATATTGATAGCAATATCGATATGCAGTCGGGAAACAATGGAGCCTTTGCTCTGAGCGGCACCATCCGCGCCCGGTCCAGCCAGATATTCAACGATGGCGCCCGCGAATTTCTCGGCGGCAACAGTCTGATCGTTGCTAATCTATCTTATGGCAGCGACGGTGTCGCGCGGATCAAGAGCCTGAATGTCGCCGCACCATCTTTCCGGCTGACTCAGGGCAGTGGCAGCTATACACCCTCAGGCGGCATCAATTTTGCGGCCAATGGCATGTCGGATCAATATGGCCCCTTGGGTGTGAAAGTCAGCGGCAGCGTCGCCCGTCCTGTTGCCACCATCGCTGCCGCGCGACCGGGGCTCGGCGTTGGGCTGACCAATGTCGTGGCCACGATAAGGGGCAATGCCAAGGGCTATGCCGTGGTCGCCGATGGCAATAGCGATTACGGGCCATTTGACGCCAATGTCGACATTCTGTCGGGTAGCGGGCCGCTGACGATCGACGTCAATAGCGGAACAGAATTTGCCGGTGTCGGGCTGACCGGCCGGATCAGGCAAACCGGAACCGGTCCTTTTGCCGGACAATTGGCAGCCAATGGGTCCGGTATAGAGGGTGACGTGAAGCTTAGCTCCTTCAGCGGGAAGCAGCGGGCTATCGTGGATGCAACTGCATTCAATACAGTGTTGCCGGGTCCAGCCAGTCTGGCGATCGAACGCGCGATCATCGATGCGGATATCATTCTTTACGACCAGCCACAGATCGTTGCCGATGTCCAAATCCAGGGCCTCAATATGCAGGAACTGCAAATTGCAGCTGCGCGCGCGAAAATCGATTATCGCGCTGGTCAGGGCACAGCAAAGATCATGGCCGAGGGCCGAAACAAGGTTCCCTTCCGTTTTGCCGCCAATGCCATATTTGATCCAAAGCTTTGGCGCGTGGCGCTCGATGGCCGGGCCAATGGTGTCGACTTCAAGACTCGCAAGGCCGCACGGATCATCCCAGAGAAAAACCAATATACATTACTTCCCACAACCATTGATCTGTCCAAGGGGAGCATCCAGTTGGCCGGTGATTATGGGCGCGGCATGAATATCCAGAGCCGGTTGAAGGACGTGAATCTGGCAATCTTCAACCCGATGATGCCAGGTCTTGGTCTGGGCGGCACAGCAACCGGCAGCCTCGACTTTTCCCAAAGCTCGCCCAATGCATTTCCCGAAGCGGATGCGCGGATGCGGATCGACAATTTTACCCGCACCAGTCTGGCGTCGGTTTCTCAACCGGTGGACATGCATTTTGTTGGTCGGCTTCTCGCTGATGGCGGTAACGCCCGTGCAATCTTCCGCCGCAGAGGCGCGGCTATCGGCCGGATGCATATCAACCTGACTCCCCTCCCTCCCGGAGCAGGGACATGGACAACAAGACTGTTTGCCGCGCCGCTGTCGGGTGGCCTACGCTACAACGGTCCCGCCAGTACATTATTCTCGCTTGCCGCTCTTCCTGACCAGGATTTACGGGGAGCCATTGGCGTGGCTGCTGATTTCTCGGGTCGTGTCCAGACACCATTGCTAACCGGCATCGTCCGCGCGAATAATCTGATTTACGAGAATAATGCCTATGGCACGCGTCTTACCAATATGAAGATACGCGGTGACTTCACCAACGACCGGCTGGAGGTAACAGAGCTGACCGCCAAGGCCGGCGACGGCACCATCAGCGGCAAGGGCTTTGTCTCGCTGAGTTCCGCCAAGGGCTACCCGCTGCAATTGGCGCTCAATCTTGACAATGCCACTCTCGCAACAGGCAGCGAGCTGGCAGCATCGGCCACTGGTGAAATACAAATGGTCAATGATGCAACAACCCCTCCGACGATCCGGGGCCGCATTCGCCTGCCCGAAACGCGCTATAAAATCATCTATGAAGGGTCGGCAAAAGTCGCGACATTGACGGGAGTGCGGCGCAAGCCCGCTTTGGGTCGTAAGAAAATCACCGGCGATGCTGATCCGATTAGCGGGGTTCCCGGAAACTGGAAACTGGATATCGACCTGATCGCCGACAATCAAATTTATGTCAGTGGCATGGGCCTCGATTCCGAATGGTCCGCCGATATTAAAGTGCGCGGAACCACCGGCAAGCCATTGCTAACCGGTGGTATAGAGCTGATCCGCGGTACGCTCGGTTTCGCCGGACGGTCTTTCGATCTGCAGTCCGGACGCCTGCGCTTCAATGGCGGTTCGATGACCAATCCGACGTTGCGGCTTGTCGCTAGCGGCGAAGCGGATGACGTGAACATCAACGTCAATATCACTGGCAGCGCCGAAGATCCGGAAATTACATTCAGTTCCACGCCCAGTCTGCCGCAAGACGAGATTATGGCGCGCATATTATTTGGCAATTCCATCGGCGAACTCACGCCTATCCAAGCGGTGCAACTGGCTTCCTCTCTCAATGGTCTGCGTGGCGGCGGCGGAGGCCTCAATCCGCTTGGCGTGTTGCAGTCTTCGGTGGGCATTGACCGGCTGCGCATATTGGGGGCTGACAAAGACACGGGTCGCAGTACGTCAATTGCAGCGGGCCAATATATTTCCAATGACGTCTATGTGGAAATCGTCACAGATGCCCGCGGCTATACTGCTACCCAGCTGGAAATCAGCCTGACCCCTGCCTTGTCCGTGCTGAGTTCGGTCGGCAGCTTTGGCGGTTCGAACGTCAATGTCCGATACCGGAAAGATTATTGATGCGCAGCGGGGCCATAATTCTGGCAATATCGGCGCTCGCACTGAGCGCATGCGAAAAGGATTTTGACGAAAAATATCAGGATAATCTGGAGAAGCTGAACGAAGAGGCAAGGCAGATTGAGTCCGGCGTTTCGCAGCAACTCGCAGAAGGCCGTGAAGCTGATAAAATCATGGAATCTGCTGACGAGAAAGAGCCCATCGCTGAACCAGACAACGAGGTGGCTCAATGACCGCCGAGCATGCCGGTGATTTTCCGAAAACCACAGTGGCTGATGAAGATTTGAGCCTCAGCGAAATCGAAGCGAAAACGCCGGGTGCCGGCGCCCATACGCCACTCCATTTCCCGCCCAGGGCATGGTGGGCGATATTGAAGCGCCTCTATGTCATGAATGATTTTCACAACCTGCCCTTGCTGTCGGCCGGTGTTGCCTTCTTTGCATTTCTCGCCTTTGTCCCGCTGATCGCGGTGATCGTATTGCTCTATGGACTGGTTGGCGATCCAAACACGGTGACCGCCAGTATCGAACAGATTTCCGGCATCCTGCCCGCTGCTGTGCTGACCATTTTACGCGAACAATTGCTGTCGATTGTCAACACTAACAAGACCGCACAGGGGCTTGGCCTTGCTCTGGCCCTGTTCGTCTCGACTTATGGTGCGATGCGGGCCGCCAGTGCGATGATGAAGGCGCTCAACATCATTTACGAAGAACATGAATCGCGCAATTTTTTCGTTACGACATGGGTTGGCGCCCAGATTACCATTGGCATGGCGGCGGTCGCGATTGTCGGCATGGTCGCCATTTCCCTGTTCACCTATATCAGTAATTTTTTGCAGGACTATCTTGGCAATGGCGTATTGATATTTCTGAAAATCGCGATCTGGTTGATGGCAGGATTTCTGGTCAGCCTGACCTTCGGCCTGTTCTTCCGCTACGCACCGGACCGCCGCCCGGCGAAATGGCGCTGGCTGTCGCTTGGCTCGGTCGTCGCGACCTTGCTGTGGCTGGCGATCACCATCGGTTTCGGCTATTATGCCGCCAATATCAGCGACTATAACGCGACATACGGATCGCTCGCTGCAGTGGTTATTTTCCTGATGTGGCTGTTCCTGTCGGCTTATTCCGTATTGATCGGAGCGGAAATAAATGCCGAAACAGAACGACAGACATTTCAGGATTCAACGATGGGAATAGATCGCCCGATCGGAGAGCGCGGCGCGGTGATGGCGGATAATGTGTTACTGGACGAAGCCAGCCGGAAAATCCTGGAGAAAAAACAACGCAGGCGCGCTGCCCGGCTTGAGCGAAAGATTGCGGGAAAAAGCTAGCCGCATACCGATGTCGTTGGTGATATCGATTGAAGCACAAAATCAATCAAACCAAATTGATGAATGCCCATAATCCCGTAAGGAGCAGGTTCCCTAAATTGGACGCAAAGAAGTCCACGGCTGGACTGTTGAGCTATCCGAGAATTGCCGGGAGATGAGCGACGATCAATATAATCCTGGTTTTTTCTCATAAAACCATCGCAGAAGCTACGCGATAATTCCTGACAACTTTTTGACCAATTGGAATGAAATCTGACCGGCGATTCTCTCGGACCCCCCCCCTGCCCTGTTCTGCACCAATTGCTGCGGGATGTTTTCCATAATTCTCACTCTCAACAGGCTTGATGCTGCCACAGGCTATCAGACGCCTGCACTTGCCTGAGGGGACCTGAAAGAGCCTGCAACCACTTGGTTCTGATATCATGATCTTGTTTCACATATTATTCTCAGTGGTTGAGGCTGCTGCGCCATGATCGACGGGCTGCCCATCATCCTTCATCCGCGCACGCGCGATCAGCAACAGGCTTTGTGACACCGCAAAAATCACCGGTCCGAGAACGATCCCCGATGGTCCGAACAGCGCCAGTCCGCCCAATATCGCGACAAATGAGACCGCCGAATGGAGACGCAGCCGCCGACCGACCAGAATGGGATAGATGATATTGTCAATCAGGCCAACGACGACCGTGCCCCAAAGCACCAATATAAACGCCGATACCGGGTCACCGCCGATTGCGAGGATGATCGCTGTCGGCACCCAGATTACAAAGGCACCGAGAAAGGGAACGATTGCCAGTAGTCCCATGATGAAACCCCAGAAAAAGGGCGATGGCAAATCCAGCCACCAGAACATCAGGCCGCCAAGCGCCCCCTGGATGCTGGCAACAACCAGCGTGCCATAGACGGACGCAAAGACCGTATCGGATATCCGGCCAGTCAATATCGCGAATTCAGAAACGGAGAACGGGAGCATCTCTTCCAATCCCGCGACAACCTTTTTCCGGTCGCGCAGAAAATAGAAGAGAAAGAAAAAGGTGACGAGCATAGTGATCACACCCTTGATCGAGCCCTGGATAAAATTGCCACTCCACACAGAAAGTGAAGACGCCATATTGTCCAACAGCCGGGACAGTTCGAGCCAGCCGCTTATCTGGCTTACAAGAGGTGCCAGCATCTCATTGTCTTCAACCAGCCGCGCCCAGGTGTCAGGATCGACAATATCCGCCATATCAGCCGCACCGCGCATCGCTTCATTCAGCAGCATCCCCGATATGATCACCGCCGGAACAACGACCACCAGCGCGACCACAGCGACCGTGAAGCATGCGGCAAGGCTGGGCGAGCGGACCAATGGTTCGAGACGAACCTGAAGCGGTATGAAGAGCAGCGCCAGCGTGACCGACCAGACGATGGCGGACACAAAGGGGGCGGCGATAAAATAGCAGAGAACCAGACCGGCAGTGACACCGGCAATCAGTATGACGGTGGATGCTGTTGGCCGGAATCCCGGCCTTCCGGAACCCGGTTCTTCTGCACCGGTCATCAAAGGCGTCTATACGGCACAGTCAGTGCGACTCGCATATTGTGCCAGCTTCAGAGGATCTCTTTTGTATACATCAGGGAAATAACGGACTGTACCGTCTTCTGTCCCCTCTGCCGTGAAATAGGCGACATAGACCGGGATTGCTTTTGCGAGCGACAATTTGGTGGTTTTCCGACTGTTCAGGATATCGTCGACTTGCTCTTCCGTCGCCGATCCGGCGAGCAATGTCTTCGCCAGATCAACTGCTCCGCCGACCCGGATACAGCCGTGGCTGAAAGTCCGCACCGGTTCGGAAAACAGGTTCTTGTTCGGCGTGTCGTGCAGATAGACGCTATAGGGGTTCGGCATGACCAGCTTCATCTGCCCGAGCGCATTGCCTGGCCCGGGACGCTGGCGATAGCGGCCATTTTCGAAAACATAACCTTTCCGTCGTGCCGCAGCCGGATTGTTCCTTACCATAGATGCAATACCTTCCGCCGCAATCGATGTCGGGATTTCCCACCATGGGTTCAGGATCACACCACTCACCGTGGCTTCAAAAATCGGCGTCGGAGACCTGGTCTTGCCAACGATATTCGGCCAGGTTCTGAGTTTCTTGTCATTTTCCCACAAAGTCACCTCGAAACTGGCGGCATTCACCAGCAGATATTTTTCACCCATGACGAGCCGCATCCAGCGCCAACGCTCCATATTCACCGCCAATGTGGCGCGTTTCCCTGCATCCGTTTCTGATGCATAGGCTGCGCGCAGCGCCCGATAATGGGGATTGCGTGGTCGAAGCGCGTCGAAATAGCCAGCGAGGTCATTGCGAACCAGCGCCTTCAGTAGCAATTGCTGCGTATCAATATAACGGTCATCGCTACTGATCCGCCACTTCGCCCGAACCGACGCAGAAGAACATCCCTCGAGAAAAGCCTTCATCAACTCATTCGCGGCGACCGAAGCGAGGCGCGACCGGCGGTACGGATCAGTGGCGGAATTGGGTTGGCTGAAATTGCTTATCGAGCAATTTTCCAGACCGTCGGATGCTCTGGTATCGACCAATTGCTGCAACTCGACAATCTGGGCTTCGGTCCAGATCAAATGATCATCTGTCTGCGCTGAAGCGGAGGCAGAAAGCAGAATTCCGCCCAAAATTGCTATAAATAATCTCATTTAATCCCTCTTCCGGCTATTGCGAGTTCCGGCAATAAGTATTGATACTTAATCCTGTGTACAGGAAAAACCTGCTATGGACGACTGATGAAAAGAAGAAACTTTATCACCGCCGGTCTGCTGGGTATCACCGGCGCCGCTTATGGTCTTGGTTCCCGATCACAGGCCGCCAGCAAGAGTGCGACGCCGTTACCGGCACGCCCGATAGTCACACCGCCACCCGGTCCGCCCACCTTGATAGACCGCGCCAAGGCAGCGATGGCGACCCATGAATCATCCTTGTTGCACACCGACAGGATCGGAATTGCCGACTATTCGCTGCATTCCGCCAAGGAACGTTTTCATATTGTCGACCTGACGAGCGGGACGACCCAGTCCTTCCTGGTTGCCCATGGCAAGGGCTCCGATCTCAGGCATACCGGCTGGTTGCAGGAATTTTCCAATGTGCCGGGATCCGAAGCGTCTTCGGGCGGCAGCTATATGACCAGCGAGACTTATGTAGGCAAGCACGGGACATCCCGTCGTCTGAAAGGCCTCGACCCGAGCAACAACATGGCCGAACCGCGCGCGATCGTGATCCACGGTGCCTGGTATGCTGAACCGGAAATGGTCGAATCTCATGGAAAATTGGGCCGCAGCCAGGGCTGTTTTGCCTTTTCCGAAAGCGATCTGGGAATCATATTGGAACGACTGGGCACGGGCCGCCTGCTCTATGCGGACAAAGTTTAGACGGCACAGATCAGAAGCCCTGATATAGCCGGATCCGTAACAATACCTATCGTCCGCATTATCTTCACATCCTAGACAGCTTGCAGGAAAATAACCTGATTGGAGAGTGAAATGCTGGTACGCAAGGATAGCAAGATTATCGCGGTTGACGGTCCCCGCATGGCCATGTTCAAAAATGTCGGAGAAGCCTTTGCACCGGTGCTGGAACTGATCGAGGAACATAAAAATCCATCGTTGCGCACTTCAGAACTCGGAACTGGCAAACCGGGGCGGAGCTTCCAAAGCAAGTCTCCACGCCGCGGGGCACATGAACTGACCGATTTCCAGCAACAGGAAGAGGACCGGTTCGTGACCGAAGTGGCACAAAAGGTCGAGAAAATCGTGGCGGAAACAAAAGCGGGCGTTGTCCTCGTCGCCGCACCGCGCGCACTGGGCGTTATCCGGAAACATCTGAACGCCGAAACGAGCGCGCAATTGCTTGCCGAAATTCCGAAGGATTTTGGATCGGAAGAAGCAGAATCGCTCGCAAAAATGCTCGCCAAACATGAAGCCTGATGGCCCCGCCGCCAACCGTCCAGAAATATGATCATGACAGCGACGCCCTTTATTCTGTTCGGGGCCTGACAAAAGTCTACGGTGAAGGTCCGACCGCGGTACACGCGCTACGCGGCGTGGACCTTGATCTGCCGAAATCGGCGATGGTCGTTTTGCTCGGTGCGAGCGGATCCGGGAAATCAACCTTTCTCAACATCATCGGTGGACTGGATGATGCTACCGCCGGTCAGGTATTTTTCGAAGGCACCGAACTCACGGCATTGGGCCCATCCCAGCTGACCGAATATCGCCGCAATTCGGTCAGTTTCGTGTTCCAGTTTTACAATCTGGTCGCGTCGCTCACGGCGCGCGAGAATGTCGCGCTGATCACCGAAATTGCCGAAAATCCCATGACACCGCAGGAAGCACTGGAAATGGTCGGTCTGGGCAATCGCCTCGACCACTTCCCGTCCCAATTGTCCGGCGGCGAACAGCAGCGGGTAGCCATTGCCCGTGCCATTGCCAAGCGGCCCAAGGTTATGCTGTGCGACGAACCCACCGGTGCGCTCGACAGCCAGACCGGAGTAAAAGTGCTGGAAGCGCTGGATCAGGTCAATCGCGAGCTCGGCACAACGACGCTGTTGATCACCCATAATGTCGTGATCGCCGACATGGCCGACCGGCTGCTGCGCTTTGCCGATGGCGCGCTGGTCGAGGATCGCAAAAACCCTGACCGTGTCTCACCGGCCCAGCTCAAATGGTAGTGCTCCCCGCATGGTTGGACTCGCTGGATCGAAAATTGTTGCGCGACATCTGGCGGCTGCGCACGCAGGCGCTGGCGATTGCACTCGTGATAGCGGCAGGCATCGGCATGGTGGTTATGTCTGTGGGCATGATCCGGTCGCTTGAGGCCAGCCGCGACACTTATTATGACCGCTACCGTTTTGCCGATATTGTCGGCTCTGCGAAACGCTTTCCCGCCAGTCTGGTGGATGATATCCGCGCTATCGAGGGCGTCAGCATTGTCGAGGGACGGTTGACCGCGGGCGCGACGCTCGATGCCCCCGGAATCTCCGAACCGATTACCGCCAAGGTCCACTCTCTGCCGCCTTCCGGAATGCCAAGGGTCAATGCACTGGTCCTTCGGAGCGGCCGGATGCCCGATCCTGCCCGACCGGAAGAAGTGCTCGCCAGCGAGAAATTCAGCGAGGCGGCGCGCATTGCTCCGGGAGACAGTGTCGAAGCCGTGCTTTATGGTAAAAAACAGCAACTGCGTGTGGTGGGCACGGCGCTGTCGCCGGAATATGTTTATGCGCTTGGTGCAGGTCAAATTTTCCCAGACAATCGCCGCTTCGGCATATTGTGGATGGGCGAGGAACATCTCGCAGCCGCACTCAATTCGACCAAT
>TARA_R110000824_G_scaffold394040_1_pt1 | contig 13673 bp, 29 predicted proteins | sample TARA_R110000824 | Tara Oceans TARA_R110000824 (sample SAMEA4397747) | marine metagenome | biome: Polar Biome; feature: [MES] marine water layer (ENVO:01000295) within the mesopelagic zone...; material: water (ENVO:00002006), including particulate matter (ENVO:01000060) such... | reverse complement strand
CGCAACATAAGCGCCTGTTCCTGAGGGATGTTATCTGGTATCGGAGTTGAGCCCTCCATGATAGGCCACCAGTGGTCTTCTTCTGGGGCGTTCGTATCCATTATAACGCCATACCATGTAGGCCCACCGCTTCTTATCGCAGGGTATCTGCCTACACGCATTGTTGCGGCGTCTACGATTGATTTTGGTATTTCTCTGGCCTCGTTAATCCAGATGCCTGTAAATTCAAAAGAAAGCAGCTTATCAACATCTTCAGGTCTATCCAGAGCTAGAAAAATAACTTCTGCTTCTATGCTGCCAATGCTGATTGTGTGATTATACGGGACTTCCCATTTAAACTTTCCAAATGTACGAACAGGGAACCATTCTAGCCATGTTTTGATTGTAGTTGTTTTCAACTGGGGGTTTGTATTACGGATTATGCCCCATCTGGACCGCCGGATTCCATCTTGTCCAGGAGCTTGTTCAGACGCCCTACGAAAAATCTCAACACAGCACGCAGACGATGTACCGCTGCCAACTGGGCCGCGAATACCGCGCACGAAACTGTCTGACGTAAGGAATTTATGAAGGATGCGGCCATCTGGTTTATACTCGAAATCCATATTAGGTGTGGGCCTTACCACTTCTCCTTGTTTGACCAGTACGCACCAGACATTTTATTTTTTATGTTCTTCTGATGTCTTGATTTAAATGATTTTCGTTGCTGCGTTTTTGCGGCGCTTTCATTAGCTTTGGGTTTGCCAGCAGTTTTAGCTCCTTGCTCACCAAAACGAATCGTTTTAATCGTGGAACCTACTTTTGCGACAACAACGTGTGATTTTGTTTTATGCTTGGGGGTGCGTTTTGGTTTGTTAAAACCCGGTACACCAGCACGGGCTAATCTGGGGTCTTTTCCTGCCATTTAGAAATGCCTTTCATATGTTTTTGCATACAACTGCCGATATGCACTACGGCATTATCCCCAGTAATAACCATAGGCGGCACCGTTTCGCCAATAACTCCGGCTTTTTTACAAACGCTACACCGCACTTTCGTCATTATCTACTGTCGTAACAGCCATCGTCAATTGCGGCCTGTCATCGAGGGGGTTTGATGTATGCACTTCTATTTTCATGTCACCAGCGTAACAAATATTTTCTATCTGTTCGTTTAAGTCTTGCAACCGGACGCCTAATTTATGCCTATCAAAGTCAGAAACTAGCTGAACGGCGGGACCACTCCACATTATGACTGACATTATTTCACCATTCCGCTATCAACGGCAATTTTGATACGCTTTTCCATCGTGCGCGGCCCCATGCTTTCAATCCAGCGATCAGCTTCTATGTCAGACAGTATTTTGCCCTTCACGCCCTTATGTTTGGCAGCAGTTTTCTCCAAGAAAACACGCTTTACGACCTCACGCAGCCGCATATGATCTGCATACGTGAGGTCTTCTATAAAGCTACGGGACATCAGGCTTCTATTGCCTTGGTTTTTTTGGCTGGTGTCTTTCTTTTGCTTTGTTTTAGCACAGGCCTTGGCACGGCCTTACCAGCGTGAAGGTCTTTTATGTGACCCTCAATCATCGTTACGCCAACTTCAATAGCCTTAAGGATAGGGTCGCCTTCAAATGAACGATGAAATTGCTGACCAAGAACCTTAACGCGCTTTTCTATGGAGCCTACGGATAACTCCGTCCCGTTACGCCTAGACATCTTTGTTTAATAGCCTTTTCTTTTAGTAACCTTTTTCCCTGTCTTTTTAGCGGCAGCAGCAGCCTTTTTCATGCCAGCCTTCGTATAGGCAAACGTCTTCTTTCCAACCTTCGGCATATTACTCTCCGATCAAGTTAAATATATTTTTATCCGGTAAACCCTAGACGCACTTCTCAGCAAAAGCAAATAATGTCGGTAAATAAAAATAAAAAGCTTTTGAGTGAAGTATTCCGTGTGAGGGGGATATATAGACCTAGCACTTCAAGTTTTAAACCCCCTCCCTCCGCTACGCTCTAGTCGGCGTCTCCTCGTGCCTCGTCGGTCACCCCCCTGTAATCCCCCCTAAATATGGGGGATGCGTGGGTTCGCGGCGAGAGCGCCGCTTACCCTCTGTCACTTATTTCCTCTACGACAGGTCAATACGTATAGTCACCTCGCCTTCCTGCCGCTCTTCATTGGGTGCCACAAACCCCGCTCTGTTCAACAGGTCTTTCCCCGCCTCTAACCTAACGAACTCACTCCGACCCGTTTCCGCTAACTTAGTCACTGCATTGAACCCTATCATTGCCGCCGTTCCTCGCTGACTTGCTACATGTTTCACCAGCAAATCTTGCACCTTTGGTAAATGGATAGTTCTAGAAACGTAAGAAGGGTCTTTATCCAATGACTTAGCAATTTCCCCAGTAGTCATACGTTGATCAATTAGCATATCAACAATGGCTTGCTGTTGCGGCGTAAACGTCACTGGCTTTGGGTCGGTCTTCCTGCGTGCGGGATTAGGATGCGGCATGTCTGCTACCTCTGTGGTTGGGGCCATCACTCACCCCAAGCGGGTGAGGACCGCGCTGACCGCCGCTAAGCATACATTCGCTTTTGGCTCATGTAGGCAAAGCTCTGGGGAAGCCCCTAAGCAGGGTCTTCTTATAACATCGCTTGTCCGCTGTTGCTCAGTAGCAGTGATCGAGCCGGGACAAAAGAATGTCCTGCCGTTTACCCTCTGTCAACCCCCCCTACCATGTTCTTGATGTTGCTGTATTATCGCTGCCCACATATCACCTTACCCCCTATAAACCAATCTCATAATACTAACGGGTAGCTCAACCCGACATGCGCCGCCTGCACACGTAGCGGATATGCACCTATCGCAGGGCTTGGTCGAGTAGTATCGTTGGGGTGCGCCGATGCGCAGCGTTGCGGTTGTTACCTGCCCCGCGCTATCTGCATATCAGCAGGTGGCAGCGCATGACGTGGCTGAGCTACCCCTGTACTTAATTAAACGACAAATAGGATTTCCTCATGATGACACTAGACCGCGCTCACGCATACGTTGACGGTTACAACAATGATCCATACTACGGACCCATTTGTAAACGCCAGTTACTCGATAGTTATTTCGTCATTTACTATAACTGTCTGACCACCAACGAACTAACGCAATATATGTGGCAGGAATACGTGCGTCGTTGCGAAGCACACGACATTAAACCCAACCATGACGACACATCGGACCACCTATTATGGTTGTACAACTTTGCGTTCGCGACCAAAACCTTGCGGGAATACCGAGACGCAGCACGATTAGGCAACGCAGTAGACCTGCACTTATTACACGACCAGAAGTACGCCTACTGTGGCGATTTAAACCCGCTAAAGCGCGGGGATATTAGTATGATTAGCTAAGCTAAACTTATTAATAGGCCCCCTACGGGGGGATTGCCTAAGGCAAGAAGCCCCGGCGCAACGTAACCTCTACGAACCAGCGATTACTATCAAGTGCAAGCTTCCCTAAAGGGAAGTCGGCGAGCGCCGACACTGGACAGTAACCACTGGCCCGTAGTGGAACTTAAGCGTCCGGTACTTCTTGGCCTAAGGCAATCTGTTAAGCCAAGACCAGACATTTAACGGGAATATTCCCAATAACCAAAGGAGAAAGACAATGCCGAAAGCAAACAAAACAGCCAAACAATTAGTTGACCCAGTTTTTAACGCTAATTCGAGCGTTGATATCGCCGGACGTGCCATAACCGACGTGTTAACGCCGTATTCTTTCCCGTTCGAACTAAAAACAAACGAGATGGGCGTCACAGATGAATATTGGAACAACCATATCCGCCACGGACTGGCCACCCTATGCGGTAACGCGCGACTGACGAGCGAAAAGGGAAAGGATATCCTAGACAAAATGTCAGCCGACCGCTCAAGGATGTTGGAGAGCGACCCGCACCACATAGAACCCGACTGGATCGACGAACGCCAGGAAAAGGCCGAAGACCAGTGCGACGCCTTCCGCTGCCTTGCAATATCGCTTGAGGATGCGTTTCACTCCATCATGGCCGAGCCTTTCAATTTCAAGGCCTGGAACGACGATCGCAACGACTTCAAACGGAAAATTAACAACACGAAAAAAGAACAAGACGCCAAGGCAATGTTCTTGGCTGAACGCCGCGAACGCCGCGCACGCGCCAACAATGGGGAGACAAAATAAATGTTACCGATTCTTGAAATCATCGCAGTTGTTACGATCTACCTCGTTGCGCTGCTAATAATATCCCTGCTCATGCCTCTTTTCCGACGCTGACGACAACAAAGCCACCGGGATTGACCCCCCGGTGGTTTTCCTTTTTGCCGAAATTCCCAAAAAATTTTTCGCCTACGGCGAACAAGGGTTAAGGACGCTGCCGCGACTGCCCTGCTTAAATGATATCACAGCACACCTTCACCGCAGCACATAACCAACAGCACAAATACTGCAAACCCCAATCGTTGAGGGAACATAAAGGTGCAAATTATTTCATTCTAATTTCTCACAGGTAAACATAAAGGTGAATTTCACAAATGAAAACTTTGATAATTATGTACCAATTGTTGTCCGCTATGGAATTCAACTGCCTATACAACAAACAACAATTAACGTGCGGTCACAGCACTACTAAAGAATGGGTAATTGTGACGGCAGTTTCAAAGGAAGACGTAAACATCCTAACATCTGCAATGGGTTACCCGAAACCTGTACTAGGAGACCGCAAATGACGGAAGAACTACAACTAATGTGCGAGTTTGATGAGGAATTTCAAACGGAAATGACGCGACGTTTAGCCGACCTATACGAACAACTTGTACAATTACATATGGAAAACTGCGATAAACTTGACGCCTTGAATGCAAGCTCTAACAGCAGATTCCGTATGCTCACCGCACAAATCGAACGGCTGGAAACTAATTAAAACGGGAGAGAAGAAAGGTGACGGGCCTCCCTCCTCTCCCTACTGCGTTGGAAACCGATCTAACACAGACCGCCAAGGGAGGCTGACGATGCCAAACCCTACCGCAGCCGATCATTCACAACAAGAGGTAGATTCTAATGAACAGCACCCTTCGTAAAATAAGCGAAACAATAATACAGCGCCTCATCGATGCTCAAGAGGGCAATCTGTTAGCACCATTCGAATGCCCTTGGGATGGCGACCCTATGCCAATCAATTGCACTACAGATATACACTATCAGGGTATGAACATCTTTGTCCTATGGGGTGCCGCCATGGACAAGGGCTATACCACCAACAAATGGTGTACACCCAAACAACTCACCAAGTACGCACGAGACAACAAACTAAAACTAGATTGGAAAGGTGAAAAATGTACCACAGGAATACGATGGTTACCTTATGAGCATAAAACTCGTAAGTCCGAAGAACCTAGTAAGACTTTAATACCGCGACCCTTCTGGGTTTTGAACATGGATCAGGTCAAGGGCTTCCCCAAAGACCCCCCGCCTACTGATCATGGACGCATCGATAACCTACCCGCCCAGAAATTTATCGACGCTGTTGGCGCAGAAATAAAACACGGCGAAAGCCGTGCATATTTTTCTCCATCAAAAGATATCATCATGCTGCCTGAACCTAATTCTTTCCCTGAACTAGGTGACTATCATGCCACCGCATTCCACGAACTAGGCCACTGGACAGGTCACGCGCAACGCCTAGACAGAAATCAAAAAGGTAAGATGGGTGACCCTGACTATGCCTTTGAGGAAATCATAGCAGAGATGACGTCTGCTTTCTTTGCAGCAAAATTTAATTTGAAAGGACGCTTACAACATACAGAATATGTAGGCTCCTATATCAAATGCCTTCAACAAGATTTAAACCTTGTGCGTAAGGCATCAACCAGTGCGGGTAACGCTTATGATTACCTCACATCATTAACTAAAGGAGCGACCACAAAATGACAATGTTTTACAAAGTACATGGTATGGCTGATATCTTATTACCGTTCACACCAGAAGGACAGGCTACCGTCTGCATGTTGATGCAAGGTAAAGCCACTAATTATATGTACGCTGGTGACGAGAAGATATCATACTATTGTGATAATAATACAACAGTCAGCATTATAGATGTCGAAGAAAGCACGTATCTCGCATCACGAGAAGACGCTGAAGCAAAGCAAGCCCTCGTTGAAGCAGACAAAAACGATGAGGATGCCAACTGATTTTTACCACTCTGACCGTAGCTGATAAGTTCTATTTATACGACCATAAACTAAACAAGTTAGCTACAAACGATAGGGTAACATACGTTACCCCTCGTACTTTTTGGATGCAGCTACTTGCTACACGAGCTACGTGTATCGAAGTTGGCTTAGAATACACAATCAATCAGGAGATAACCGATGAATAATACAACCGACCCAAACGAATTAACAATAAACCAGAAAAAAATTCTGGCGTCTGCAATGTACAACGCAATGCAAGACCTCAGTTTAACTGACTACTTTCGCATGTTCTTCCGACATATAAAGGTGCGACCTAACCATGTACTGGGAGAATATACTACAGTGTCTGAACCGTTGTATAAGGATGCCGTGGTAATCCCACGCATTTCACCAGAAGCAAACTGGCCTAATGATAACTTCTGGTTACAGGCTTTCCGCGAAGCAGTTACCTCTGCTATGCCACTAGACGACGCTGCTCGTGCAGACATTGAACATCTGCGCTGCTCAGACAACCAAACCATGCGACATTCATGGACACCCGATGCTGAATTTCTATCCATGTATTCTTACAAACAATTGCTTGCCCTCGCTAAACAACTAGAAATCCCCATGGATACTATAGACGAAGTCTCCGTTGACCCAAATAAAACGGACCCCAAATGCGACTTACTATCCCATGTAGCACTTGCCTTTAAATTAAATCTTGGTCGCACAAGGGATTGGTTACCTGACCAATATAAAAGTGTGTCCATGTGGACGGCAGCTTGAAAGACTCCAATAACCCCCCTATTACTAGATACATAAATAGAATATTTTTCTAACCAAAAAGGATGACAACCTATGGGGAAATCTCAACGTGATAAAGGTGCGCGAATAGAACGTAAAGTTGTCGCGCTACTTACATCAGTAGGCATACTATCCGAACGTGTCCCACTATCAGGGGCTGCGGGAGGCAGCTTCAGCGGCGACATAAAAATGACAATGCCACTAATGCCACATACAAAAATTATCGAAGTGAAAGGACGCAACACTAAAGGTGTATACTGGCGCACTGCCGAAAAACATCTTGGTAATAACGACTATCTTTTTATGTGGGAAGATAGGGTTAATGAACCTTTAGTTGTTATGTCCTTTAACCAGTTTACCAAGCTGGTAAAAAACGACCATGAGGATTTCTGATTACGGAATGTTTGCCCCCCTCCCTCTCTCCATACTTAAACGTACTGACTTATCGGGTAACGGCAAACTTGTATACGCACGCTTGCTTCTATTCGCTGGCGAGAACGGACAAGCATTCCCATCACGCGACACTCTATCCAAAGAAGTCGGCATATCTATAGCCAGCGTTAAACGTGCCATCGCAGAGCTTGCTAATCTAAACCTACTAACCCGCAAGCAACGTGGCCACAACCGCTCCAACATCTACGCATTAACACCCACCCCCCTAGTGGGTCAAATATGCACCACTGGGCGGGTCAAATCTGCACCACTGGACGGGTCAAATTCGCACCCCTTAATAGAAGCTACTAATAAAACAAAGGAAAAGAAGTATGTCATCAAACGAGAAACCCCCACGAAAGGGCAAAGGATCAAGAAAGATTGGCGACCTGGGGAAGGATGTATTGCATGGTGTCTTGAACGAACTACAGACGAACACATCGAAGCGGCAATCGAAACCTTTATCGACTACTGGCTCAGCGCAAGTGGACGCCCCTCAATCAAACGTGATTGGGATGCCGCTTTCCGCAACTGGATTAGGAATGACATCAAATGGGATAGACACAAACCAAAGTCTAGTGGCTCAGTCCACGCAAGCAGCACTAGCAACACAAAGCGAAGGCGCGCTGGACTTGCTGCTGCGTTTGAGCAAAGAGTGGAGAGCAAGCGAGGCTCCGGTACTGTCCATTGACCAATGCAAAGCATCACTGGTTATCCTAGACGCTTCTACTACACCCTGTGACCCCAAGGTGGCGATGATCTTATTAGAAGAAACCCTTGAGTTATTTGGTGCGCCAGAAAACTGGCACCTCGTTGCCAAATTTTACCTAGAAGCAATAGAAGATATACCAGAAGATTTATTAATGATCGCATTAAAAAGCGTGCGCACTAACAACAAGTGGTTTCCCAAACCTGTTGAGATACGAGAAGCAGCAATGAATGAACTGTCTGCTAGGCGTTACGCCACGACCAAGTTGAAGGTGATGCTGCGATATCACCGACACTCACGCGCCAGATTAAAACCTAAAGAGGATTCATAATGAAAGACGCCAACAAGAAATATTATGAGGACCTATCCTTCGCCCTTGATAATATAGATTGCCTCGCAACACAGCTTGCCAACGCCTTACCAATGGATGTCACGAGACACACACTGGTACAAATGTTTGCAGAAATAAGTGATGCTCAATGTACATGGCAACATATACGTAAGGACTGCGAGTCTAATGATAAGGAATGACGGATGATTGTACACAATATGGAACAGCGTAGTGACGAATGGTACGCCGTAAGATCAGGAAAGTTTACCGCCTCTAACTTCAAACAATTGATAACACCTAAAGGTAGCATTTCAATTGCAGGGGCAAAGACCTTTGCATACTCTGTAGCCGCAGAACGCTATGCCTCTGGTCCTGTTAATGAATTTATTGGCAATGAATGGACAAGGAGAGGAACTGAGCTTGAGGAGGACGCTAAATCCCTTTACACTCTTACGACTAATGAACCAATAGTGAGCGTTGGTTTCATAGAATGCGATGACTTACCCGCTGGGTGTTCTCCAGATGGTATGGTAGGCGACGATGGCATGGTAGAGTACAAGTGTCTCAAGTCAGAAAACCATATCAAAGCATTGATTCATATCGTAAAGGAGAACACTTGCCCACCAGATTACCACTCACAAGTACAAGGTAACTTATGGATTACCGGACGCCAATGGATTGATCTCGTGTTCTATCATCCCGAACTCCCATTCCATGTAATGCGTGTTTATCCTGATCTAGAGATTCATAAGATGTTAGCCGCTGCGCTTCGGTCAGCCGACGAGGTTTGTTGCGAAGCCGTAAGTATTCTTACTCAATTCCCAATACCAAAGGAAAATAAATGACGGAAAAAAATATGCTGCTTTGGAATAAGGTATCCAAAACCAATCCAAAGAACACCAAGACAGTTAAGTTCGGGCGCTCCTTTACAGCTATCGATCCTCACTCACAGGTGATGGAGGCTACAAGGATGTTCGGCCCAGCCGGATCAGGTTGGGGCTGGTATATTAAGCAAGTGGAATACCTACCAACAAACGAAGTCGCTATACTTATAACGCTATGGCATGGCAATAAAGAACAGTGTGTGTCTCAATGGGGTCAGGCTGGCCTGTACATAGACAAGGCTGACACCCGCAAGGATGGAGACTGCATGAAGAAGGCGACCACTGACGGGCTAACCAAGTGCCTTTCATACCTTGGCTTTAACGCTGATATCTTTCTTGGCCTGTATGATGATAACAAATATGTCGCCGCCATGACCGCTGAATTCAACCAGAAGGACGACCCTAAACATGCTGGCATGAAAGCTAAAGCTGACGCTATCATTAAGAAACTTGAAGCAGCCGACAGCTTGAAGGAACTAAACATCGTGCGTGATGCGAGCCGTAACGATGTAAAAGACATAATGCTTTTCAGCAAAAGCATAGCTCGTGAAATATCTACGGCATCGCAAAGAGCAATGTCACAATTCCCAGACAACGGAGAGTAAAGATGGACCTGAATAAAGTAAGTTTGATAGGCAACCTTGGTAAAGAACCAGAGGTACGCTCGTTCCAGAACGGTGGACAGGTATGTAATTTTTCTTTAGCCACCACTCGCAAGTGGAAAAATAAAGACGGTGAACCCGGCGAGAAAACGGAATGGCATAATGTCGTAGTGCGAGATAAAAATCTTGTAGTAGTAGCCGAACGCTTTTTAACTAAAGGTACACGGATATATCTTGAGGGGCGCATCGAGCAGCGTCAGTACGAACAAGAGGGTACAACAAAGTATATATCTGAGGTAGTGCTGGCTCCATTTGAAGGACGACTTCACATCGAAGCGAGAGGCAAGGGCTGGCGCGACACCGAAGATACACAAAGCGTCAAACTTGATGACGATTTAGAAGACGATATTCCATTCTAGTTTCATAGATCGGGACTCCTTCACGGGCGGCGCGGCGTCCTGGAACCCAAGAGATAAGTGATCCCGATAATTAGTTTCCAAAACTAATTAGAATACCACTCATCTTAACCGCGCATTAAGGAGTTAAAATGTTAACCGAGAAAGAAAAAAAATCTTTACAAAAAACTATCAGCAAAAACTCATTTGCGAATAATGTAAAAATTCTTCATGAAATGGGTAAGACTACCGCAGAGATTCATGTGCTACTTGAGCGCAGCAAATCTACAATAAACTCTCAAAAATTAAGGCAAGGATTAAAGAATCCTGACGCACTCACCAATGCTCAGAGGGTTTATCAAGGAAGCAGTAAGCCAAAATCAGATGCACCGTTAACAGATAGAACCTGTCTTAAATGTCAGGAACGATTTATGGCTGACGGTTTATACAACAGGATATGTATTAAATGCACATCCGTCCACAGATCGAAAGGTTGGTTATAATGTTTAAACATCAAACGCTATATGAAGCTCGCGCTGATTTAGAAGAAAGCAAACTAGCTGGCAATATGTCATTCTGCCCATGTTGTGATCAGCATGTAAAAGTTTATGCGCGTCGAATAAGTTATACCATGTGCCGACAACTTGAAATGTTACGCCAGCTTAATAAGCCACTGACAAACGAGCAACTTCAAATTAAAAGACGCATTGGTGATGCTGGAAAATTGAGGTACTGGGGTTTAATAAAAGAAAATACTGATGAAAAATACAAACGCTGGGAGATAACTGATTTAGGGCGTAACTTTTTATTAGGTAAGGTTGCTATACCACGTACCGCTTACGTCTTTGATTCGAAGTGCATAAAACTAGATGGTGAAGCAACATATATACATCATTGTCTGGGACAATTTAGCATAGAAGACTTAATGAAACCGTTTGATACGCCTATAAGCCTGGTGCCTCTTATGCAAAAAACTAAAGACAGCCTTGCTCAACTGCCTTCATCCTTTTTATAAGGCGATTGCTTCTGGCTGGAACTTGCTTGTTCCACAGAGAATCTTCCATTTCATCGGCGGCTCTTTCCCAAGCCCCATTATGAATTGCAGCAATGAAATGTTTAAAACCAGAAAATCTTGTCAGCCCCATATTAAACATCATGTTGCTAATTACGAGTTGGGCTTCTCGTGGTAAGCTATTGAACTGTGGAAAAACCTGCTCACAATCTGCTATCGTCCAACCAATATCAGCAGCAAACAATTCCGCAATACGCTCATCGCTTACCGCATCACCTACGTTTAAACGCCACTCTGGTTCACCTTCTTTTACAAGATGTCCGATACCACATGTCTTATAGTTAAGGTGATCCAAGTAAATTTTTTTAACGCAGCCCTCATCAATTTCTAGTTCTTGTCTAAGTTGTTCTATCATTTAACTCTCTTTGTTGGGGCTACTGCATCTTCGTAGTAAACTATTATTTGTTTTTGCTGGTCCAGAAAGCGCCTTATTTCGGACATATTTAAGGCCAGCGTTTCATAATCCCTTACGCTTAACGTGTAAAATACCAGCACGCCATTCTGCTTTTCAAACCTCTGCTTAAATTCTTGGTAAGTATCGGCAGTCACAACATAAAAATGTATGTCATTTAAAGACAGTGGACGTGGACGGCTTTGGATTGGAATGTTCCTGTCCACCTCGACTGTTTTAACTTGCACTGGCAAAATATCACCAAGGCTACTGCACGCACTATTTAGCAGAAGAGGCAGCACCAGACAAAATTTCCAAAGAGCGGAATAATTTTTTCGTCCCGGCATTTATTTTTTTCTCCACCAACGAAGGCTTTTTTAAACTTAGTTTTGATAGATCATGCTTACGCAGCTTGCCAATCAGAACATCTTTATACTTGTTAGCTTTGTCTAGTCGTTCGCGCAGGTCTGTATTTAACTTGGCAAACTTTTTCCGATCCGCAATTAGAGAATTAATTGTGTCGTCCTGAATTTGTTTTGCCATTTTTAGCTTGGCTTGGTTGGCAATCAACGCTTGGATTCGCGCTTGACTATCTGTGTAATAATAATATCCACCAGCAATCGCGCCGCCTACAAGACCGATAACAACAATTGCGACGTAGAGCCGTATCACAAGATCAATTCTTTTTCTCGCAGAACTATACCCAGTACCGCGATTGCCACACCAACAATTGTTATAACGTCAAATCCAGTTAATACGCCAACACCAACGGCAGCGGCTCCTATAGCTGCATAACTTGATGCCTCTGTGAATCTGCCTACAAACCACTCACATACAATCATAATAAATCCTCTTTATTCATTGATGTAAAACTGTCCATTTCCCATCCATATCCTAACGTAGCAACGCAGCTATAGCCAATAGGATAAGAAAGTAGAATAGTAAAGGTGCCTCGCCGCGAAACAAAAACCTCGACGAGCCTATTGTTGTTTTCTAAACCTATCGCAACTTGTTCCTCTTCGTATTTTTCTTTTAATAATTTAATTACATCTACTCTTAGACCACAGAACTCTTGTGCAGTAGCATTCACCTTTGCATTCGCGGTTGCGGTAAATAATATAAAACATAAAACCGAAACAAGTATGTATCTCATAAATTACTTACGGCTCATATACGCGCTCATACCCATATATGCACACGTAACCCCACTAAAAGCGATGTAGGCCAAACCGAGTAAATCGCTAATAGACTTTAGCCTACTCTCACTCACCACAAAAAATAAAAGTCCGGTCATTAAGGCCATGATAGCCAGTGCAGACCATGCCATGCGTCGTTGGGCGTCCATTTTTTCCGCTGTCTCCAACGCTTCTACCACAGCTAACTCTGCATCCGAAACAACGCCGTCACCATCCAAGTCAAGAGACTGATAACGGCTGTCTGGCTCTAATTTCTTTTGTGTCATTTTTTATTCCGATCATTAAACAACTCAAATAACACCTTAACCTTATCTTTTAAGACTTCTATGTCACCGTGCATTTTTGCAAGAACAATAATCAGACCTACAATAGCCAAAAGAACAGGCCACGCAGCATTGAAAAGTTCTATCATGGCTTACATCTTCCACAAGGAACCCACCATGAGAATTAAAGCCGCGCCACATGCGCCAATTAAAATCATCTCAAGGCGTTTTATACGTTCTATGGTTTCTTTCCACCGCTCTGCACAAACTGCTTCATGAGTATCTATACGGGCGCTAACATCCTTTGCGGATAGCGGCATGAGTTAGCTCCATTTATTTAATTGCTTTGATAGAAATTGTTGGCGGTACGACTATGGCACTTGCCCCGCCATCGAAATTAGTCGTGATGTGCAGG
>TARA_R110000824_G_scaffold131365_9_pt1 | contig 13676 bp, 17 predicted proteins | sample TARA_R110000824 | Tara Oceans TARA_R110000824 (sample SAMEA4397747) | marine metagenome | biome: Polar Biome; feature: [MES] marine water layer (ENVO:01000295) within the mesopelagic zone...; material: water (ENVO:00002006), including particulate matter (ENVO:01000060) such... | reverse complement strand
GAGGTCCCGAGCTCGGAAATTCCTCGCACAACTATAATTTTTTCGCGACTTAACAAAAAAAGATACGGTGAATAGTTCCGATGCACAGAAGGTTTTATCCGCTGATCTTATCAATATTGTTAAGAAAGTCCATGAGGGTAAAACACTTACGAGTAGAGAAAGGAATATAATAGAACAATCAACAAGGGATGCTACTAAAGAGTATAGTGTAAAGGAATTAGCCGAGATGTTAAGTATATCTAGTGTCACTTATTATGAGTGGAGGAAAGATGAAAACGCGCCCAAAACTAGAAACTACGAAGATTGGAATGCCTATAAAGTTAAGAGACAGACCCTCGGAAAAGAATCAGGAAGAAGATATAGTACAGGTCAGTTAGCAGACCTGAAGGGTAGACTGTTGGCGGAGAAAACCTTGAGAGAAACTGCAGAAAGAAAACTAAAGGAAATACAACTGCGAAGAGAGGAAGAGGGCTGGGTACCCCTAGCAGAAGCGCAAAGCCATATTACCCGCGTCCTTGAGCCTCTAAGCAGGCTTCTAGATGCTATTGCGAAAGGTTATGCTTTAAGGGTTAATCCTGCTGACCCAGATCATGCAGAAACTATATTAAGAGAAATGGTAAAAGATATCAAAAACCAACTACAAAAAGAGAGAGGCGAAAGTATCCATAAAAGGAAAGGTACAAAATAATGATAATAGCAATTGATTACGATGGAACTTATAGTAGCGATCCCGATTGTTGGGATAAGATAATTAATCTCCTGCAAAGTAATAACCATAAGGTATATTGCGTGACCAAAAGATACCCTGCATATTCACAAGACATCAAAGATGCTTTAAAGATTCCTATCATCTATGCAAGGCAGTCAAAAATAGTAGCGACAAAAAACGTAGGCATTGAGGTAGACATTTGGATAGAGAATAATCCCGCTTCTATTTTGCCTTATAACCAGAGGAAAAGAAAATACGAGAAATGAACCCCGCTGATTCATTATTAGAGCATGCCTTTAATTTATTCAAAGTACCAGAAGACCTTGGAGTTGCCGAGTGGGCAGAAAAGAATGCGTATCTTTCTGAAAGATCAACAGAAATGGCGGGTGCATATAAGACTACAGATTACCCATATGTAAAAGAAGTACTCGAATGCTTTAAAGATCATAGAGTAAAGAAGGTCGCGTTATGTTGGGGATCACAAACGGGAAAGACTACTACGATTTTATGCGGACTCGGGTGGTTAGTTGATCAAGCTCCTGCACCAATTCTATGGGTATGGTCTAATGAAAAACAAGCACGTACATTCGCCACAGATAGACTCATTCCTTTCTGCGAAGATAGTATGGCAATTGCCAAGCACCTACCAAGAACAAATGAGGGCTTTATTGATCGAGATAGAGCATCTTCATTACATATTCAATTCGATACCTGTACGCTTAATATGGTCGGAGGACAGTCGCAAAGGAATGTCAGGAATTATCCAGTAGCTTATTTATTGATGGATGAGATTGATGTTATACCAGAAGGGATACGGCGAGATGCATTAGATAGAGTCAAGGGCAGAAGGAATTATAAAGTAGTACAAAGTTCAACGCCCATCTCGGAGAAAACTGGCATCTGGGTAGAGTATAATCAAGGAGACAAAAGGAAGTGGTTCATTCCATGTCCTCATTGCAAGAAAGACATAGAACTAAAATTCCGACACGGGAAAAACAAATATGGAATAAAGTGGGACAAAAAGTGCAAAAGAAAAGACGGGACATATGATTTCCATCTAATTAAGAAAACCGCATACTATGAATGCCAGAAATGTAACGGCAAGATATCAGATGCCGATAAGATAATGGCTATGCGAAAAGGTAAGTGGAAACCGACATCAAAAAAAGGGGAACCGAACGCACGTAGTTATCATCTAAGTTCTTTATATTCTCCCGCCATGCCTTTCTACGAAATCGCGATAAGATGGTTACAAGCAAATGAATCGGTTGATGGACTAAGACAATTCATTACTGGATGGTTAGCAGAACCATGGCATGATGAAATAATGAATGTCTCGGAAGAGGCGACAAGACAATTGGCATCTGATTATAATCGAGGAGATATAAAAGGGGACTATCGACTAATGGGAATAGATGTCCAAAGAGCACACTTTTGGTATATAGTAAGAGGCTACGATAGTGATGGAGTTAGTTATTTAATTGATCATGGAATTGCGGGAACATGGGCAGAACTAGATACGCACTTTGCGCACTACGATTGTACTGCCGCAGTAGTCGATACTGGATATGGAGAAAGAACCCAAGAATGCTATGAAGAAATCTACAAAAGAAGACGGCACTTTTGGGGTAGTAAAGGTTGGAAAACATTGGCAAATCCTTATTCCGTAAAAGCAGTCGATCCTTTCACGGGAGGGAATAAACAGGGTAGGCACAAAATAAGACTACTTCATATTGATGTTGGTATCTGGGGAGGCGAACTATTGAAAAGAAGAAATAAACAAAAGGGAGGCTTTTTTGTATACAGAGAACCAGACGGTGAATATCTGAAACAATTGAACAGCAAATTTGTCATCGAGAAAATAGATCGTTTTGGAAAAATGCAAGTTGAGTGGCGAACAAAAGGACACGGACAAGATCACATGTGGGATTGCGAATTATACGCGTTATGTCTGTCGAAGGTCTTAGGTTTAGGCAATATCGCGAGAACAGAAAAGAAAGAAAAAGAGATGAAAGAGATGATCCCACAGCAAGAAAAAGACCCGTCTAAATTTTGGTAGTTGATGGAAGTACTCTTTTTGTGAGCGAGTTTAAATTAGACACGACTAACTTTGATGGGATGCTAAGTGAATTAGCTATGCTAACAGGTAAGTCTTTTGAAGATGTAATAAAAGGAGAGGTCGCGGCAATTCTAGGACAGTCAATCGAGAATACTAAGTGGGCAGATACGAAAAAAATAGAAGCACGATATACCTATCTTCATGAGGGATTAAATGAAAAGACAGTTAAAACAATTAAAGTAAATGGAGTTATGGAAAATGTACGGAGAATAAATAAGTACGGAGTTATGGTACATCAGAAAAAAAGGAGTTACTGGGATAAAGATAAACTGAATCCGAAATGGAGACCTCTACAAAAGGCATTAAAGTCAGCAATGAAATATGCCAAAAGTATGAAAGGACTATCAAAGGCAACTTGGTACGAAATAGCTGATAACTTGAAAGCGGTAAGTATGATTAGACCGAAAAGAGCATTATCAAAGACAATGCTTTCTGCTTGGAGTAAGATGCAAGGAACCGCAGTAATGCCCGTTATCTTTGGCAAAGAAGATGGAGATGTTAAGTATACGATTACTGTCAAGAACTATTCATCAAAGGCTATGAGTCCTGGAGCAGGCGGAATGCGTGCATTTGTAACAGCTTTCGGGGGAAGAAAAGAATATTTCGAGACTAATGTAAGCTTCGGTGTTTTTGAAAAAATCACAAAGATGGCGAAGAAATATCCCGGTATGTATACCGAAAAGGGGTAGGCAATTAATTGACGAGTAAAAGGTTAGTATGCCCGTAACAAGATCAATGCAGTCTCTAGAGACATTAACGAATACAAGAAACAATCTGCAGAAAGCATATGACGATCTCTCTCAGACATCTATTACACAGTATAGCATTCAAGGAAGGCAGGTGCTGTACGAACAAAGAGAAAATATCTTAACACAGATACAAAGAATAGAACGAAAAATGGCATTGGCAGACCCTGATATCAATGCTACAGGATTTACTAAGATTGATCTTTTACAATACCGTTGGAGACAAGACATAGGCGAATGAACTTTATACAAAGGATTAAGAAGGCATCGAAATTCGTATTCCAGTACGGTTCAGGAGGCTCGGGTTATGCCGCGGCAATTGATACACGATACAGGGGAAGAAGAGGATACTCAGAAGTACGTTCGGAAGAAAAAGAATTAGATATCAATGATAGAGGAAAAATCGTATCTACTCTTTTAGACTTTAGACGCAACAATAGTATAGTAAAATCAATCTGCCGATTGCGAGAAACAGATGTAGTAGGAAACGGGATTATTCCTAAGCCTGCAACGGGCGATGAAATGCTAGACGAAAGGTTATGGGAACTCTGGGAAGACTTTAGTCAAAAGCCCGAAGTATCGCATACCATGAACATGCGTGATGTTCAGCAACAGTTAGCGGCAATGCCTTTAATCTTTGGTGATGGCGGATTGCTGAAAACTAGAACGGGTAAACTGCAAATAATCGAAGGCGACTTAATTGGTACAGAACAAGATCAGAATCCATTTAAAGTACAAGAAAATCCTTACGATGAAAATGCCCGTAATATTATCGATGGGATAGAAGTAAGTAAAGTCGGCAGACCGATGTATTACTATATCGGCGAAAGAGATGCAGATGGAGGACTATCGAATATCAGAAAGATACCTGCACGTGACTTTCTATTTCATAAGAAATTCATACGACCTACGCAAGTTAGGGGCATCCCAGAACTAGCTACTGTCGTGAACGATTTGCAAGATATAGATGAATACGATTCTATAGAAATGATCAGTGCAAAAGTTTCCGCATCTTTATCTGCTATAGTAAAGAGGCAAGGTTCTCTAGATTTTGAATTAAATGCTACTGCAAATGGTGATAACCAAGCGAAGCAATTACAAAGCTTTGAACCGGGACAGTTCCATTACTTAGAACCCGATGAAGATGTTTCGGTAATAAGTTCGGGAGGAAGACCTAATGTAGACGCGATTGAATACTTACTATACCGATTAAGAAAAATTGGTTCTACGATAGGAATGCCAGTAGAGTTCCTTTTGATGACTATTGGAAAAACTTCATTCTCTGCATCCCAAGGAATGATCCTTTTATATCAGCAAACAGTAGAAAACGAGCAACGACTCCTGATACCATTACTAACAGATATCTATAGATGGAAAGTCGCGAACTGGATAAAAGACCCGACTCTTGATTTGATAATACCAGATGGCGCAAAACCATTCAAAGTAGGATGGCAACCACCCTCGTTTCGTTGGGTTAATAGAGCGGCACAAGTGAAAGCAGATACTGCCTATTTACAGATGGGTGCGATCTCTCTGGATGATGTAACAAGTACTTTCGGATATGACGCTGCAACTGTTCTAGAAAAGAAAGCACAAAACATTAGAACTGCGATGCGACTTGCTGATGAATATGGACTGAAAGATTGGCGTGAACTTTTGAACCCACTAACAACTTACGGAAATGTTAACTTACTCGACTTAATGGAGGCTGAAAACTAATGAGAAAAATAGTACAAGAATATCTAGAGAACCCTAGCAAAGCAATCTATGCCAGATTAACAACTATGGAACAGCGCTATGTTGATGGAATAAGAAAAGCAGATTCTGCTCCAGGAAAAGATGACAAGAAAAAGAAATCTTTAACAGGAATCGGATAAGATGCCTACAAGCGTTGATCATAGCAAAAGCATACCCTCGGCTTGGAAAGGGATCGAAGGGCTTTTACGGGCGACCCTAAGCCCAGTAAACAGCATTGGAGAGCAAGCAATCGCGGATCATTCGTTCTCGAAAACTCCATTCGGTACTTCTATCACTGTTAGTGAATCTCAAGGGGTAATGTACGGAGTATCTTTATTGCAAGTAGGAGAGGCGAAAGGACACGGACTTTTTATAGATAAGAAAAGTCTGGAAACTGCATTAGAATCGCTAAAAGGAAAAACCCTTGCGGCGCATATAACTCATAATGGAGCTCATCAAGAAGATCGTATGCTACTTCAGATAGGCTTTTTTGAATCTTTCTATATCGAAGATGATAAGTTAAAAGCAAAAGAGTTCAAAGCATTACAAAGTTTCAAAGAAGATGAACCAGAAAGATACAATCGTTTATTTGATCTAGCATCAGAAATGCCCGATGCTTTCGGACTATCATTAGTATTCGAAGCCGATCTAGTTTATGTGCTAGAGGACAATACCGAAGAACTAATAGTTGATAGTAATGGGGAAAAAGCGATTCGAGAGATGCCAAGTGTGAGATTTATTAATATTACTAGTGCTGACTTTGTTGACGCTCCTGCGGCTAACAGAGACGGACTGTTTTCTGAAACAAACAAAAAAGAACTTATCATGGAAGATGCTACATTAGAAAAAGAAGAAGTGAAGGAATTAGCCGAAGAAGAAACCTCGGTTAATGTCGCTATCGCTGAAGATGACCAAATGCCATCAGAAGAAGAAGAGGAGAATGCTTCAGAAGAAGAAGAGGAAGAAGAAACCGATCTCTCGACTCAAGTGAAAGAATTAACTGACCGAGTAGGAGAACTAGAAAAAGCACTATCAGCCTCACAAAAAGAGAATGATATTATGAGCGAAGCTTTATCTGGTTCCGATCCGATTCATCAAACTCTTTCTGCAAAGAAAATAGAGACTAGTGTAGTCCGAGATTTTCTAGATACAGATGGACAAAGTTCAGTTACTTATTTCCAAGCAAATAAAGATTCTATTCTAACTCAATATAACACTCTTCGGGGAGACAAATAACATGGCGAATACTATACCGGCAGGATTGCAGAACAACATTATCGCGCAAAGTGCCCTTGAACAGTTTACAAGTATCATGGCACCTCTGAGTGCCTTTAGTACTTCTTTCAACGGAGATGCGGCACAGCGTGGTAAGACAATTGATATTGTTAATCTAAGTAATACTAATTCCGCCGCAGACTTTGGAGGTACTTATAGTGCGCAGAATACTGAGTATGGTACATCTCAGATAACACTTGATAAGCATAAGTTCGTAACATGGCATGTTACTGATACTGAATCTTCACAATCTAGTGCTGTTGAGTTGCAACGATTCGGATACCAAAAAGGCGGAGATTTGGCGAAGGCAATCTTTCAAGATGTTCTGTCATCAATTACTGCGGCTAATTTCGGGAACGGAGCAGGCGATAAACTAGTAGTCGCCGCCACAGATTTTGATGCTGACGAGGTCGCCAATTTGAGAGCGAAAGGGTTTGCACAAGACTGCTACCCAGATCAGATGGGATTGATACTTAATAACGACTATTTCACTTCTCTGCTTAAAGATAACTCTTTAGCACATGCGATGAACTATGGTTCTGCTGAAGTTGTCCAAGGAGGAAGAGTACCAAGTCTATTCGGCATTAAAGGTATCTACGAAAGTAACGCTATTCCAACCAACTCACAGAACTTAGTAGGCTTTTATACAGACCCAAGTGCACTCGTTATTGCTATGCGATATCTCCAACCTTTGAATACTGGTGAGTATATTGCGACAAGGCGACTTACTGATCCGACTACGGGTATTACTATGGGCTATCGTGAGTACTACGAACCATCAACTGGGACGCAGACTGCGATACTAGAGTCGGTCTATGGTTACTCTGTCGGCGTATGGCAAAATCTTATTCGTCTCCTTTCTGCTTAAAACAATGTCTACAGTAGCAAGTATTATTGGTCGCAAGGGTAGTAAATGGACGCCTCTCTTTACTGGGAGCGCAAGCGAATGCCAGAAAGAGTATAAGCATAACCGCTTTGTGGGATACGAACGCGTCTACTACCTAGATTCTTCTGGGGATACTAAAAGGAAAAAAGGTCTCCCCGCGAAGGAAAGAAAGGTTAAGACTAAATGATCGGTTAAGTGTCAACGCTTAGTAGCAGATTGTTCTCCCATGATCTGGACTTTTTAATCGCCGAAACAGAAGAGCAGTTTACGGGCATTAGTCCGCCCGCCATTGCTGGGATTGTTTACAGAGGATGCTTAAGTACTATTGATAGCGGATATGAGGTATTTGATCATGGGCATGAAGTGATGCTAGATTCCTCGATAATGCTTAATAGTAACAATTATAGTCTGCTCCCCACAAAAGGTGCAATTCTAAGAGATCTAAAAGGAACTACTTTCAAGGTCTTTGAAGTAGAAAAAGAAGACTTCACTGGAGGCTATGAAATGAAAGTCAATTCACGATATGCTAGGTCTGAATGAGTGCTCCCGATCTAGAGACCTTGATGAAGGTCGAAACAGCATATGAAGATGCGGCAAAAGTATTCCTATCATCTGCAGTTGGGATAACAGTATTTACTAGCGGAGAAGCAAGCGACTTTGTTAGTCCCAGATTAGAGATTTTCTTAGCACTCGGTTCAGCACTGGAACCCCCGTCTGATCCTTTACCTAATCTCAGCAAAGGAGAATATAGTAAATACTCTGCTAACTTTAGTATACAAGTGATAACTGATCCAACTATAGGGCAAACTAGATTAGATCACATATCTTATATCGCGAAAACAAGAGTCGCTTTATTACGATCAAGTTCTAATTGGAATGCAACTAACTTGCCATACTACGATACCAAATATCTCCGACCATTAGGAACAACATGGCAAGTAATGGGTGATCTTCTTACTACCGAACTATCATATCAAATCGAACTAGCAATAAGAGAAGACGCTTGGACTGTATAACTAAGTTGACGAAAACCCGTATTATAAATCGAACACATATAAAGAGAAATTTACTATGAGTATTACACAAGACGGCACACAGGCATTTGGAATAGACGCATCTCCCATTACTATCAACGCGGTTACTTATGTTGCAGAAGGAATGTCTTTTAACTACTCTGGATCAAGAGTTGATATCAATGATAGTAATGGCGAACCTCTGGGGCAAACGATTATACCGGGAAGACTAGAAGGAAGTGCTACTGTACAAATGGCATTAGGGACTACGGCATCGGACTTGCGAGGTCTAACTTTTACTCTTACTAGTACTAATGGTTCATCGGACGGTGAATACTATATCGTAGACAGTTCTGAAGCTCAGTCGCAAGGCGATTACGTGAAGGTATCTATCAACTTCGTGAAGAAACTTAACTAGCACTAATAATGTGGATAGTGAGTTTAACGAAGTCTGGATAGAATACGCCGCAAAGATCAAAGCCGCGAATGAGCGGTTTGCTGATTCTAGGCAAAGATACTTTGTCGATCTAGTAGAGGAAGACATAGGAGATTATCCTGCTATAGTTCTAACTCTAGAACGCTATCTTCTGATAACTTTAAGCGGAGTTTTTAACGAAGCGGAAGAAAACGAAGACGGGCGGATTCCTGTAATAAGATTTCTTTGGTTTGTTTCCCCAGAGTTTGATCCAGACCCGAGTAAAGCATTCAAATTCATACAGAAAAATCACAAAGTTGATCCAGAAAAGTACTTACCTCTTATACAGAAATACATAGCGAAAGCATTCGATCTATCGACTGGGAAAAAAGCTACTAGCCATGCGATAGCAGAAACAGGTTCTTCTAACGATTGGGTATCAACCGTAATTGATCAGATAGCATATAACTATCATTGGTCAGAAAAAGACATACTCAGCATGTCGATCCCTCGCATTTTCTTGTATCTGGAAAAGATCAAGCAAAGGAGTAGCGGGAAAATAATAAATTCATGCAAGGAAGCAGATGACTTAAAGCATGAGTTCATGCAAAGAGTTAACAATCGCATACACAGGAATTAGATATGAGTAAATTCGGAGTACTTGCGAAAATGGGTATGGATACTACGAACATGAAAAAGGGTATTACTACTCTTAGTGATAAGTTCAAGACGTTCGGTTCTAATATTGGTGGTTATATCAAAAAAGGAGCACTCGCCGCAGGTGCTGCGATTACAGCATTTGCACTAAAAGGAGCAAAGGACTTAGCGGACTTTGATAACGGCATGCAAGAGGTCTTTACTTTGATGCCAAATGCATCAGCAAAGGCAACGGAACAGATGAAAAAAGATCTGCGTGAATTGGCTGCTACGATGGGGCTGGATGTAATGGATTCTGTGGATAGTTTATATCAAGCAATCTCTGCAGGCATTGATCCCGATAGTGCTATAAACTTTATCGGAGAAGCCGCAAAACTATCTATCGCAGGAGTTAGTAGTTTAGAAGATGCAGTAACGGCAGTAACAACCGTACTAAATGGATATAATTTAGGAGCAGAAGAAACAACAAGAGTATCAGATGTTTTGTTCGCCACGGTACAGATCGGGGTAACGAACATGACCGAACTAAGTCAAGCAATTGGTAGGGTAACTCCTATCGCGGCAAGCTTAGGTATTTCATTCGAAGAAGTGGGAGCAATGTTTGCTGTAATGACAAAGCAAATGGGTGCGGGGAAAACCACGGAAGCGGGAACTGCGATACAAGCAATGTTAGCAGAGTTGTCAAAATCTACATCTTTAGCATCAAAGAATTTCCACTCACTAACAGGGCAATCTTTCCCCGAATTTATATCCGCAGGTAATACCGTAGTTGATGCTCTAACCATAATGAAAGATGGCGCCGAGGGAACTTCGGGAGGCTTAAAGAATATGTTCAGTGGAATAAAGTCTGGGCAAGCCGCTTTGATGCTGATGTCGTCTAATGGTAAAGCTCTTAGTGTTGCATTAACTCATATGGTAACTAGTGCCGGAAGTGTAGAGGTAGGATTCGAGACAATGGAGCAGAGTGTAGGTCGCCAATTCCAGAAAATGATATCGGCGGGAGAAGAACTGGGAATGCAAATGGGTGCTGCATTATTGCCGATAGCAAACACGCTTATACCAATGATCACTGACGGGTTCAAGAGTGCTATGCCCGCGATTCAAGAATTTGCAGAAGGATTCCCCGACTTAGTAAATAACGTTATGCATGCCTTAGATGCTTTCGTAGATATAGCAATTGTGATCGGTACTTATGTCGCGGCGACAAAGGGAGCAGTAGCAATACAGGGGGCATACTCTGCCGCACTTGCGACAGGGGGAGTGTCAATAAAAGGATTCCAAGCGGCAATAAAAGCCTTGAGTACTGCGATGTTGCTTAATCCATGGGGTCTAGCAATAGCAGGAGCGGTTGCGCTAGGTCTAGCGATAAAAGGGCTTCTTGATATAGAGAATGACCGCAGAGAAGCCGCTGAGACAAGAGGAAAGAAACGCAGAGAAGAGACAGCAAAGCAGAACCAAGAATATATCGATGAAATAGATAAACTAAAAGAACGTTATGATGCCGCAAAGCTTTCTCTCGAAGAATGGAATAAAGTAAAAAGGGATTCAAACACTATCGCAGGTGAAAGAGATGCTATAGAGAATGCAGAGGAAGAATTGCGATTGATGGAAAATAAATTGAAGAGACAGCAAAAGTTCGCTTCTTCTCGAGCGTTATCAGACGACGAGTTTATAGAGGCTAGGAAAGAAATAATAGCACGCATAAACGATGAAGCGGATGCACATACAGAAATCGAGACAATAAATATGCGTATCAATGGCGAGATAATGCTTTTGCAAAAGAAGATGACTGACCAAGCAGAGTTAGCGAAAGACATCCGAGATAAGACCCAAGAGATTTTTGATCTAAAAGTGAAAATGTCTGATGAAGAAGACAAGATGTTAAAGTCACAAAAAGAAGTACAAGACATATTAGAAAAAGCGAAAGAAGAGTACGTATTGCAAAACTCCCAAGCGGGTGATCTTGTACTAAAAGCGCGCGAGCTTAAAGATTTAGAATGGCAGAAAAAAAATCTCATCCAGTCATCCACCACGGAGCGAGGTCTGGAGAAAGATTCAGCAGATGATTTACTAATAGTAGAACAAAACATTTGGCAGAAAAGAGATGATATAGTGGTCTTACTTAAAGGAGCATTAAAGGACGCTAGAGATGCAGAGAAAGTGCAAGTCGATGCCTTGTTAGTGGAATTGAATTTACTTCTAGCAGCAGAGCAAGGGAGAGCAGATAAAGCGAAGGAAAATGCAGATAAGAAAGAGGCAGAAGTACAAGCATTCCGTGACGAACTCAAACTTGCCGAAGAGGCATTAGACCCTCTTAAGAAATTCTTCCAAAAAGATTTCAAAGGAAAGATTACTCCTAACTATGCGGAAATGACTAGGGAGTTTAAGAAGTTAAAGAAAGAAAGTAAACTAGATGATAATGATCAGACTCTGCGAGAGTTCCAGCAAATGGTTATCGACCAAGCCGCAGGCGCAAAGATACATAGAGATTCAATACTAGAGGACGGAAAATTAGCTTTCGCCGCCGCCGCAGAAGAGAGGGCAAAACAACAAACCGCAGAAGAAGAAATAGAAAAGATAAACACAAGAATTGAAACCGCTAAAGCAGAAGAGAGAAGACTTGCCGACGAGTTATTAGATAAACAAATAAAGACTGCCGAAGAACTAGCACATGAAACAATGGCAATTGAAGAAGCTCTTGCAAACTTTACCAATGCACTAAGTGCAAATCCTCCTCTTGTTCCGAAAACAATTGCGGAGGCATTAACCAATCAGATGGCAGACCTTGACAGTATTGATGGCAAAATGACACAGTTCTTGGATAAAGAATTTGGATCTGGGTCTGGGGATGAGAATGCCAATAGAGAAGAAACACAGAAGAAGATAAAAGAATCAATGGTTGAAGCGGTAGATTACTTAGCTGGATTTTTCATTAACCAATAACAGTATGACTTTAATTTATGACGCTCCTAATGATGATGCTTTTGTTTCGCCTCTCCGTATATCTGTAATACCGCAAAAGAAATATCCGATCCCCGTTGACCCTTCTGCAATAGAATACGCAATTGAGTACATACAAAGAGCAGAGTTCTATACTCCCCTTGCGCTAGATACAACATGCCCAGATGATGTTAATGCTTATCTGATTATGAATAGCGATCCGAAGCCATCGAAAGATGGATTAGTCGGGTTTACTAGAACTTTCCAAACTGTCCCTTCTTTGAGAACCGAAGTAGGGAATTACACGTTCGCATTTCCTGCGATAAGAACTGATATAGACGCAGACGGAAATCATACTACTTTGCGACCTGCATTTACTAGGAGAGTTGTATCAAGAATTACTTATTCATATATGCAAACTCTTTCGCCAGATACCGACCTAACTATTGCCAATAGATTTCAGCCGACTAATGCATTAGGAAATAACGTAGGATATATTGATACTACGACTACTCCCTCTAAAGCGACCTATGATGGATATGTTTCCGCAGGAACATATATACAGGCTAGTGATACTATAGTAAGTCGGTGGAAGGGCAATATCTGGCAGATGATTAATATCGAAGTGAAAGCTTTATAAATGGAGAAGGAATAATGTCTTGGCCTCAAATACCAATTGATTCAGTAGAGAAAGGATATCGTCCTACTTTACTAGAAGCCGACTTTGCCAATCAGATAATACGGGCATTGAATATACTAGGAAATATACAAATAGATCAAACGATTCCTGGTGGAACAGTTACATACGATGACGAGAAAGTATTGATATCGATTCAAGACCTAGAAGTATATACAGGAACAATAAGGCTACTAGATGCAGATGACCTTACAAAGCAATGGTCTATTAGTATAGAAAATGGAGTGGTATCATCAGTACTTTCTGAGGCATCCCCTTATGAACTAAAGACTATTGAAATCTGCGAAAGTGGTAGTACTGCGTCATATGACTTCTTGATTAAAACGTGAGATTAGTATGGCGTTTATGATTCAGCCGATAGCGGGCGAGTGTTGCGTTGATCCTTGCTCTAGGACTGGTCCTTGCGACCCCTGCGGTGGTTGTCCTACGCCTTGGCAAACTTCACTGACTTTGACTTATGAGTTATGGGTTCGAGCAACTAG
>TARA_R110000824_G_scaffold28180_7_pt1 | contig 13677 bp, 13 predicted proteins | sample TARA_R110000824 | Tara Oceans TARA_R110000824 (sample SAMEA4397747) | marine metagenome | biome: Polar Biome; feature: [MES] marine water layer (ENVO:01000295) within the mesopelagic zone...; material: water (ENVO:00002006), including particulate matter (ENVO:01000060) such as...... | reverse complement strand
ACTCCCAAGACCAGGGACGACCTTATCCGCGCTCTCCCTGGCCTTGCCAGCCAGATTCTTGAGCCCATCCCTGGCTTCTCCGGCGACCCTGCCGGTCTTGGATATGGCCTGGCCTGTGCCTTCAATTACTGAACCCATGCGCTGGCCGATCTTACTGACGAGCCTGCCGCCAGGGATGCCAAATGGAAGCGACGGGTCAAGGATATAGCTCGCAGCTGTAGCAATGTTGTTGTTCACATTGCTAGGGTCAATGTAAGCGGAGGTTAAATTGTTCTCACCTGACCGTGCGCCTTCGATGATTTCATCTGTAGCTCGGAGGAACAGCCAATCGTCATAAGATCCTTCCGCGCCACCCTGCTCGCTCAACCCTGCACTGTTAAGGTTGTAGAGGCCCTTTGCCATCATTTGCCATAGCTCAGTTGTTCCGCGTGCTGTGCCTTCCACCGCAGACCCTGCCACGACGTCGAGGTTGCCCTTCAAGGTCTCTTCGATGGTAGAGTATATGCCAGAGCCTAATTCCTTCGCAACGGCCCCAAAAGCGTTGAAGGTTTCTTCTGCATGGGTTTCGAGTCCTTTCCATTCGAACGTGTCCCGGTGGCGCATCCATATCTCGTGCTCCCGCTCGCTGAACTGATCCAGAGGCACACCGCTGCCTGGCTCGAATTTTGCAAGTATGTCGGCAAGCTTACCAGGGAATCGCTTGCTCACCGCTGCCTCGATAACCTCAGGGGTAGCATCATCAGGGAACTCCATTTGCTCCTTGAATTCGTCGATTGTTACTGTCTGCATGGGTTGCCTAGAAAGGTTTGAATGAGGGGGCGGGTTTATAGGTAGGTGCCATTGGGGCCAGACGATCTAGAGGAGGGGTTCCCTGAGGGTCCACCGGATCTGGTGTGGGATTGCCTCCCATCCATAGCCCGCGACCGCCCTCGCTGGGGTTTCCTTGGCCCCAAAGTCCACCGCCAGATTGCTGCTCAGGTTCTGAGGGTAGCGGAGTCTGGGGCGCTCCTTTGCTGGTGAATCTGTTAACCTCGTAGCCCACGCCACCAGAGGTTTGGTTCGCTGCTTCACCAGCGCCAGTATAACGATTCCACTCACTAGCGTTGAATTCATCCATCAACAATTTGTTTGACTCACTCTTGTAATCCATTAGGCCCAGCTCCTTAGAATACTCAAGGTTGAATTCAAGAGCCGTTCGGATAGAGTTTAAAGCAGCCTTGACCTTCTTTTTCGACGTTCCCCACTCGCTAGGGTTTGCGATAACGTTGTTAATCATTTCCCATTCACTTTCGCTAACTGCACCAGGCCCCACAAGGGTGGTCCTGATTAGCCCTTTTAGCTGAGTTAAACCCGCTTGAACTTTTCCAGCTGTATGTCTGGACAAATACCGCTTGAAAAATGATTCATTGGCAACACCCAGAAGGTCGTCAATAAGAGGCACGGCCTGAGCGTGATCCATCATGCTTTTGGTAAGCTCTTTTCTTATGTCAACTGATCTTGCTATACCTTCGCCGGGAATCTCTCGCTCTCTGAGACTTTTTGCTACAGAACGCGCCTCTTGTTGTTTCCGTAGTTCAAACGAATCCTGCGCTGTTTGCTCGGAAGGCGTCAATGGCTTAGTGCCGAACGCATCCTGCACTTTCTCGCGAAGGACTCCTGAAGAAGCCCCTGGATTAGCCCCCATAGCTGAACCTACGCTTTGATCAATGCTTGGGACAGGGCCTTCGTAATTGCCGGACTGCTGGTTGTATACTTGGCCTAATGCCCTGTCAGTCGCGGTGGCCGTATCATGCTCATCCTGTTCCCTTGCGTTCTTTGCGATGAGCATCTTATTCTGCGTATTGGTGTAGTCAGTCTTCGCCTTCGCCTCCTCAGTCTGATTTTTGATGGCTTGAATTGTCCGGTTCATGGCCTGAGCATCTAGCTCACCCTTCATCTCCGAAAGACTCATCCCTTCAATGTTAGCTTTGCGAGTTTCGTATGCAGCAGCGCCTGCCTCAGAATCAAATCCCTTAGAGTCCTGAGCACCGGCATATTCCATATCCGCTGCCGAGTTAAGCATCGCTCTGGTGGTCTTAGTCTCAGCCTTGTTTTGCTTCCACCCCTGGATGCCTTTGCCTATTCCTGCGCCAAGGTCTGAAAAGCCTTTGGCAAGTATCTCAGGCGCTCTAGATCGTCCAGTAGGCATTTGGATGCCTTGGCCTTTGTATGTGTCTCGGCTAAACATGCTTCTGCTCCAGGTGAAGTGTTGCGATTCGGCTATCCATCCATGCCCGTATAGGCTTCTTCAGCCATGGGTGATCATGAAGCCACAGTGCGAAGGCTTCTCCTTTAGTCATGTAGAGATTGTGGAACCATGTGGGGGCTCTCGACTCCAGCCATGCCTTAAACATTCTCCAGCGTGGGTTATCTTCTCCGTATACTTCTCTTGCAACCCAACATGCTTTAGCCGTTCCAATTCCGCCTGCGATGCCTCCGACCATGCCCATTGCACCACTGACTACAGCAGCGTTTGCTTCCGCTGAAGCCTTTGCCGCATTGAGCTGGCCATTGTAATTGTTGGCAGCTAAACTGCCTGCGTATGCGCTCTCTGGGTTAAACACTGGCCCACTGTTCATTGACTGCCCCTGGCTGCCCATTGAAATCCCGGCATTAGGAGCGACTCCGCTTCGGCCTAGGATCGCCATGAACGGGTCAGCGCTCGTTGCTGCGTTCATCCCGATCGTGTCCATCGCGAATCCCTGGCGTCTGCGTTGGAGGTTCTCAGCCTGCAAGCCTGTGAAAAGTCCTTCAGCTGCTACGTCACCCACACCGAAGCCAAAGCCACGATCTGCTTGGGCTCCTCTGATAGCCTGCTGGGATTCTCTACGCAGTGACGGGCTTAGTCCTGCTCCTGCTTCAAGCTCTTCCATGGCCTGCCTGTTCACCTCATCCACCAGTGCTCTCTGCTGGGGATTAGCAGACTTGAATGCCTCCAGTGCTCTTGGACCTAGCTCTTCCAAGCTTGAGATATCTGCCTCCTGGCTCGTCCTGCGCGAAGCTGCGTCTGCCCTGGACAGGGCAGGCATAGTCTCTTTCTCGTAGAGGTCAAGAAGGCCAGGCTCTCCGTCCTTGCCCATCATGACATCCCTCATCACTTTGAGGTCTAGCTGTGCGTTTGCGCCTCTGCCATACTCCTCATTCGATTCTGCGGCAAATAATTCTGGTGCAAGGTCTATCTGAGCCTGTAAGGTCTCTCGCATCTCTTTCGCATAGTCGCGATTCTCTGGTGCGTCTACTGATTTGCCCATGGTGATTGGTCCTTCATTCTAATTGTTAAATTTTGCACGCGTCAATCTCTTCAGATACTCTACGCTGAACTTACGGTTGCGGCCCGACCGTTCTCCCCACATCTCTTTAAGACCTGGATACTTGTCCAGGACGTAGCCAGCAAGTCTTCCCACTGCCCAAAGAGAATCAGTCACGATATGATACATAACGATAATGTTGCCGCCAGGATCGCTATGCTCCCAGATTCTAGGCTCGCCCTTTTCTGCTGTTGTCATCTTCCACAGTGCTACGCCTTTGATTCCGCCGGGGCCTGTGACGACCCTGATAGTATCATCCTCGATGTTCAGGGATATGTATCTCCTAAGATGCTCAAGGTTGTCTGTCAGTGGCATCTTCTTCCTGTTGAGAAGTAGGTAGGCCGCTATGGTATCAACAAGCATTAGTCTAGCTTGGTGAAGGTCGCTTGAGTGAAGATCTCAACTCTGCCGAAAATGCCGTGCGATCTGCCTAAGCCGAAGGAGAATCTGTTCGTGTTTGTCATATGACGGATCTCCAGGGTGCTATCCACTGAAAGAGTGAATGTGCCGTCAATGATGCTTGCATTGGAAAGACCTGCGCCTGTGCCTGTGGTTGCGTAAGCGCTTGACCCTGTTACAAGCTCCGTTGCGCTACCGTTCGTCTTCCATAGGAACGCCTGGTGGCCGTCTACCTGATACGCCGGGACTGTTGCATGGATATGGTAAACGCCAGCTGGTAGGCTTATTACATTCGCGGCCAATGTTGCGCCGATACCGTTGCCGTCTGTTATATCGGTTAGATCGCGTGTTTGAGTCCCGCTAACGGACGAACCGCTATTCGTCCCAGAAGTCTTTTCGTCCCGAACTGTGACTTTGCTGTTCCTCGTTATTACTCCAGGGGCGTCACCTGCTGCTTGCGGCTCCCACGCCGTGTTTCCGTCTCCATCCGTTACCAGGTGTTCCCCGGCTGTTCCAGGTGTGATATTGTTGGGCGCTACCGTGGTAACACCTGGGACTACTGACCATGTGGCATCAGCTGCTGCGCCTTTAGTGGTCAACACCTGCCCGTCTGTTCCTGGTGGAAGCAGCTCCCACCCTGCTGCGCCATGATGAAGGAACGTGCCTTGATCCGCTGCAAGTAGGTGGGATAAGCCTATGGCCCCATCAATGATCTTCGGGCCAGTAACAGCGTCGTCCTTGATCTTTGGAGTCGTTACAGCATCGCCATCGATGTCGGCTTCGTTAATCGTTCCAGACAACGATATGACAGGAGCGCCAAGCTGGTTAAGCTTTGAATAGGTTACCTTGTCAGTGCCGTCCGTCGAGAACGTGTAGCCTTGTGTGAGTGAGATTGAGAATGGCATAACTATCGAACTTCGGTCCAGTTGAAGGAAGCGTGGATTGTGATTGCGGCTCCGGCGATGGCGCTAATTGCTAGGCAGATAACATCAGCAGCTCCATCCCCTGCTTGGCCAGTTGGAGCCTTGACCCACGACAGGTCAATCTCTGAAGCCGAAGTATCTACTACACCAGACGCCAGCGTAGTCCCTACCGTTACAGCGGATGCGTTCGTTAAAGCGATGTCTGCCGTAGTGATCCAATTAGTTAAGGCTCCCAGTGTAGGTTGAGGGTTTGCGAAAGTAGGGTTCAATAGTAACTTCCACTCAAATTTAGCAGACGTGTCACATGCAAGCGATAGGTTTTTTGGGACCAAGTTAATAAACCCGGCACCATCAGCTTGAGAAAGGACCATTAAAGGCCCGAACGCTGTATTTGCTGCCGTCGCGTATCCTGTTCTCGTTATGCCTGTTGAAAGCCCTTCATCACTGCCGCCTTCAGTGGACACTGATGAGGCCATGACTTGCATTGTGGCCGGTTGCAGTAGGGCTGTAGGTGCGTCAATGCGGTATCTGATAGGGAGATTAGGCACGCCGAACGAAGGTCTGTCCAGGACGTTTGCAGCGAGAAACTTATGGCCAACCCAGAATTTGCCGTCAATAACAAAGCCAGCGCGGATTCTTCCAGTGGGCCACTCGAAGTCGATGAACATTGTTTGAGCTAGACTCCAATTGATGGTTGCTCCCGACGGACCTGTGCCGTCGAAATGGTCTTGACTCCAAGCAGCTTGCAGGACTCGGACATCTACAGCTGCCCCTGTGACATTGGTGCGCCTAGTCAGTTGGACGGTGTCGCCAAGGAATTGGAGAAGTATTCCGTTCTCAGCATCGTTATAACCTGCCTCCTTCGTGACTCCCGCCGTAGTGCCGTCCATGCAAAAGGATAGCAGGACTTCATGCGATTTGCCGGGGTGGAAGTTAGACCTTGTCTTTGACTGTCTGACGACGGAGCTGATCGTGGACACTGGGACACTCATCACGAGGGTTGAGCGATCTACTTCGTAGGTTGCCAAGGCCCCTACCCCAAGCAGCGCGTCGTCCCATACTAGCGGATTCTTGTCACCTAAAAGCTTCGACTCGAATTCGGTGGTCGGGTTAGACACCCTAAGTCTAGCATATGCGTCGATGGCCTCGGAGTCTGCGAAGCTGATATCTGTTGTAGGAAAAAATGACATGATCTTTATTGTATTAGCCAGTTGACGCCGTCTGATATGATTGAAAGGTTGACCCACTGAGCCGACATTATCTTTGTCGCGGCTCCGTCGATTGTTTCTGCTCCCGCTGGGGTTACCGTGACGTAGTTGCCTGAGGCATCGATCTTTTTGATGTTGTAAACCTGACCGTCGTTTGAGACTGCTGTCGGTAGTGTAATGATTATAGGCCCATCAACAGCATCGACCTTCAAAAAGCCGTCTGTCACCGTTGCCAGGTAGTCTGCCGCATGTGTTGAAATTGTTGTGCCTGTTACGCGCACGGTAGGGGCACCTGACACGCCGTTGCCGTTGTCCACCGTAATACCTGACCCTGCTGTGATAGGTCGCTGCTGGGCTACTCCTGCTGAGTCATATCCCCACATGCCGTATCCGTTTGGAGCGATCCCATCAAGCCCCCGCATGGCCAAACCTGAGAATTGCAAGTATCCGAGAGTGTCAAGGAACTCGTCGCGAGTGTAGGTTGTGACCGGCACGTTGCCGTCGTTTGTGTTTACTGTAAAATTTACGCTACCATCGGGCATTAGGATAGTCCTCCATGTTCGGCTAGTTTAGTCTCTCCAGGGATCTTCTGGGCTCCTGCCGCATGTATGCGAACTCTGCCTTGTATGTTTGTGATCCTAATCTGGTAGTATGCCCCTCTGCGATTGCTTAGGAACTTATTAGTGTAATACTGATATTGGCTCAACTCGATACCAGTGTCGTCTAGAAGCGTTCCTCCTGACACTCCATCGGTAGCATCCAGGAGCACAGAGTAGTCCTCTCGTCCTGGCGTTCTGAAATCTTTAGCAGCGTTTGTGATCGGCCAATCCTCTAATGCAAAGCCGAGATACTTCGTCCGGTCCTTCGTTATGTATTGAATAGAGCCTTGCTCGTCAACCCATGCAGATTCTTCAAAAGCACCGTCTGTGATAATCGTAACGGTGTAAGAGGGTGACCATGTTGACATGTGGATCTGGCCTTGCCTCCACCGGCCTTGATCGCCTCCAGCGTAGCCGTAAGCCCTCGTCACTATCTCGAATTCGATTGGAGAGGTCTCAACGGCGCTCTCTGCCGTGTTGGTAATCTTGATGTAGGGATCGTTGGTCGTGACGATCATCGGAGTGCCGTTGCAAAGCCGAACGCCGCAATCAAGCTGAGTGGCTGTTGCACCGGTCGAATTCCACATGGTGTAATTAGGTGTCTCCGAAGTCGAGAATCCTAGATACAGATTAGCCGCTGGAAAGGTGTCACATGGCGCTTGTGTCTCCTTACCAATGCCCCAGTGCTTAACGGACCCCGCATCGATGTTCTTTTCAAGGGCCTCGACTGTGACAGTGCCGTCGTCTTCGATAACCTCAGAGCTGGACTCGTCAACCCAATCTCGGTCCCTTGTTGCCGTGATAGTGTCTCCACCGTAAACTGAGAGTGTGCTGCCGTCGTTTGGATGAGCTGCGAGAGTGATGTCAACACAGTAGTTGTCCTGGTTGCCGATCATGGTGTTGTCTTCCTCAGAGTATTCATACAGCCCAACGGTTCCATCGTATGCAACATAGTGCAAAGCGTCTGAGCCGTTATTGTCTGAGGTGAAGAAATACTTCACGCTAAGATCGTCGTGACCACACCATGCCTGGTTGAGGAAGTCATAGACCAGAACCATGTTGTTGCGATACGCACCGTCCGTTGGAATCGAAAGGTAATAGCGATCCCGGAAGTATCCAGCCGAAGCTGTCGTCTTCGCTGCGAACCAGTTAATCCTGTCGATTAACGGCTGAACAGGAGCACTGAGAGGCTGAGACGTTCCTTGGATCTTGTTCTGCTCAGTCCTTATTAAGCTCGTGACTCCGCGCTGGCTTAAGAACCAAAGGTCTCGACCGACGTCCACAACAGTATTGCGGCCTATCAAGCCATATTCTGAGGTGATTTGATCGAGGACAGCGTTGTTGCCCCAATTGCCTACGAGGTTAGAGACGGAATAGATTGAGGAGTCCTTAAACACGATTACAGTCGTATCGTTGAACTTCTTAACTGCAACTATGTCACCGGAATCGCCCTGGTTGATCCTGAACGAGTTAAAAATAGAGAAATCTGTGAACGACAGGACGTCTGAAATTGATACAGAGTCGGACTTCTTGAGTCCAGACGGGCTGTAAGGCACCAGAAGCCTGTTCTGGAAGTATAAGGAAGAAGAACTCTGGGGGATTGAGAAGACGCTGGGGTCTGTAAGGTTTGTGGGCGTTGCAGCCTTGAAGCCTTCAGATAGGTCGTCCATCACCAGCACGTCGTCTGTTGAAGACCTGTGCATGAAGCACTTCGAGAAGGCGCTGGTGAACGATATGGAATCGAGCCCAAACTGGTCGCTGGTGGGGAATCTGTCGCTGGTGGGTACGTATACAGGGACACTGACAGGGACAAGCCGAACGCGGTTACCCTGCTTGCCTGCCCATATCTTGATCCTGGTGTTCCCTTCCCGTGCGGCAGCGAATAACTGCCACTGTGCTCCGTTGGGGTCTTCCCATACGCCTACACCATAAACAACGCCAAACGTGATAGGGTTATTCCAGTTTATGTCTCCCTTGTCCCATTCGGCTGGCCAAGTGAAGCCCTGGAAGAAATTCCAGCGCAACGGCATGACGCCAAGCCTAGGCTCCGCTCTACCGAAGCGGAATCGGGCGTTTTTAGCATCCGAGCAGTATCCTGGCTGTAGCTGCTGCGGGTCCATTCGCATGTCAACGCCATGAAAAAACAGATCACCGTCAGGTAATCGTGGCTGGTTTAGACTAGCGTTTTGGATCATATTAAGCCGATTAAAGTAAGGGCGTTTTCAAGGTCTGTATTCGATCGCTCCCATGAGAACTGTGCGCCTCTGGTTGCTGCCCGTATCGCCTTCTCGTCTACCGTTGTGCCACCGTCGTAGACCACCTGTAATTGCCCTACAAGGCTATCAAAGTCGGGTTCTGCCCACAAGCCCCCGCCTTCGTAGTGTCCGTCCGCCTTTGCCATCCTGAAATCCACCGGGAACCCCACTTGATCGTCGAAGAATTCAGTGATTCCTCCGAAGTTGACAGATATAACAGGTCTACCTGTGGCCATTGCCTCGTGCTGCATCAAGCCCCATCCTTCGCCCCTGGAGGCGCTTACAAAGCCGTCGAGCGACTCATACCAATCCGCCAGCTGCTCCCTGCCCCAGAAGTCTCGGATAAGAGTAATCCTGTCGTCGTCCGTATCGATGTCGGGATCTTCTGGGTAGCATTTGACTTCTAACCGGACATCATCAACGCCTTGAAATGCAGCCTGGAATGCTCCGACTACTTCCGGGATGTTCTTTCGGCATCCCCCTCCAAGTGTTCGGCCTGCTGTTCCAAACAAGAAGTAGTCCTTCTTAACCTTAGGCTTGTAATGGAACAGATCGGAATCAATCCCCATAGGCACCTTGAACATTTCAGTGTCAACTCCTTGAGCCGAAAAGGTCTGGAGCTGCCAATCTGAAGGCACAACCACCGCCGTGCAGTTGTTGAGATTCAAAACAGACTGCCTAGGCAGTCGTGTTGATTCCCACATGGTGTTGTAGACGATATTTCTCTTCTCAGCAGGTCCAAAAGATGGGCAATGGATAACCATCTCCCAAGGTTCTGGCTGAAGCTTGTGAACGATCGTCTCTGCCGCCCATGCAGGGAGTTGCTTCCCTTGTCCCTCGAAGGGGATAGGGAGAGTGTTTACGTTGTAGCCTTTTAAGCCGAACCCCCTAACGACGTGAAGCCAGTGGAAGCAATAGCTGGAGTAACCGTCAGGCACTCCTCTAAGTATCACGCGTGATTGCATTGACTTGCAATGCTAACACGGGCACATAGTATGTCTACTGATTCCTGGCAGAAATGGCCTCTAGCCTGATCGATACTTCGTTGAATGCTAGAGCATGGACCTGGAGGGCTTTAGAAAAGGATTCCATTGCCTTCGCTGATTCTATTTGAACTGCGTGGCACTGCTCTATTCTTAAATCCGCCGTGACATCCGACCTCTCCATCATGTGCATCCAATGACCATCTCGGCGCTCCATGAAATACAGGAACCCACTCGCAAACAGTGCGAATACTATCAAGATTGGAGCCTGCCTCGTAAGCTCAACCGTCGCCCTGGCTTTGTCCACAGACTCGACTGTCACTGACTTGCGGCCCGCTCTGCTAGGAAAGCGATCAAGCTGTTGACCATGGCAGTGTCTGCCTTGGACTGAAGTCCCTCTGCCCCGGTCTTGCGTTCATAGCTGTCAGGCGTAAGGTTCTTGGATGACTTGAGTGAGTCGATGGCTGAGTCGCTCCAGAATGAGAACACCCTTGTCTCGGTGGAGGCCCCGTCCGCGAGTGTTGTGCGCTCCCTGCCGCTGACGCATCCAACAAGAAATGAACCGACCAATCCGAGTAATGAGGCATAGAAGATGAAACTCGGAATCTTCATTATGGTGCAACTACTGCCGAATCTGCTGCCGTGACTGCTTCCGCTACATCCTCCTCGCTAGGAATCGTGATGTCAGGGTAGGCGTTAAAGGCTGCGACGGCCCCTAAGACGCTGGCGTAAAGTCCAGAAAGCTTCGACACGTCTGGATCTTCTCCCAGCTCTTTCCGAGCCTCGACCTGTCTCCGGATTGCTGAGACTGAGGCGATCAGAGCGTTTGCTGGTGCGCGTTGAGCTGCTTGAGCCTCGATACTTCGAAGTTCTCCGATAAGGTATTCTGTTTTAAGTGCCATAGTGTTTCTTTCTGGGATTATTATACGATAGCGTAGACGGCTGAAATCTGGAGGTAGCTCGTTGCAGTGAAATTCGCGTGAGTGACCCCTGCATCACCGGTCGCGGAGGTTTGACTGAGAATGATAGTCGTGTTGTAACCTCGAACTAGACCATGCAATGCCCCTGTCAGGCTTGTGAGACCTGCTCCACCTATCAATGCCTGCGCCGTCCACTCTGAGGCAGCGCGAGACAGGAACGGAAGCCCACCGATTGTCGCGGCACCTTCTTCTGTTCCAACAGCAGTGATCTGGATATATATCTCTAAGCTCACCGTTTTCTCGTCAATCATCCTCCAGTATCCTAACTGACCGGTGGCTGCATACGTTGACCCGCTCACCCCGTCAAACTGGAGGACAGGCGTAAACGTCCCACTAGTCTGCGGCTGCACCATCAGCGGAGCCGCACCAGTAGCCGTACCATTAAGCTCGTTACTTGTAGCATCGAGCCAATCACCGTCTGACTCAATGTTGTCAGGGTTTAGACTGAGGACGGCTCCGATTTCTGTGACTTTAATGTCCCTGAAAGCGATATATTCACCAACGGCGCTTGGGTCGATTGTCGTCGATGTCCCATCCTTCAATATAATGAAAAAGCTGTCATTGCTAGGGTCAATCGGGGTCGGCAGATCTATAGTGAAGGGCGTCCAACCGTTGGTTTCGAGTGATGATACATCCGTGTAATTGCCGGCTGTCAGGTTGACATTTGCGCCGGTCTTGAACCCGTCCACGTAGCCTTGCCCTGCGGGCATATAGTAATCAAATGAAACCCTGTATCGCTTTCCTGTTGTGACACCTACGGACTTCCACATTCGTGCGGTGCCTGTGCCGCTTCCCGCTACTAATTTTACATGGTCGGCGTCGGACCCTAACGTATCTGTTACGTCTGCCGTTGGGCTGTTTGAGCCATCGAAACCGAATCCATCAATAGAATCGACAGTGAAGTCGGAAGTATAAGTGCCTCCATCTGCTTTCCCCCATTGATCCGAAATCTCTGGCACGTTTCCGTTAATCGAAAGTCGAAGTATCTCGGCTGCCGTGGGTTCACGGTTGAACACTAGCAGTGATCTGATTACCCCCTCGGCGAACGTACCTCCTGATTCATTTTTCCCGACCTCGGCATTGGCCGCCGTGTCTTCCATTGAATCATAAGCCCCACCACTTGCAGCCGTTGAAGGAACAACCACTCCGTCAATGTAAAGCGTGATTCCATCTGCTGCGTTAGCCCCACCCCTTCCGTCGTATGCCGCCGCAACGTGAACAGATTGACCGTCAACAACGCTCGCCGCGTTCTGTATCCTAGTGACCCAGACGTTTGCAGATTCATCGTGGAGGTGCAAAGCCAATTTATCAGCAGCATTAAAGATGAAATAAAACTCCGAATTGCTTCCGCCGTTCAAGTTTTTTGCGTAGATAGGGAAATTAGTGACATCATCAGGCTGGACGTTGGCGGCGAACAGCAGAGGGCTGTCGTCTGTACCATCACCATGAGCTAGTAAAGCACTAGCAGCGCCAAGGCTAACCTTGTCATTAACCCCATCGAAATATAGCCCATTGCTCGGAGCCTTCGAAAGCTGGCGATCGGTGACGTCGGCGGTCAACATAACGTCAAGATTCGTTCGGGCTGCTGCTGCTGTGGTCGCACCTGTTCCGCCTTCAGCCACTTGCTGTGTCGCATTCGGCCCCACGCTGTAAACTGTGCCGTCACTGATCGCCGCCTGGTTAATCGCGGTCCATGTTTGGCTCCAAATCCCCCCCGTGTCTGACACAAGGTAGAATGAACCTGCGGCCAAGCCAGCCGGATTAGGCAAAGCGGCCACCGTAGAAACACCTAGAAACACCAGGCCAGCATAACGCACTTGAGAAGCCAAAAGCTTTCCGTCAGTATGAAGCGTTGCCAGATCATACGTGCCAGGCGAGGCCACCTGTTTGGCTGAAATGTCCGTCACCAGACTCGAATAAAGCATCTTAGTGCTTCCGTCAGTGCTGCCGTCTACCGCAATCCATGCGTCAGTGGGGCTTGTGGGTGACTCAGTCGTCTTTGCCCAGTCTTTTAATCTCGTACTCATACTTGTTATTCTACGTGGAGGAGGGAAGTGATGCTACCAGTGTCATCAATGACATCATTGCCAAGATCGTCACACCAGTAGAAGATAATATCTGCAATAATTGTCAGCTCTGCTGAATCCGTCGTGACAGTGCTACCCAGATCATCAATCCAATAGTTAGTCTCACTAGATAACGGAAGCGCCCTAGTGTAACCTGTCCCTGAGAATGCGGCTGCCCAATTCATGATCTAGTAGACAGTGATCGCACCGTTCGACGTCCATGTGACAGAGTTTGCCCTGGTAGGGTAAAGCCCTATAATTTGGACGCCTGTCACGGTTCCAACGCCTTCAATATCGACTGTACAGAGGGAGCCTGACGCCCCATGCCCATACAGATACTTGATGAAAGAGCCGGTGGGTGCAGTGTAGGAAGTATCCCCTGCACTGCAATAATCTTTGGGCTCAGGGAATTGATCGCCGTGGCTTCCTATTCGGATTGGCCTTGTAACGTCTCCTGAGTCTTTGCCGTGTGATAGTGTTGATCCGCTCATTTTCTAGTATTGGCCCACAAATTCATATCTGACATTCTGCCCTTGGATTGACTCCAACTGGATGACCTCATGCTCTAGGACCGCTGTTGCGTCCCGTTCAGCTGGGTGACTTTGATCCATGCGTCCGTCGTGCCTCAGATAGTCCGAATACACGCCCTTGATTAGGTAGTTCCTAAGCACGTCAGGGATCTCGACAAGCGCCCATTTAGCTGGCGCGGCACTTGGACTGTTGACCGTCGTGCCGTCACCTGTGATGACCTCTAAAGCGTCGTAGAAATTACCCGCGTCGTAAGCCTGCCCACCGATCGCGTAGTTGACGCCTACAGCCTTTGAATAGAGGTCTCCCGTTAGTCTGGGGGAATGCTTTCGATAATGCAGCCAGGCCGTCGCTCCGGCCCCGTCGAGCTGGACGCCGTTCTCCGATAA
>TARA_R110000824_G_scaffold126576_1_pt1 | contig 13701 bp, 14 predicted proteins | sample TARA_R110000824 | Tara Oceans TARA_R110000824 (sample SAMEA4397747) | marine metagenome | biome: Polar Biome; feature: [MES] marine water layer (ENVO:01000295) within the mesopelagic zone...; material: water (ENVO:00002006), including particulate matter (ENVO:01000060) such... | reverse complement strand
AACCCCCGCCGGTGTAGAGTGCTTGCCAGAATTTGATCTCCAAGCAGAAAATACCGAAAAAGCAGAATTGAATTTTAGACTTAAGGCTGAGGTGGGATTTTCTGTGCCGCTAAATTCTATGAGTTCTATGCACGAAGATTTGAAAGAAGCGTTAGCAGAGTCCTTTGTTACCTTGAACTTAACTCCAACGGTGCATAACTTTGAATTAGATGATATGGGAAGAGTTACGTTTAATTTAAATTATCTTGCCTATGTCGAACAGTTCTTTGATCAATCGCTGTTTAATGTTTTTTCATCCGGGGAGATTGCATTAAACCGTATGAAGCGCCAATTGGTGATGAAATATTATAACAGCATAGACTGCTCTGCAGAACAGTTGAGCCAGAAAAAAGAAGACTACGCTAGTGACGTTAAAGACGAGCAAGAACAAGCCATAGGTAGTTTAATAGCAGATCTGGCCAAGCATGATCTAATATACTATATAAACCTACCCTATGAAAAGATAATGAAATTTTTATCCTATGGTCCCCATGCTAGCTATGGTGACTTTGTGGGAGACGAAGACATCAAGATCCTCTCGAATGCCGGTCATAATGAATACTTACAGAAAAGAGTTGCGAAGGCTATGTCGAATGCTTTTGAAGAGAAAGACGGCGGTACCGGGGATAATGCGAAGGATAATCAAATCCAAGCTGCCCTTTTGGGGAACGACCCACTCGAGGCAGATTTGTCATTCTTTTATCTGAGCGATTTAATCGATGTAGTGCTTTTAAAAATAGAGACCGGTCTTGCCGAGGCACTGGAGGGTATCAAGACGCTCGACATCAAGGAGGGCGCCGGGATGATTACCTGCGAAGCCAAGATGTCAAAAAGAAAAGACTTGCTAACTGCACAGAGAAACCTAAAAAAATTAAGAATCTTATTAGGACCAATGGAACTTACACACCCAAAGTCGAGTGAAGGCTATCAGTCGGTACATGTCAATATGGGTGACTGCCCAATTTCAGTAAAATACTTTGTCGAATGGCTCTCAAGCAAAATGCTGCAGAAAGATGAGGTAAGTTATCCGCTAACTAAATTTGTAAATGATCTTATAAATAATTTGTTAAAGAATTTCTTAAACAACGATCAGTGCTTTGGCTACAGCGTCAAACAGAAAACGAGACTAAATCAATCCACGGTAACTAGCTATTCTCCGAGTGATGTTCATGATCCTATCACACTCCACGCGATAGAACGTCTCAACGATGTAGATCCCACAGCCCCAAACCCGGATGCGTTGGGCGAATATAATTTTCGTGTTCATATAAATAATTTTCAAAATTTACCCATTTTAAACACGTCCGGACCAAGCGACAGTGCGAGAACGAGTATACCAATCAGCAATGAATATAACTTTTTTATATTCTTTGCCGGACGAGTGATGCCCAGCGAATTAATGAAAGGTAACAAGCAGAGCGATGAACAAAACTTTGGAATTTTCCACTATATGCTCGGTCGTGATCGAGGATTGATTAAAAATATAAAGCTAACAAAAACACAGACAAAGGGTCTAGCCGAAGTGAGATTCGAACAAGAAGGCTATCAAGGATTAGAACAACTTAGGGTTGTGTATGACGCACAAATAGATATGTTCGCCAGTGTTAATACTTTTCCCGGGACCTATATATATATCGACCCGAGAGGCTTTGCTCCGGAGGGATCAGGTACCGATGAGTTCCGACTCACAGCGCTTGGTATTGGAGGTTATTATATGATAATTCGCTCAGAGCACGAGTTCGCCGGTGGCAAAGCAAACACTATTTTACATACCAAGTGGGTTAATCAAATCGACAGGGAAGAGGGCGAGCTACAGTCACAAATCGTGGCATCGACCACCGGCGATGGCGCCCCCATGTCAAGAAAGTGCTCAATTCAATTGAAGAAGGAGCCAACACCTGAACCCCCATCAGGAGGATTCTTTAGTTTATTTGGACTTTAACAATATCAAAGAAGGGATAAAACATGTCGCGATCGTACGCTGAATCTAATAAAGAAAAGACATCTGACTTATTCAACAAGAGGGTGTTATATAAACTTAAAGCCAGAAGATCTGCCTCTGGTGTAAGAAATATAGTTGATTTTACTATTGGCGAGAAGAAATTATATGGTAAAGTTGACGAGTGGTTCTCGCCGATATATGTACAGCACAGTTCCAAGCTCAAACCGATCAGGAGTATAGACAGCGACAAGCCATCGCAAGCATTTAACTTTGTTGCTGATTTGTTTAATGAGATGGTTCGGGAGTTTGAAAGATGTGCCGCGTCCGGACAGATTGATAAAACTGATCCATTCTTGTCTTCACTGAAGGCGTACAAGGCTTTTGAAGATCCAGCCAGGGGATATAGAGAATACCAAGATATATTGTTTAACACAATCGAAAGTCGATTTAAGATAAACAATATAATGGTAGAAGATTTTACGCACTTCTTGACAGAATTCATGAGAGCGGCCGAAACAATTGCCAAAGGCACCCCTCTTACTCTCTCTGGATATATAAAGAGTGACCTCAACACGATAATGTCCAGTGGCTTAGCGATTGAGATCGCTGATATGGATTACGATAACGATGATGAAAAGGTTGAATCATTTATTAAGAGCAAGAATTGGGAATTTTTTGTTAATGCTTGTAACAAATACGGCTTTATAATCGATCACAATATCCCATGGAGAATAATATGTGATGTAAAAGCTCCGGGTTGCCGTGTAGTCATGACAAAATACTATCTTACTCCTGCAGAACTCTTCTCGGGAGGCTTTTCAAGAGCATCTATAAACTCCCTCATATCGCTGCCGAAAGACTTGTTAGCGCTCTATGACAAGGTTAAGAAAAAGAGATTTAAAAAACAAGTTATCTGCGGCAAGAGAATGATCCAGAAGGTTATCATCCCTCCGACATATACAAGCAGCGATATCATCGACAAGTACGGCTTGGACCATTTCTTAAAAATTTACATGAAGCTGAGGCTTCTGGAGGAAAAACCAGAGATGGACGCGGATCAGAAAAGATTTTTAATTAAAGACGTTCTTCAATATGTCCGGCTCAAGGGTGATTATGGCGCCCTTGAATCTTACTTCGAAAAATTTATAAACAAACCATTTGACAAACGCTACTCAATGACTTATAATTATAATGTTGTTATGCCAGCGCGCCAAAAAATGCAGCAAGGTGAAAGTCTTGCGTATTCCGTTAACAGCATCAAACAAGCTATGACGAGTTATTAATGATTTTTCAAACATTGGACGATAAGTCCGAATGCGTAGGTGTCTATGTCGATGGACAGCTACACTTTGACAATATTCCTGACAATTTGACAACGACATGGCGGTACTCTGGATCACTTGCTGAAAAAGAAATTGAATTTATAGGACTGTGGACAAATGGTCTAGACCTCGATGCTTGCTGCCCAGAAGAACATGCAGTTGAACTCAGGCAATGCCAGAATAAACTTCAAGCTTATTTGAAGTCTTTTAAGATTGCGAAAGTAAATATGAAGGATCATTGTGTGTTTGATATGATCCCTCAAGATTTTTTGATGAGATTTTGTGAGATTAAAAATAAAATCACCAAACATGTGAGTGAGAATTGGGAAAAACCAAAACACTATGATCACCTATCTGATGTGTCCAAACTACTGCACAAAATTAAATACCAAAATCTCAATTTGTCAACACAAGACTGCCGACACCTTCTAACCTCCTCCCGCGATCGCGATAAGGCCATGGCTCTGATCTCTAATTATCGACAAATTGAATACAATCTTTTTGGTACTGTGACCGGTCGCCTAACGACCTCCCCGGGCTCCTTCCCAATCTTGACACTAAGGAAAGATTTGCGCCAGATACTTAAGCCACAAAACGATTTATTTGTGTGTCTTGATTATAACGGCGCGGAGGTACGTACGTTATTAGAGCTTTGCGGTGAAGATCAACCAAATATAGATATCCATCAATGGAACAGCCAGCACCTTTTCGAGCAAGGGATCCCGAGAGAAGAATGCAAGGTAAGATTTTTCGCGTGGCTCTATGACCCGACATCAAAGGATATCAAGAGTAATCATTATGATCGCAAAAAAGTACTTGACAACTGGTACAAAGACGGTTATATTAATACACCATACGGGCGCAAGATCCGAGTGGAGGAGAGGAAAGCTTTGAATTATCTACTGCAAAGTACCACATCAGACAGAGTGCTCTCCAAAGCGGTGAAGATTGACGCGCTTCTAGTAGAAAAGAACTGCCAGTCTTACATCTCACATATCGTCCATGATGAAATCGTTCTCGATTATTCTGATGGCGATCGCAAGTGGATCCCGCAGATTAAAGAGATCTTCGAAGATGGATACCTTTGTAACTTAACAGCAGGGAAAGATTATTATAATCTCAAAGAGCTGAAAGTATGATTTCAGTTGTTGGGATAGGCAACGCTGCCTCCAAGATCGCGGATCTGTTTAGTGACACGAACAATTATGAGGTATACACTCTCAATGACTCGGTCAAACGTTCATCGAAGCGTAAATTTAAATTAAAGAATTTCGATACCCCAGAAGAGTACGAGGGAAATATTCCCGATTTAAAGAACTTCTTCTCTGATATATCTACCGACATTCAAGTTATTGTTGTCGGCTCCTCCTATAGTTCGAATTACGTTTTAGGAATATTAGAACAAATTAAGGACAAGAACCTCGATGTGTTTTATATCAAGCCGGATTCGGATCTATTGACTGGTACCCCGAAACTCATAGAGAATACTGTCTTTGGTGTGCTTCAGGAGTATGCACGTTCTGCCATGTTTGGCTCGCTTACAATAATTTCTAACCTTGAGATAGAAAAATCACTTGACAACATACCCATTAAGAGGTATTATGAAGCTATCAACAATACGATATTCTCTATGATTCATTATGTAAATTATTTCACCCACGCCGAGCCAGAGATTGGCATGGTGTCGAAGCCTCTTGAGATTAATCGCATCCGAAGCTTCGGAGCCATTGACCCAAAAAATCTTGAAGAAAAGTGGTTCTTTGAGCTTGACACGCCGCGTGATGTATGTTATTATATATGTATAAATCAGGAAACATTAGAAACAGATGGCACATTGCACAGAAGACTCGTTGATATACTTAAGAATAAGCCAAGGAACACTTTTCAGCGCGTGTCGTATGCGATATACGAAACACCGCATCAAAACGATTTTGGATTCTGCGTTGCCTACACCAACGTAGTCCAAAAAAACACTTGACATGTTACGTCGAGTGTAATACAATAGATATTGAGGAAAGCTCAATATACTTTACCCACCAACAGGAAAACTAAAATGACAATTGATATGGAACTAATGCGACGTAAACTCGCAACACTACGGGGGAATAACCCCGATCAGAGAACTTCGGTTTTCTTTAAGCCAGACGATGGCGACACCGATATTCGTATCGTGCCGACAAAGGATGGCGACCCACTTAAGGAAATTAATTTCCACTATAATGTGGGCGAACACAAGGGTGGCATCATGTGTCCAAAGCGAAACTTTGGAGAAGCTTGCCCAATTTGTGAATTTGCTTCGTCCTTGTGGAAGGAAGGAGTTGCGACCAACGACGAGGAAAGTAAAAAGCTTGCAAAGAGTCTCTTTGTGCGCCAACGCTACTTCTCGCCAGTCGTAATCCGCGGCCGAGAGGACGAAGGCATCAAAATGTATGGTTATGGAAAGAAGGCGTACGAAATCCTTCTTGGCTATATCCTTGACCCGGAATACGGTGACATTACAGACCTTGAAGCCGGGACAGATATTACGTTGACTTATACTAAGGCAACTAAGCCCGGTGCATATCCTCAAACAAACTTGAAGATGCGTCGAAACACATCCACACTCCTGCCCGACACGGAAGCGATCCCTGCCCTCCTTGATCGCATGCCTATCGTAGATACTCTTTTTGAGCGTCTTAGTTCGGAGCAGGTCGACGCAATTCTCGAAGCGCAACTTTCTGGAGATACTTCTGCAGAAACCCGCTCTTCTGAGACAGCTAAGTACGCTCCCTCCAACGGAACAAGTGAGGTTGATCGCGCGTTTAATGAACTAATGAACGGCTGATCTAGATAGTTTGTTTGAGAACCGATGGCAGACCGGGTGCGTAAATAGTCTGCCACATTCTTATAAATAGGAGACAATAACATGTTAGAATGGTTAAATTCAACTTGGACTCGATGGAAAGTACAAGTTAGCTTTGTTGGGGGCGCCCTCGTGGTTGCTACGGCATACGGAACTTGTGTATACGAGCCACAAGATGTATCGGACGCAGGAGAAATCTCTAGTGCGATTACTGAGACAGCGGGAGAAAATACTTCCGTGGAGGTATCGGTCACGACCGTACCCACCGAAACAAACACCGGTACCAGCAATGAGGGTACCGTTACTACCACTGAGTAGTAAACAAAAGCCGCTGGCAGACCGGTTAAACGTCTGCCGCTTTTAAAAGGAATAACAAAATGCAAAATGAAATCAATATGCTGGAAGACATGATCGAGCTGCTAACTGACACACGTACAGACTACAGCAAGTTCTACAATGAGGGCAACAGCGCCGCCGGCACCCGCTTACGCAAGGTCATGCAAGAAGTTAAGACTTCAGCCCAATCTTTGCGTACGCACGTACAAGATACAAAGAACAATTAAGCCTGCTCGATAGATCCGCTGGCAGACCGGTCAAAAGTCTGCCACTTTTTAAGATTTTCATAAGAGGAGAAATAATGAAGTTTATCTTACCACTCCTTGCTACAATGGCGCTTAGCGCTTGCGATGACAAGGAAAACGACACCGCAGCCGATACGGCTGCACCTGCAGAAGACACTGCAGTACTACTGCAATCGCAGTAGAGTAAATCATAGCGATCTGTCAGATTTTTCTCCGGTAAAATTTCCAGATTTTCGCTTTTAAACAAGCCGCTGGCAGACCGGTCAAAAGTCTGCCGCTTTTAAATTACAGTTTAGGGTGTTATCACCTACCGATGTCGCAAATTTTGTAAGTCGACTGGAAAGATAGCAGGGTCCTCGACCCTTGACAAACAACAATAACCTAGGAGGTTAAAAATGTCAATTAAAATAAAAGGCACCAGTGCCCAAATCGAAGCTCTCAGAGCCAAACTCCAACAGGAAGCGAATAAAAATTGCCCAGAGTTTGGTGAAGGCAAAGAGCTAGGGGTACTTGGAAAAGTCAAAGCCAATACACAGGGACTCCTTCAACGTGACACATTATATTACACCTTGGATAAGATGGGAGCCGTCAGCAACCAGAAGTTTACTCCAATCTCAGTTGCGAGATTTCCTGATGGCAGAAAACACACGTATGACGGTGATCACCGTCGTCACTTGTGGGGATTGACTTGGGGATATGACACAGATATTCCAGCCTATATTAAAGACGTGGCAGACGAGGCTGAATACCATCGTTTGTTTGCGTCCGCAAATGGAAAAGATCGCAAGAACTTGAATTCGAATGAAATCTTTTTCCACGAATATCACGGAAAGATACCAGAAGCCATGGCAGATGGAAAGCGCCTGATGCAATGCGGAGTTTCACTGCGTGGTTCGTCTGATGGTGAGGAAGATGCATTTGTTGGGGACCCCCGTGACCCACAGGTTAGCATTGGCGGATTTCGTAAGTCATTGCAATACGATATTCCGAATGTGATTCAAGCGGTTGCAACTCTCAAGCTAGCTTGGCCAAAAGAGAAGATCTTTCAGACTGAGTTACTGAGTGCAATGGCTCTATTGTACAAGACTTATCCAGTCTTGAAGACTGCCCGTAAAGGAGCCAAAATTCCATGGGAGTTTCAACTGTGGTTTGCTAAGCATCTTAGTATCACAAACCAGAAGAAGATGGCTCGCAAGTGGAAGAGCGATGGTGGAAATGTTCACCACAAGGCAACAGAATCTGTTGCATTGGGGATCTTGAGAGAGTTCCTTTCGGTTAATCTTCCCGGCGGCTCGCTTTCTAAAGATAAAGTGTTGGTACGCGCGCCGTTGAAAGCCCTATTGGAGTCTAATTCATAATGAAGACACCATTACGATATCCCGGCGGTAAATCGCGAGCAGTAAAGCACATTCTGCCGCTCATTCCCAAAGATTGTGGGGAGCTTTGCTCTCCCTTTCTTGGGGGTGGGTCGATTGAATTAGCAGTAGCCGACCGCGGTACTAAAGTATATGGTTATGACGTCTTTGAGCCTCTGGTGTGGTTCTGGCAGGCACTCCTGTCGGAGCCCACCAAGCTTGCGGTGTTGTGTGACGGACGACGCGTTTGGGATCCAGAATACACCCAGAAGTATAAAGTTAGAAACTCAGATCCGCCTGAACATTATTATGTTCCTAAGCGCGGCATCTTAAAGGAAGAGTTTGAGTCCTCCCGCACCAAACTTAAGGGTATGACTCAATATTCTGTAGAAGCCGCCGCCCTGTTCTACGCGATTAATAGAAGCAGCTTTTCTGGCGCTACATTTAGTGGCGGTTTTTCAAAGCGGTCAGCGTACGCTAGATTTACTGATTCGTCTGTCCTGAATGTTAAAAATTTTAAAGAACCTAATCTTGTAGTAGAGCATGCAGATTTTAAGACATCAATTGGTAACCACAAGGATGCGTTCTTGTACCTAGATCCTCCCTATATGTTAGAGAAAGGCAAGAATAAATTATATGGCGACAAAGGTGATACCCACGCTGATTTCGATCATGAGGGCTTACATAGTGTCTTGACAAACCGTAATCGATGGGTTATGTCTTATAACGACAGCGAAGAGATAAGAGCAATGTATAAAAACTACGAGATCCGCGAAGCCGCATGGGCTTATGGGATGAACAAGACAAAGAAGTCATCAGAAATTATCATTATAGGCGGGTACTAAAATGGGAAAAAACACTGGAATAAAATTTGAAAAAGGCATCGTTGCCGTCAGCCGCGGCTCCACCACCGCCACACCAGAGGCATATTCTGCACATGAAAACATCATATTAGAATTTGGAAGCGCCTCCGGCTTAAAACATAGCTCCGAAGTGAAGCTAAAGTGTAACCCAAAAGCCGACATATTATTTGCAAATCGAACCCGCGCCGGAATCTCAGTCAAAATGAAGGGAGCAATACAGCTAGCCTCTGGTGGACTTAATTATACTTCTAATAGTTTTCAGCTGTGCTACGAAGAGGTGAGAGAACTCTTGACGCCTTCTGAGGATTACGTCGTTCAGGACTTGTTAGCAAAATTTCCAAAAGAAAATTTATATATACCGAACCCAGAATGGGATTCTTGGAGAAGCTCAACTGGTCAGATTATAGATGATGCGCTAAAAAACGTATGGGACAACGTACCTCTTTTTAGAGAAGCAGTTGTCGATGAGATGCTAAGTGGCAGAAGATTATACAAAGATAAGCCAAGAGCAATCGCTGACTACATTTTGACGCCTACAAAAATTAGCAAAATTGATAAAAACTACGTGACAAATGCTTCACCACATGTTAAAATAAGAATAGCTGCTAAGGGCAGATGGAAGCACAAAGTACGCCACCGAGAAGTGAGCGTTAGATTTGATTATAAAACTTAAGGAGGGCACGTGCCTAAAAAGAAAGCAACAAAAGCCGGCAGAGTATCTATGCAAGATCTCATGTCGATCGTAAACAAGAAAGCCGGCAGAAATGTCGCACACGATTTGACTGGGGATAACCCTACTTCAGTCAAAGAGTGGATCCCCACTGGCTCGCGCTGGCTGGATTCAATTATTAGTAAGGGTCGAGTTTCTGGCATTCCAGTTGGAAAAGTAACGGAGATTGCGGGCTTAGAGTCAACCGGCAAATCTTACATGGCTGCGCAGATTGCTGCAAACGCACAGAAACAGGGCAAGCTTGTTATATATTTTGATTCTGAATCAGCAATTGACCCAAGCTTTTTGGAGCGTTCTGGGTGTGATCTAGACCGCTTAATGTACGTCCAAGCATCCTCTGTTGAGTTTGTATTAGAGACTATTGAAGAACTCCTTGGAGCTACTGACGAGAAGTTAGTTTTAATCTGGGATTCCCTAGCGTTCACGCCGTCGATTTCTGATGTTGAAGGTGACTTCAATCCACAATCATCGATGGCAGTCAAGGCTCGCATTCTCGCTAAGGGCATGTCAAAGCTGACGATCCCCCTCGCGGATAAACAAGCAACCTTTATTGTTCTTAATCAATTGAAGACTAATATCCCACAAGGACCAAACGCAAGAATTGTTGCAATGACCACTCCCTATACTACCCCTGGTGGTAAAGCGATGCACTATTCTTATTCTTTGCGTATCTGGTTAACCGGTCGCAAGGCCAAGTCTTCCTTTGTTGAAGATGAAAAGGGTTTCCGAATTGGTTCTGAGGTTAAAGTAAAGCTTGAGAAGTCTCGTTTCGGAACACAAGGTCGCTCATGCGCTTTCCGGATCCTTTGGGGTACTAACGAGATTGGTATCCGTGACGAGGAAAGTTGGTTCGATGCTATCAAAGGCTCCGAGAGTTTAACCTCCGCCGGTGCATGGTATACTTTGACTACCGCCGACGGAGCCTACACTAGGAAGTTCCAGCCATCGAAGTGGACGGAGCTGGTGACTTCCGACGAAGAATTTCGCAACCACGTTACCCGCATTATGGATGAAGAGATTGTCCAGAAGTTCGACAAACGTGAGGGTGATGCCAGTGCGTATTACGAAGAGCCAGAGGATCTCACGGTACCAGTAAAAGAATAAAAAAGTACTTGACTTTACCCTCCGGATTGGCTATAATAAGATATAATCAATTAAGGAGGGTTATATGAATATATTTGTTTTGGACAAGGATCCAAAAACTGCTGCAACTATGGCGTGTGATAAGCACGTTGTTAAGATGATCTTGGAGACGGCACAAATGTTATGTGCGGTCGGGATCAACAAAGGTTATGAGATGCCATACAAAGCAACTCATAAACATCATCCTTGCACCCTGTGGGCGGGCGCATCCCACGCAAATTGGGCTTGGCTTATTGAACATGGCTTAGCCCTTTGTACAGAATATACCGTACGATACGGTAAGGTTCATAAGAGCCAACAAATTATCGAACACGCTCGTGATATAAATATCTTATTTGACGAGCAACAACTAACTCCATTTGCACAAGCAATGCCGCCGCAATACAGAAATGATTGCGCGGTGACAGCTTATCGAGCCTACTATCTGGGTGAGAAAGCGCGCTTTGCAACATGGAAAACACAAACACCAAAGTGGTGGAGAGAAAATGTGGTTTAAAATAACTGGCAGACATCTGCTAATAAATGCTCCGAAAGGACGTGTGCTTAGCTTCTGGCTTGGTGCACCAAGTCGAGATCTCGCCCTGAAAAGGTGCGGCATACTAAAAATTATAAACATTGAGTCTTGTGAAGAAGACTTGGATTTCCAAGAGAGGATAGGATGAAAAGAGTATTAATTATAGATGCACTGAATGCGTACTTAAGAGCATACATTGTAGATCCCAGTCTATCAGCCAACGGGGTACCGATCGGCGGACTTAAAGGCTTCGTCAAGATCCTCCAGAAGCTTGTACGGACCACAAATCCAGACAACGTGATTGTGGTTTGGGATGGACCCAACGGCTCTCAAAAGCGCAAGTCCATGGATAAGAATTATAAGGCCGGTCGTAAGCCGATCCGCCTTAATAGATCTTTCCACAATTTAACGGACGATGAAGAACTACAGAATAAAATATACCAGCAGAGCCGAATCATTGAATACTTGAATGAGATGCCTGTCATTCAATTCATGTTGCCTGAGATTGAAGCCGATGATGTAATTGCGCATATCACACAGTTGTCGACGTACGATGGCTGGCAAAAGATAGTTGTTTCGAATGACAAAGACTTCATGCAGATTTGCGATGAAGAGACTGTACTCTGGCGCCCCACTAAGGATGAATTCTTAAACACAAAGAGGATCATTGAACAAACTGGGGTGCACCCAACGAACATGGCGCTCGCACGCGCAATCATCGGAGACCCATCGGACAATTTGCCGGGTGTTAAAGGTGCTGGCTTCGCCACAGTTGCAAAGCGTCTGGGGATGATTCTATCTACAGAAAAGACCGCAACGATTGATGAGGTAGTCGAACATTGTGAGCGCGCAGATAGCAAGCTGAAGTTTTTTACTAACATCGCCGAAAGCCGCACTCTGATCGAACACAACTACAAAATGATGCAATTGTACTCGCCCCAGATGTCGGTTCAGTCCAAAATGTATGTGAAAGAATCAATCGAGAACTTTGAGTGTGAATTCAATAAAACTGAGGTCATTGGTATGATGCGTAAAGACGGCTTTGGCGAGCTAAATTGGGCAGATCTACAAGGTCACCTAAACAAGATTCAGAGGGAATGCCTTGACAACGGATAAAATTAATCTTCGAATCTGCTTGACAAAACTGTCAGATTTGATATACTTATAAAGGTAGGATGAAAGGGTAATGCAAACAGACAAAGCAAATTTTGGAAAGTATGGGAAGACGTTCCAGGAGGGTTTGGTACAACTAATCTTTGAAGACCGACCGTTCGCGGATCAGATCACAGAGGTTCTAGATGTAAGTTTCTTGGATCTTGAATACTTGCGCGTGTTTCTGCGTAAGACCGTTGATTATCGAGCAAGGTATGATCGTCACCCTTCGTCCTCCACCATGGATACCATCATACATACGGATTTGGCTGATGAGGAACCCCTCGTAGTCGAACAAGTAAAAGAGTATTTCAATAAGATCGTCGGGTATGAAGTGGGGGATCAAGAGTTCATCAAAGAGACTTCGTTGGATTTCTGTCGCAAGCAGACACTGAAAGAAGCTATGATGAAATCGGTAGGGCTCTTGCAGACGTGTTCCTTTGATGAGATATCAGCAGAGATCAACAACGCATTGAAGTTGGGATCGGATAATAATTTCGGTTACGACTACATTGCTGATTTTGAAGCCCGATTTGTTCCGAAGCACCGCAAGCCCGTCTCCACCGGCTGGGCCGACATCGATAATATTGTAGGAGGTGGCTTGGGTAAGAGTGAGCTTGGCGTAGTCATCGCCCCCACGGGCGCCGGAAAATCCATGGTCCTCGTACACTTAGGCGCCGCGGCACTACGTGAAGGAAAGACTGTGGTTCACTATACGTTAGAGCTTCAAGAGACGGTGATCGCCAATAGATACGATAGCTGTATCACTGGATATCCTTTGGATGAAATCATTAATTTTAAAGAAGAAGTGTATGAAGAGATTAAAGATATCGAGGGCTCACTAATTATTAAAGAATACCCAACAAAATCTGCTTCGACTAATACGATTAAGGCACACTTGTCTAGATTGATCAAGAGAGGCATCAATCCCGGGTTGATCATCATAGACTACGGAGATCTCTTGAAACCAGTTATTGTGCGCAAAGAAAAGAGAAACGAATTAGAATCTATTTACGAAGAGATGAGAGGCATCTCGGCTGAAGTACAGTGTCCTGTTTGGACAGCGTCACAAACAAACCGGGCTGGCTTAAGCGCAGAAGTGATAACAATGGAACAAATTTCAGAAGCGTTCAATAAGTGCTTTGTAGCAGATTTCATTTTTTCAGTTTCTCGCACCATCGAGGATAAACAAAACAATTTAGGCAAGATATTTATTGC
>TARA_R110000824_G_scaffold199485_3_pt1 | contig 13706 bp, 20 predicted proteins | sample TARA_R110000824 | Tara Oceans TARA_R110000824 (sample SAMEA4397747) | marine metagenome | biome: Polar Biome; feature: [MES] marine water layer (ENVO:01000295) within the mesopelagic zone...; material: water (ENVO:00002006), including particulate matter (ENVO:01000060) such... | reverse complement strand
TTCCACCCTTCGCGCTGATCAGTGGCTGTCACTTTATAGAGACCCGTTCGATGAAGGAAAATATCAAGTTCAGTTCCATCTGAAAAGTGTGCGGATGCCGTTTGGCTTAAATTATAAAAACCAGATCCATTTCCATTTAAGTCTGTACCTGTTCCGGATCCCGGAACTCCAGTACCCACATCCGGATCAGTCATAGAAGCAGTATGTAAAGTCGATCCATTCACTTCAAGCACCAAGTCGCCGGAATCGGCATCGCCAAACGAGTCTGCCGGATAATTGGGATAAGAACCGTCAGATGCCACATCCGCATTCAGATTTCCATTGATGATGGTCGAGCCGGCAAAGGTTGCACGTCGTAAATTATTACCGCTAGTACTTTGAGAGTAAGTTCCATTAATGTCGACAGCCGAAAAGCCGGCATCTGTGCTCACATTTGTGTAACCAGCAATTCCTTGTGATGCTCCGAAAGAGAGCACTGCACTCGTACCGCTATCGGAACAATTAATGTCGTCCAAATTGGGTGCCGGCGAAGGAGCTAAAGCTTTAAGCACTTCGTTAAATCTATCGACGGGAACTCCAATCAAAGTCGCAGAAGTAAAATCTGTGAAAAGTCCATCAGTATAATCGCCATCTTCGGAAGGACCAATCGTGCCTCCGCTTCCCGATACATTAGTAAGACCAGCACCATCGCCATAAAAGGCGGATGCGGAGATGTTGATGCTAGCAGTTATGTCTCCCAAAACTGTGAGAAGAGAGCCGTTAAATCTGAGATTCGGCTCTCCGTTGAGATCATATTCAGTAGCACCGACTGTTAATATATAGTTGTCAACAGCATTGGCTGTGATGCGCGGTACATTGATTATGCTTGCTCCATCGCCACGCAAGGTGCCTGATAGGATGTTTGTCCCCTGTTCGTTGCTCCGCGGACCGAAGTACTTTGGGGCGATGACTGTGCCTGATAACCTGTTGAATGCCATTAGCGATCGCTCCCTTCATTAGAATACAAACCAATTACTGCCATTGGAATAGAGACTGATGGCCGGCATTGTTCCTGTTAATTCAAAATAGGGCTGCCCATCAATAGAAAATCCTCCGGCCGGAACTGAGGCTGAAACAATAATCCGTGTTGTAGAGCGATTGAGAACCTCATCTTTAATTAGTATAAAAGCACCGGCACCAGCGGTAGATGCACTGTGAAGCTGCACTTCCACATTCGAGTCACCGCCGCCGACAGCTTGTGAAGAGGAGACACCTATTACATAATCATTAACTGCGGTGGCTACTGTCAAGGTGTTTCCGGCTTTATATGCTCCTTTGAAACCGGCAACAGTCACCACATTGGTCGTTGCATTAGTTAATAGTGTGGAGCCCGCACCAACAGCACCAACGGCTAAACTACCAGTTCTGATGTGTACATCATCGTTTGTATCACCAAAGTAGGTAGAACCGGTGGCATCGATGCGTGTGATGTCTTGAATATGAAAATGACTAGCACTAATGGTTCCTGTAACAATCAGTGTGCCTGTAAGCACCATCGTGTTTGCCGTGTAGACACTCACCGCCGCTGTGTGGTACATTAAATTTTTAGAGCCACTAGTGGCATTGGTGCCTGTCAAAAACTGTACAGAGCCGGTGGGCCCTGCACCTTGTCCTCCGTCTGTACTGCTACTACAGTTTACATATGCCCATCCAAACTTTGCCATGTTTAACCAACTCCAACTGAACCTGAAAAGTTTGGTCCTTTAGAACCACTAGTTCGCTGAATCGGAATGGTGGTGAGGCCAGCTAGTACATCTACTTTGTACAGACTGTCGGTCTCTACTGAAGCACTTAGCCAGATTTGGGAAACCTTCGTTTCCATACGGATACTATTGACGGCTCTAGAGGGCAGATTGACTGTGGAGCCACTAGTGGGCAATACGAAGAAGTAGGTTCCTGCTTCCATGCTCCGTGTGGCGGTCCAATCGGCATCTGCTCTAACACCGGCTTCGGAAAAGCCGACTTTAATATCGCTGCCGCCTCTGTTTACGATATGTACCCAACGGGTGACATACGGGAATTCTACTTTGTGTGCGCTCGATGACGAGAGTATCGAGCCGGATGCAAACGGTCGGCCGCTTGCTTGATATGCCGGCACATGATTGATACCAACATTCATTTTCCATGATGGGGCTGTCCAGTTAGACATGTTTTTAAACCTCCGATTTGTTCAAACTACATATAAATAGTCACTAAATTGTTCTGTTGCGCCTTTCTTTTGCACGCAATCGTTTTCTTTCCTCCCGCCGTCTTTGGCGTTCAGCCCGAATTCGCTTCTCTTTTTTGGCAACCGAAGGTTTTTTATAGTAGCGCTTGCTTCTCACGAGTTCTATAATCTTTTCCTTTTTGGTCTTCTTTATGAACTTCCGAATCATCAGGCTAGCGTCACCACGACACTCCCTTGCACGAACTACCACATGGGCCGGTTTTTTCTTCATTCTACACCTATTTTATTGCTTTCCAGATATCTGATGCATTACCGATCAGATCAGATATGTCAACTCCCGAATCTCGCGGATCGCCTAGATCCGCTTGTCCTTTGGGAGGTTCTTTTTTGGGCATCGGCTCAAGCCCTTCGAATACATTCACGCCATTGTATGCATCTTTGCCAACGGCTTCTGATAGCTTTCGACGGTGTTCTTTGAGTTTTGATCTCGAATCATCAACCTTGCGCTGGCGCCGGCGATCCTCTCGTGGAGGTGGTCGCTGTGGCTTGCTTTCTGTGATGACTGTTGTCTGCATTCCTTGTGCGACTTCAGCCACAATGTTTGAGAGAAGCCCCTCTTCAAGAAGGACTTCGTATATACACTCTTTGACTAATGGTTTGATCGTCTTTTTAAGATCGCTTTTCTTCATTTACTATATCCTTTACAATAGTATTGTATACTTGTCGAGTAATCAAAACCTCAAGTTCTCGTTTTGTAGACTCTCGCAATTTGATGTCCTTTCCTTGCAGATATTTCTGCAAGTAAGGTTTAACCACTTTCATGATAATATTCTGAACTTGTGGTTGAATATCTTTTTTGAGTCTCTTGAGGTGTTTCTTGTCTTTTATGTCACCACCAATGGATTTCATGACCAACTTATACAGTTTGCCACCAACAGCACGGCCGGCATCCACTTGGCCGGCGGTAGCTTTAACTCTATCTCCCCTTCCTGTTTTGTTGCGCTGACCCCACTCAGGGGCTGATGCTTTGCTTTGATACGGGACACCGGTACTCATCTTTGCACCTTTCTCTGCTTCAGCAGCCCACCGTTCTTTCTGTTTTTTGCTGCCTTTTTGTCGACGACGTGCAGACCTCTGTGATTCGATAAGCACCTCTTCGGCTATCATTCGAGCGAGAGCCGGTACATGACTTTCTTGAACTTTGAGTCCGTTGATTCGCAATTGTGCCGAAAGATCTTTAAGGATGCTCTTAACAGCATCTTTAACATCGGCTTTGTTTAGTTTAATATCAGCATAGACACGACCTTCTTCGTCGGTCAAGCGCTGCTTGTTAATTAGCTGCATAATTTTAGTATACAACAATGAATTCAAGCCACCTCCGGGCCCTCCAAAAAGAGGCACTGGGCCTGTGGCTGCTTCGGGCTCTGCTTCGGGCTCTGCTTCAGGTTCTCCCGCAGCCGGTGCTTCGCAACTAGGAAGTTTAAGGCCAAATTCATACTCTTGAAGAAGGGATTCAAATTTGGTTTTTAATGCTTGGCAGCACTGGGGATCTAGTTCAATGGAAGACAAATCCAGTACTTGATCAAAACCTGCGGCATCATCATAATCTGCTGTCCGCATCTTGTGTTTCTTGCGGCTCTTCTCTACCCCCTTAACACCAGCGGCTTGTCCGAAGACTTCGTTCCAAGAGGCCCTCTGGGCCCACTGCGATGTCGGAATCGGATTTACTGCTTGCTTCCTTTTGCGCTCTTCTTCTTCATCTTTTTCAGCTTCTAGTTCAGCTTGGCGCTTCGCAAGTGCATCTCTGGCTATTTGCTGCTGATTAGCGGCTTTAGCATCATCCTGCTGCTGATTAGCGGCTTTAGCATCATCCGCACGTTGTGATAAAGCTGTAGCTTGATTCTTGTCTTTAATATCACGATCTGTTACTTTACCGCCCCATTGCTTAGCGGCATCATCATGCTGCTTCTGATTAATCAAAAGGCCTTTTCCTTGTGCCAATAGCTGAGCGGCGATCGCAAGTCGCTGTTCATCTACAAGACATTCAATCTCACTTAAAGCCTCCAATAGCGGATGAAGCCGTTCAGTCAAATCAACCGGTTGGTCGCCGCCGTACCACTTTTGGGGCTTGAAAAGGTTACTTAACCAGCCTTCTTCTAAATCTATTTCTATTTCTTCAGCGATGATCTGTCGCAATTGCGCTTTAGTTAGCTTCATCTTGTAATACCTCGTTTAGAAGCCGATTAATTCGATCGGCCTTTGTGAATACTTTGTTCGTGTATTCTCTAGCTTCCTTCATCATGTAAGCACCAGGAGTCGAAGGATTAGACACACAATCAAAACAGATCAACTCAAAGTCTTCTTGCACAACGGTGCGTTCAGCCTCTTCTGTAACGGAGCCCATTCCTCTTGATGAGATCCCAATGGACACGCCGCCATTCACAAGTTCTCGTAGAATCTGACCAGCAGGTGTTCCAAGAACTTGGATCTTACCCATTACTTTGTTGCCTTCCATCCAAATTTCAGTCACCTTATGACACGCATTCTTCAGTTCGATGACACTGCCTTCAGGATGATCGAGTTCTCCCAAAGCCCGATTTTCTTTAACGAGCTTCTTATAAGAATTGATTTCTCTCTCCATGATCTTATGCGGATAAGTGCGGCCGTTTGCATTAAGTGTGTCTGTCATTTGCATAACACCGCTTAAAATCATACCGCCTTCAGCAACGAATTTCTTTTCAGCTTCTGTCAAAAGATCTTGACAGATACCGCCATCGCATAGTTCGTAATATTCTCTTAAAAGTTTCTTACCCATTCTTCTCATCCTTTAAAATAAATGCGGCCGTTAGCCGCACGAGCATGCAGCCGTTCTTACATAAGCGAACTGGTTGCAGCATCCATTTTTGTGTCCATCTATTCATTCTTTTACCACCTGTACTTTTTTAAATAGTTTGATGCCGTCATCGCCAAATATCATATTCAAAATATAGGATGATCCTGATGATAGGGATCCTAAAAGAAGGTAATTGGCAAGACAAACATCAAAGTTAAATAGTTCTGTGAACGGTGAAAGCAACATTAAAAACCAGCCAACATGGAAACCCATGCACATTGGACAGTGGAATACTTTTCCATATCCCCACAATGAATCTTTGGAAGGGCGAAGCCTCTTAAGAAGCGGCATATCGCTGTATACCAAAATTTGTGTAAGACCGTAAGCCGTTAAGATAAAAATCAATAAGTCCATTATCTCTCCTAAATGGTATATGAGTATGACAACGAATAAGGATCCTTCACGAAGCCGGGATATATCGATCCCTGTTTGGTGCGCTGTGGAACATCGCCGAGTTCCGTCGAATCTTCCTTGTCCGGATGGATCAACTCATCGTCCGACATTGATATAATCGCTTCTGTCGATTCGAAGTATGGGCGCTCTTCGTTTACAAATTGAGAGATATTTACTAAAGCCATCTTGGCAGCATTAATGCTCTCTTTGAAAGGCTGTTGAAGTTGCGCTTCGAATGCACCGAAGAAGGCAGCCGCCTGAATCGATTCAGCAATTACAATTCCTCTTTTGTACAGGAAGGTGAACAATCGATTCTGTGCACCATATACTAAATCATTCATGGATTCTTTTGGAAATGCTGTGACTAAATTGGTGGACGGCGATAGAATAATATCTATGTCTCCATGATCCAAGATCATCAAATCGCCATTGAGCGACTTGCGAATCTTCATCTCCAATCGAATGATTGCAGATTCTTCTTCTTTTCCAATTTTAATCTTGATCATGTTCGAATATTTCCTGCGCTATGGCTTGTGTTCTGAGGACTGTCAAAATCACATCATCGGTAATTCCCCGATTCTTGAACGATTCTAAAACTGTCATGAGCCTTTTAGTTTTCTCTACCATTTCGGGATCGCTTTGGATTTCCTTAACAACAATTGCTTCCATGACTTTTCCCTTAAGGCGAGCAATCTCTGAGTTTAAGTAAACCTTCAGTGATAGGGAGTTATCAGCAAATGAAGTTATGTAAAGGTTCATTAGTTGTTTTTGATTCTCAGCAAGAGTATCGCCGTATTTGATGTTAAACTTTTGTACGAAAGATCCTAATACTAAATTATCAATAGGCTCCCGCGGCCCTTGTACTTCCGGGCTTCGAGTCATGTTGTCGACAAGGAGGCTTTCTAAAATTACAGTGTTTTTGGGTGACAGTTTGGTGTAAAAGATCTGGTTAATAGAAGCTAAAGTTTTGTAGTTCGGTACAAAATTATTGAAAACAGATGGCGATAAGGTTTTATTGATATCCTTAATCAAAGCCGTTTGTTGCTTAAATAATCCTTCCGGATCGAGAAGGCGGCTAGCCTGCTTGGCTTCTTTTAAAATCTTTTCAGATATTTCTCGTGATAGGCTTTGGTTTTCATAAAGAGAGCGATAGCATTGAAGATGCTTAAAGAGCGAAGTTTCTGGTGTAAAATGTTTGCGCACAATATCGATAGCTTTGGTTTTTCTATCCACATCTTCTTTCAGTATCGCCAATGTAATCTCTTTAATTAAGGACTCATAAACGAATGCTGTGTTCCTTTTCTTGTTGTGTCTAATCCTCATCTACATGCTCCTTTAAATTCTTTTCGTTGCCTTCTAAATCCTCTATCAATACTCTTAGTGAATCATGAATTTGAAACAATTTATCTTCCTCTGTTTGTTCTTTCAAAGAGTAATTAGATTGCTCCTCTGTATAAATGCCCATTTTCGATAGACTCATAATATCGGCACCGCCCGGTGTCGTATTGCGTATACCGGTACTGGCGATGGATCCGCCACCAGAAGCCTTCATGGAATACTGGCGTGCTACATCTCGATGACCTTTGGCAGGATCTCGTTTAGGATAATAGAGCTTACGGTTGCCGGGTGTGCGAGAGGCGGCAGTCGGGACATCACGAGAGCCAGGCGGCACTGCTAATAAAGATGACTCATCGCCACCTTCGGCGCCGCCCATTGCATCTTCAGGGCCCGGTGGTACATCCTCAAGACCCATTTCTTCAGGGCCTCCCATATCCATTTCGCCACCGCCCATGTCCATCATGCCGCCACCACCACCGGCAGCGGCTGCTGCGGCAGCTTCGCCGACTTGTTGAAGCAATGCATCATGTTTGCGATCGTAATACATCTCGCGCTGGTTGCGCTGAAACTCTTCATGTGACATTCCAAAGATATGTTCTGTAACCCATCGACGAGAGAAGTAACCTTCTGTTGCAGAAGCGGCAATGTCAAACTTTTGCTTCCAATGCTCAAGCTCTTGAAGTTCAGCAATCTTTGATGGATTGTTGAGAGACAGTTTGAAACTAAGCAGATCGTCGCCTCTGAAACCTAAAGTGTAGAGATGGATGATCCCAATCTTCTCAAGTTCTGAGATGATTACACGCTGTAATCGCTGCACCGTTCGTGCAAAGCGAATGTCTTTTTGAGCAAGAGTGGTCTTGTCTTCCGATGCTCCTTCGCCCATTGCCAAATAAGATTGCGGCACCTTGAGAGCAGAGAAGAGCTTGTCTCTTAAATATTTGACATCATCGATTTGAGTTGTGTTGGTTCCGCCGGCGAGATTCGTAATGTCAGTTACGGATCCGGCACGAACCGGAATGAAATAATCCTCTTCGATGGACATTGGATTGTAGCGCAGATCAACACGACCGGTGTTGGCATCGACGACTGAGTTCCTCTTAAGTTGAGTGACAATCTTCTCCATGTACTGTTCGACATCTTGCGGCGGGATCGCTCCAACATCGATCTTGAACACTCTCCTCTCAGACGATCGCACTACACGGTATGCCATCATTGCATCTTCCATAAGTGTAAGCTGTCGCCATATGCGGCGCGCGGGTTCTAAGATCGAAGTGCCGTAAGGTGCATACTTATCGTTTCCTAATATTCTGAAGTGAGAGATCTGCCAGTTTTCGAATGTCATGCCGGCAGAGTTCCACTGATATTGGACGTAGTTTGGATTTGTAGAGTCTTGCCCTTCTAGTCTCTCGATCTCACCGGATGGTAATGCTATCACGGAAGTGATGCCGTATTTGTCATCGATATCCAAATACAAAAAGAAGTCGCCGTACTTTGACATTGTACGTGCCCATCCAAACAGATTGTATTGAAGATTGAGAATGTTATCATAAAGAATCGCTAACACTGCTTTGATCTCTTCATTCGGACATTTGATATTGAGCATTGGCCGCAAATCAGAATAAGTGGTCATCTCATCAGCATAAATATCTAAACTAGATGCAATCTCCGGAGTGTACTCCATTTGATCAAAATCAACATATCTCTCAGTGCGTCGCTGATTTGCGATCGCCTCCGTTGCGATAGTGTCTAACGGATTGTAAAGAGACTTCTTAAACTGCTGACCGGAAGCCGACTTGAATCTAGATGAGAACTTGTCCAAATGCTGACGTCTGATGCGCCGGCCGGATTGGGATCGGTAATTAACAATCGGTCCTGAAAATAAACGAGTCAGAGCTTTAAAAAGCTGAGAGTCTCTATTCGCAGGATTCTTTCCATTTCTACTCGAAGGTGCCATTTATAATCTCACTTGATAATCCATTTATATTGGTCGTAAAGCTTTTTCGCTTCATCTAATTTATCGAACAGTCCATCGTTTTTATAGCCACGCTGGCCCTTGATATTAGTATTCATTGTGGTTTTGGTGGTATAGATTGCATTAATGAAAGCCTTCTGATAGTTTAAGTCGCGAGCATTAGCTTGTAGTGCAGTGTCGCGCACCCAACAGGCTATCGCAAGTGCCATAATTAAATCATCATGATATCCTTTCATTGCTTGTGGCTTCCCGTTTTTCCAAATAAATGTCTTCATTTCGTTAATGATACGAGATGAATATAACGTAATTAGTTTATTTCTGATAAACTCTTCTAATTTTGCCACTATTAGCGGTCTAGTCTTCATCGTTGTTGAGAAGCCGGGAATGGCGGAAGTGTTCACTTCAGCTTGGTGTTGCTCGATATACTCATGAGTAGACTTAATAGAATAGTATAAAGCAGGATATGCATATTCGATTAATTTATCCAAAACTGTGTATCCGATATTGTTATTCTCCACCACCAGCATGCAATTACCAAACTCTCTGCCAACTTGATTCAACAAATTGGCAAACAAATCGGGAGTTGCTTTGCCTTGATACTCGCCGATCACTTCTAAAGTTTCAAGTTTAACGATGTGAAATGTTGAATAATCCGCCGCATCACCGCGCGCAACATCAGCAACCATCAGATAGTTACATGACGGATCATACTCTTCCCAAATCCAAAAGTTGCGATCGAAGCCGGTTTTATATTTCGGTTCGCACACAGTTGTAACGAGCCACTCCATACATTCCGGATCGATGACAGTTTCTCCGGAAGTGTTGAAGTTGCACTGAAGCTCTTGTGCGACTTGTCGCTTCGACATGTTCTTAGTTTCTTTCTTATACCATTCTTCATCACGATCCGGATGCACATCCCACTTTAAAACGGTCATCTTAAAATTGTTGGTACCTGATTCTGAATCAACACAAGTTTTATGGAACCAATTGCCAACTCCATTCGGTGTGCTCAAAGCAATACAGCGCCCACCGGTAGAAAGTGTAGGATAGAGACCGGTCCATAGCTCTTCTAAGTTTTCAATATGAGCGGCCTCATCAAGTACTAGCAGCGAGAGGGCTTCAGAACGACCGGCATCGCCGGAAGTGGAAGTCGCCTTGATCGAGGAGCCATTTGAGAGTTCAAAGGAAGTCCGGTTGTCGACAGAGATCGTCGCAATGTTCAACCATGAAGGAAGATTCTTCATGATGCTCTTCACTTTTTTAACTAAGTTTCCGGCTGTTGCAAACTTAGTCGCCATAACAAGAATGGCTTTGTCTCTGTGAAAGAGCATAAGCCAAACGATGTAACCAGCGGTGATGGTTGATATGCCAAGCTGTCGTGCTTTCAGAATCACGTTAAAACGATAGTCGTTAAAGTCTTTTAGTAAGTCATCTTGAAAATCGTATGTGTCAAATAATATAAGACCATGCATCGGATGAGAAATCCGTGCGTAACTTGTTAAAAAATATGCAGGATCTTTCCCGCATCTCAATATCTCTTTCACTCGCTGTTTTTTGGTTAATTGATAAGTCATTCATTATTCAATATCTAATTCTAGTTCTTCTTCACGCGGCACATCAGTATCGGCTGACTGATCTAAGTCCATAGGCTCAACCAAAGTTTGAAGCTCTCTTTGCATTTCCGGGGATTCTACAAACTGTTCCCATGTCATATTCATGATACTCAGAAAGCCGGCTATAGCTGCTGCAAGGCCGGCTACCTCTTTGCGATCTTCATTAAGCTGTTCTTCCTTGACCACATTCTCAAGCTCTTCGCTAATGAGGGTTTGCAATTGTACTTTTGATATTCTCATTATGATGCCGCCTTGTTTCTGGTGTCGTTCTTTGGGCGCTCGTCGCCCGGTCCCTGATCGAGGAACTTCTTCCAACTGGCTTCAAGTCGATCCTTTGATGGCTGTTCGATTGCCATCTCTTCGTCTAAGCCGCCAATGGCATAATGCTTTTTAGCTACAACCCATGTGCGAATGCGCGATGTGTTCTCAACGGTCATATCGACTTCGCCTTTTGCTGTAAGTTTAACAGAGTTTCCTGTTACCTTCTTATATTCTTTTTGGAGCCACTTCCCAATTTCGGTCAGTCGTGATTCGATCTCGTCTTCGAAGCCATTTTTATAAACCTCTTTGAGTCTGATTTCAGATTGATATGACAAGCACATCATGTTGCCGTAAAACTTTACATTGAAGCCATCCATGATTCGTGTGTCGATGAGAGGGTTTCCCTCTTCCCTTTGAAGGCCGGCCTTGATTGGTTCATAGTCTTCGCCAAGTGCACCGTCATAAGCATTCGCTGCTGCTTGTGAAAGTCCTTGAATGATTTCGTATATTGTTGCCATATTAGTTTCCTCTTGTTTTATTCTTCAGGTGCGACTATCGCATTAATGTCCGCTACCAGTTCGGGCGGCAGGGGGTCACCAACACTCTTAGCCTGAAACCATTCGGCAAAATCAGGCATCTCTAAAAGTGCAGCTAATTGCTGTTCGTAAGCTTGCGGATCGCTTTGTTTTAAAGCGGCCAAGTCTTCTAGTTCTGCCGTCAATGGGTCTTCTGCATCTGGATTGCGATGCTGCTGATAGGCACGGTGTATATTATATTGGTCCACTTCGCCAAGCAGAGATAGGATCTCCTCTTTGATGATGAGTGTGAGTCTTCTTTTGCTAATCTTCATCTTAAGGCCTCCAGCCGTCTAACCATCGCTCTTCTCTTCCTTCAATATATTGAATGTAGCAGTCGTTGCAAGATTCAAATTTTGACAAACAGACGTCATCCATGGTTTTTCTCGGAAGTGCACTGCATACACAGCACGATCGTAAAGATTCTCTATTAAGTAGTTTTTTTGACACCATTATGCCATTAATATCGATTTTCTCTTTTGTCTCATCATTTCGATCGAGTTTCTTGTAGAATGCTTTAGAGTCTTCAACATACTCGCGCTCTTTGTCTTCGCTCCAATTGGCTTTCGGATTCTGTATTGCATCGTCACCGTACTTATCAGAGATAGCTTTTTCGATAGCTGCTATCTTGTTTGGATCTTTTTCACTCATTGAACATCCTGTAAGCACTATATGTGGTTCCGATACCGGCAGCAATGCCGCCGACAAACCACCAGCCTCTATTCTTTGGTGACTTCTTTTTCAGTGCGGCCTCTAAGATAGCTATCTGTGTTTCAGAGGATTGCTCCAAAAGCTCGTGTTTCTTCGAAAGAGACTCGTAGCGAATCTTATAGCTATCCATCGCAAAAAGATGTTGTGCTGCCAACTTGTCCAATTGATAATCAAGCTCTAAATCACATTGAAGCTGTATGCGGTCTTGTTGCACAACAATGTATGCAGTCGCATCTGGATCAAATAAAGTGCCCTCAAAAGGGGCACAGTGACCTTTGCCTAAAAATGTAAACTTCCCTTCAGCTTGTGCTGTGCTATTAAGGCACATACTCAAAACCAAAAACGACAATAATTTCATTTGCTAACTCTTGCTTATTTATGGTGAACTTTTTTTTTAGGTTGCGCTCTTTGCGATTCAAAAGCTCTTCGTTGATTTCTTTCTGTTCCGAATAATCCTTTTCGATCTCTTCAAGTCTTGTCTGATAATCTTTAAGGGCTGCCTCTCGTTTCAATAACTCCTCTTCGTGGATGGTCGTTAAACTATCTAGTCGTGCTTCGTAAATTGCTTTGACAGATACATGTCGATTCTCAAGCTCATTATAGTCCATGCGACTTTTGCCGATAACGGCTATCAATAAAACAGCAATGGCTACTTCTTTCCAATTCCTCTTCAGAAAAGACCAGACCGATAGCCAACTCATTGTAGGCCTTTGAGCCTCGCAATGCCGTCGATGACAGTTTGTCCGCCAATATATAAAGCGGATATGATAACCCAATCATCAGAGCTAAGTCCTGCTCCAATCATCAAACCGGTGGCTGTGAGCCACACTAAGAACTTTCTTGAAATCAGTTTTCCTACAAGTCTATCCAAGACTTCACTTCTTTTTTCCTCACTCACCTGCTTCTCCTTCTTTTGCATCTAATGCGGCTGCTATAGCCATCTGTTTTTTCTTCTTCTTGCTCTTGCCTTTGAACTGTGGTGCATCGGATTTCTGAAAGTCATCAACATAGTCGCCAACATCAGCATCAGGACCGAGCACTTCTTCAATGGTCTCTTCAATGATCTGTTTAAGTTGTGCTTTTGTGATCTTCATTTTTCCTTATCCGCCTCTCTGGCTTTCTTAGCGGCTTCCGGCGCATACTTAGCGGCCTTGTTGATAATCCTTGCTCTTTCTGATTCGGAGGCGTGGCCGCGCAAATCGATTGCAGCTTCAGCGGATTCTTTATCAAAAATAGGAAACTTGTCTTTTCCAACTGTTGCATATTTTTCGCGTGTGGATTGTGTTATGTTTCCTTTAGAGGTTCTTTTCGCAGTTGACTCTTCCTCTTCGCTCATTAACGCTTCGATCTCTTCTCTAATAATCGCTTCTAATCGCTGTTTGGTAACCTTCGTACTTTCTTTATATTTGCCAAAACCTAACCAACTTCTCTTTGCTCCCTCAACATCCTTGAGAACCCTATCTAGCCATTTCTGTATCTTTTTCCGATCTTCTCTGGAGAGAGACTTATAATCGCTACCAAGAAGTTCTTGTTGGCGAGGGTGGGTATCCTTATGAAATGCAGTCGCGAGAACCTTACTATACTTCTCTAAAGTCTCTTCGGGATATCCTAGATCGGTCATAAGGGTTTGTCCAAGGTTGTAAAGCCACTTGTTCCTTTGCCTCGTTAGCTTGTTTTTCCCCCGCATCTCTTCATCCTCGGCATCCCATTTCTTTTTGTCGGTTGCTTTTTGCTTTTCAATACC
>TARA_R110000824_G_scaffold7532_11_pt1 | contig 13707 bp, 3 predicted proteins | sample TARA_R110000824 | Tara Oceans TARA_R110000824 (sample SAMEA4397747) | marine metagenome | biome: Polar Biome; feature: [MES] marine water layer (ENVO:01000295) within the mesopelagic zone...; material: water (ENVO:00002006), including particulate matter (ENVO:01000060) such as...... | reverse complement strand
GGCGGAGGCACCGACCTCATCTTGCCACTGATCTGCATCCTTTCTGGGGTATAATACGTCCCCGTACTCATACCCAGGCTCGCCAGTGAAGTGAGCATGTTCTGCATACGATTTGGAAAATTGGGTTGCCAACTCTAGAGTTCTCAACACTGGGTAAAAGCCTTCATACGGCAGAAGTTTTAAAGTTGTTTCCGATTTTATCTCTAAATGCCTTGGGTCTTTATTGAATTGGGCATCTTTTGATGATTTGGCCATGAACATTTTCAGATATTCTGCAACATCAGAAGCTCCGTATCTTGGCAAGAATTCTGAATTCTTCGTGTTAAATGCTGTTTGATTGGTTGCGTCGTTTGTCGCACCTGTTATATCCAAAGCACCCTGGAGGATTGTTCCAAAGCTACCAACATCTTTATATTCGTTCATCAGGGCGCTGATTCTAAACTCAGGTATAATTGTCTGATCTTTTCCTGCTAAACGAACTTCCTGGGCCCAGTCTTCATAATTATTATACCAAGGATATCTGGCTGGAGCACCCTGTCCTTTTTTTGGTCCGTCCACAAATCTTCTGTCTTCGGCTGCCGTCCAAGCGACTCGTGTCACAGGTCCGCCAATGGCATTAAACTCGGCAACAAATTTCTTTTTGCCGCCGTTGCCAGTCTGACGTAAAACCTCTGTTGGTACAGAGTAGACATACTGACAAGAGTTCAAACTGGACGTATTCCAGCGAATGCCACCAGTACTTGTATCACCAGCACTGCCTGTATTATCTCCTGCTCCACTGAGAACAACTCCATAGTGTGGCATCATCAACTCACCTGCCGGTAACGTTGAAGCCATACAAGACAACAGCTTGGTCGTTGGAGATACTACAGAAGCTGACAGTGCTACCCCTGTGAGGTATGTTCGCAAATGAGGGTGGGCGTAATAATATGAATCCAATGGCCATGTTGAGCCAGATCCAAAGTTGCTGAAGTCTGCTCGTGAGCCGCCAGGTGAATTGACATACATTCCGTATTTTTTGGCATAGCCCACGGTTCCAGAAGCAGTTCTCCAAGATTCGTTTGGCGATGCGTGGTTGCTCCATGTAAATGATCCAGTCGGAAACTGCTCATCCATTCTAACAAAATAACCGAAGGAAGAACTAAATCCTGCGCCAGCCTCAGTTAGTTCCCGATCAGTAACTCTTCGATTCCACGGGCGATTGAACTGCTGAATGTTTGAGTTATTAATGAGTGATTCAAGAGTTAAAACTCCTGCATTCAGGGCATAGAGACTACCTGTGTTTTCTATATCGCTGCGCCAAAAACTATTTTTATAATATTCTCTGGTACGAGAAGCCGAGGCATATGTGTATATTTCTCGTGGATATATTGTTTCCTCATAGGCCAACATCTTTATAAGTTCTACGCCATCGACTGATGGGTCTACGTTGGCTACAAAGTTATCTCTCAAAATTTCATAAGGTCTCTTATATGTTCCGAGTTTGAAGGATTGCTTATTCCCAAGATCAATGTTTAGCCCCCTGTTGGCAAATCCCTGCAACTCATTACCATAAGAATATTTTAAAGTTACGTCAACAAATTCTTTTTCTGTTCTAGACGGTGTTCCTCTTGGGGTCTTGATATGATGTATGAGTGGCTTATAACGAGAAGTCACTACTGGCTCTCTGTACTTCTTCCCTACCAAGTATGTAATATTGTTGCCGTCGCTAGTATTCTGTGTACTCAAAGCCCTGTCACTATACTGGATAGTGGCTTTGGACTGGTTCCCGATGTCCTGCCCTTTTCTTTTGGACATATTCTTGTCGCCGTCGATTTGCTCAACTTTTTCAGATTCGTATGTTATTGTTGGCGCATCTATAATATAATAATTTTGTTTTGCATTAAATTTGCCCATAGTCGTGTATTGACCAAATCTTGTCTGAGTCCATGGTACCCAACCATATGGACCATTTGCTTCCCAAATATATTGAAGTTGTCCTGCCGAATTACTGAAGACTCCTGCCGAAGCTGTTAATGCACCCCCTGGGTAAAGCCCCTGTTGTTCTTTAAGCGCCACGGAAGATGTGTACAGAGTGATATCCGCAGGATACCTTGAAGAAGACAAGATAAATTTGTGGAAGTTGTCAGAAACATTTTGTCCTGGCCAGTCTCCGATAGCTCCCTGGGAGTGTGATAATCTCATAAACCACGAGGTTCTGTCACCATCGGGAATGGGTCTAGAAATGTAAGCGTTATCTCTCAGGGCTCCCGTGGTCATAATTTCCACATTTGGAGAGTTTAGGTTACCCGATACCAACTTCGGTCTCAGGATGGTATTTCTCTGTGTTTTGTGATGCGCTATTAGGGAAGCAGTAGCATCAGAAGTATCTACACCATAAACCGGGGGATATGCCCCAGATGCAATTATGATTCCCTTGTTGAACGAAGGCATGTCAATCGAATCATGACGAGTCAATAAACCATTTAGAGACCCTGTTTGAAAGCCGCCCCACCCTGTATGTCTCTTGAGTAGTGTCTGTAGTCTTTGCCGCACAACAATATTTCTAAATGGTAGTGCATTATTCGGCGCAAACTGGTCGGACGGGCGATCTCTAAACATTTGTGTTGAATCAAACTTGCTGCCAGGCGCAGCAAATCGCTCTGCAATAATTGCCTTATTCGTCTTCACGCCAGAGCGTTGCCTTGGGGCAGTATAGTCTACTGAACCCGTATCCCCAGCGGTTCTTCTGGTGATTGTTGTCACAAACGGAGTAGGCATTGAGCCGCTTGTAAAAGTGGGATTCTTGAAGTAGGTTTCTGTATTTGCGGCAAAATCTAGGTTTGTATTCGATCGATCTTGCGTTTGGTAAACTTCATAAGTCTTGGTATAATTTCCCACAGCGGAGACACCGCCTTCGGGAGATAGTGTATCAGTTGATGTTTTTATATTTTCAATATTTACAGGACGAGGTGTGCCAGGACCCCTTGTATATTGTCCCTTTGGAGTATCGTCGGTAGTGTGTTGGCTAAACGACCCGCCGCCAGTTTCCAAGTCCAATTGGAATGACTCTTTACGGACGTTCTCTGATTGTTTAGCGCCGGCAGGTGCCGAACGAGCTTGTTGTCCGCCTACATGCTGTTTTGTAAATGGGGTTTGTATGCTTTCTTGGCGGTGATGTAGGTTAGCAAAATCTACATTTGTAATTCCTTTGTCTTGTAGTTGTTTCTGATAGCCCGTATCAACCGTTGAACTAACTGGCGTAAACGGAAGAAGCTGACTTCCTTGCATGTCCCCAGAGCCTGGCATCGACGCTTTAAAGGTTCTTTTTGTTTTTTTAGTCTCGCTTGGAATTATTTCTTCTTCTATATCCTCTTCTTCCTCAAGTCCGCCGAAAGATATTTCCGCAAGGCCGACCTGTTTTATTTTCTCCCTCATTTTTTCTTCGGCTTTTGACATTTCAGGTGCAAACGCACTAACTGTAGCAATCCCGACGGGGTTATATGTCTTTTGTGCCGCGGCGAATATAGCTTTTCTTGAGTTTTGCACACCTTCATCGTCTTGAGCAATTACAGAATTGTCTCTTTCGGCTCTGGACTTCCACCACCAAGCATTTTGGTTTTCCTTCTGTGGTGAGGACGGGAGCGGAGCGTGGGAAAACTTCCACCCGAAAGGAAAAATTTGCCCCTCCTTGGTGATATTGCTGCCTTTTCCTTTTACTCGAAAGCTTGGGTCTGGCTGTCCGCCCTTGAGTCCGAGTTCTTTTTTGAGGGTGACCTGATTTAGGGGTGGTGTTGAGATAATTTGTGCGCCGTTGCCGCCATCAGAAGAGGGGAGCGACTGCTGCCTGTTGCCCATAAAATTATATTCATACTTAGGTCTTTCGAGAAGATGGTTTTCAATCATCGTTCGGACACCTGGGGAGAATTTTGCGCTGGCTGGAAATAATTGTTCTAACATATGTCCAAGTGCTGAATCTACCCATTTATAGTACTTAAGATATTTTTCTAAATCTGGAACATTCCCCACCTTCGAGAAGAATATCTGTCTCAACTTCTCCATCGATTTATATTTTGGTCTATAACGATTAACAGGCTCGCCGATCATGTTATTTAGATCATCTATAGAGGCGAAAAGATTCAACATTCTTTGAGATATACCTCTATACATGCTTTTCTCAATCGCATAATAGAATCTTTCCGGACGCATCATTGGAGCGAATGCTTCATCATCTATATTTTTTATAGTGACCATCTCGCTGCTCATAACATACTCTGGCAATTGTATACGGTCAGTATAGATAAATTCTTTTCTTATAGGGGCGGATGAGGAAGGGAAGAAATCTCCTCGACCAGTGTGCAACCTGTAACTTATATGTTGTGGTGACTCTTGATACAAATTCCCACGAGATCCCGAAGAAAGAGACCCTGAAGAGAAATCGCTAACATTAAACCTGCCGCTAGCATCGCTTCCGGTTATGTCTGCAAAATCCCAATTTAATGCAAGCGTATCAATTTTTGGAATATAAATCCCAGGATTATATCCCTGAAAAGAATAAGCGTTCCTAGTTGGATTTATTCTTCCATAACTATCGACATCTTTAGCGTGTAAGTCGATAGTTCCGGTTGGGAGTACATCAGTCCAGTAACGAAGACTGGAAGCCCTTACATCACTTGCAGTTAACAAAGCTCCAGTAAAGTTTGTTCTATGAGCACCGACATAAAACCTCTTTGGCGCAGATAGAATATCAGATCCCGATTTGTATGTCAATGATGCTGTTGTGTAAAAGCTGCTTCTCTGTATTCCAGAATCATAATTTACAGCGTAAAACTTAAGATCATATCCTTCTGACACATCAGCTTTGGACGCTGAATTTTGAGCAAACGGAAAATCTTTTGGGGCGACTGTTATTGAAAAGTTCCACTTCTGGTTATCATAAACATTCGTGAATACAGAAGAAGTTAGCAGGACATTGTTGTGCCGATCTAGCACTTTAAAGAAGGCGTCCCTTACTTCATCATTCGGAGATTCGACCTCAGCCATCAAGGATGCTGATCTAATTGCCACCACTTGTATACCAGAATCGTACTGAGGTCCCCACCAAGTAGTATCTGTAGATGACGACAAAGTATCTTTTGGAGTGTGCCAACCAAACAAAGACGATGTAACTACTTGTCGGGGTGTATAATCAAGCTTGTCTACATGTGTTTTATTCGGAAACACAAATTCACATTCGGTTGTAAACCCAAACTCTATCAAAGAAAGGCTTCCACTGCTGCCACTTATAATACCATATGATTCTGGCACATCTGGATTTGGATATTGATATATTGTGGCTGTAGAAGAGGACTGGTTCAAGAGCCCTGTAAAGTCTGCGTACTTCTTATTACTAACGTCTGCTCTATAATTCGTATCCAGCTTAAAGTCTGAATTCGAACTATACATGTTCAATTGTAGAATTTCTTCGTCGATGCCGAAGCATCGGATGAAATTTCGAACCGCTTTTTCGTTACCTTTGGACTTAAAAATATGTGTAATATTGTTGTATAGGTTTTTATAAATTGTATTTTTTACGGAGCTTAAATCTTGTTCAAAATTAATATCCTCATCTCGTTTTAAAAACTGCGATAGGAGATTTGCATCTGCAAACAATTCTGGTGCCTCGAAACCAAGACTCTCCAGTACCCGGTCATTATACGGAAATTCGTTTGCGCTGCCCGTTGAGCTACCGCTCAAATAGCGCATATCCTTAATCTTTGTTAGTTGTGATATTTGTGCGTGCAAAGTGTCAAAATAATTTGAAATTATTTGTGCTACACTTTTAAGTTCGTCGCCAGAATTTGCATCTTCTTCCGTAATCCAGGCAGGCAAGCTATTCAGAATATAAGAGGGGTTTCCATAATCATATTGCCGACCAATATCAGTTAGCTCCTCTTTTCTAACAGTCATGGTGGAAGCGGAAGGAATAATAACTGGGTCTTCGGGTTCGGTTCTATAATCAACCGAAGCCGTCAAAGACTGTTGGGTAATTGCCGATCCTGTATTCCTGGCTCCCGCTTCGTAGCCAGTCCAAGTTCCGTTAGATAATCTACCCGAGTAATCAAGCACTACCGTGTCTACGCTACTAGTCCCTGTTATTCCCTCGTTAAATTTATAATAAGCGCCGAGAGATACATTAGCATCCTGTGTGTTTGCGCCGCCATGCACATGAGTGAACCAGTTTCTTCCAACATCTTGTCCTGTTCTTGCTTTGCGCCAAAATCTAAACTCGTCAAGAGATGCAGATAATTTTCCGTAACCTTCAAGTGGTGTGCTGGCATCGAGGACCTGGGTGCCTGATGGCGCTACTCGGAGAGCGCCGATATTTCCTATAAGAGAGCCAGTAACAAGACTAATTTGTCCAGCCTGGTGGCCACTGGCTGTTAGGGCTGCCTGATGACAAACGCCATTAACATAGAAGTCAATTGTTGGGCTGCTTCCAGAAGTGTTGAATACAAAGGCGAAGTGATTCCAACCACTTCCAGTAATATAATTTCCTATGGCACCAGTTGTTGGCACTGATTGTGTTACAAAGCCCGCTGTTCCTGAAAGCATTGTAACCAAGAAGCGATCTTCAAGGCTCTTGGAAAGCTCTATTCGTAGATTACCATAACAACCATTCGTTTCATCAGCGTAAACCGACCCAGTACTGACCCCATTCCATAAATCGAAGATAACTTGTCGTGGAGACTGGGTTGTAACTACCGCTCCGCCGCCGGGGATTGCCGACTTAGATAAGAAAAATTCTACAGTTGATCCGCTAGGTCCGCCAAACTCAAGGTTGTTTTGTCTATAATTTGAAGAATAAAGAGTTCCCGAGTGGGGTCCACCCTTTACTTGGATATATTCTTCTTTGGAAGATGAAAAATAATGAGAGGTTCCGGAAGTGGCTGTTCCATATGCTGTTCCAAGACTAATAAACCCTGTTGACTTGGGATAGCGTTCGTTTAAAATGTACTTTTCTAACGGGTTTAAATCGTTGTAAAACTTTTCCTTTTCATATTTTGATCCATCATATGGATAGTTGTTTGTAATATAGTTAAAGGAATTTTCATAATATTTTTCTGCGGAGCCATATTTCGCAAATTCTTCAGGATTTCCATAATCCAAAGGAGGAATAAATGTATCACGTCTTTTGATACTCTCGCTTAAATGGTGTGCAGATTCTATGCCTCCACTTAAGGTGCCTGCCGCACTATTCTTAAGATATTTGCCAACGGCTTCTGCTTTACTTTGCTCAAATAACTTTTTTATACTCATGGAGTTTCTTCATCTATCCTAAATTTGAATACTTCAGGCTGCTGCCGATAGTTGCCATCAAGATAATATATGAATTGCAAGCCATAGGCATAACCAGGCTCTAACATTGCTGTGTCCACTTGAAAATAATTACCACTAACATCGTAAGACATTCTTGTTTCTTTATAGGAGCCGGTACCGTAAGAAATTATATCCATGTTGTCAACGACTCGAAATAATTTCCAGTATGCGTCTTCTATAATCTCGGTGGCTGGGCTGGAATTAGCGACACTGTAGATGTTTGGGTTCCAGTTTTTGGGTCGAGCATACACTCTGAAAACTGGCTTTCGCCCCTTAACATAGGAACTGTTAAGATTTGTTATATCTGAAATATATTGTGTCTCGTATTGCGAAAAGCTTGCTGACAATCCTGTTAATTCTATTGAGCCAGTGAAATATTGTGTCGATCCAGAAGACCACACATCATGAATGGTAGTCAAAGAACTTGTTGTAACAAACGAGCAACTATAAGCGCCCGTGACGGATATTCCACCCTCAACTAAAATACCACCCGTTATATTATAAGCTGCAACTCCAGCATCTGTTTTAATAAGGAGCTTGCTTCCTGTAGGAGTATTGTCGTTACTACCACTATAAAAACTTACCAAAATATCTTGGCTATTATTAAGCAAACTCGGTATGTCCTTTAGTTGCCCACGAATTCTATTATAAAGATAGACGGTGTTTACATTGTCCGACGGTGGGGCGAGGGCGCTCGATATATAACTTATTCCTCTCTGATCTTTTCTTGAGGAATCCCATTGTGCCTCAATATAAGGTCTTTTGTGGAAGAAGTCGCTCGTTCTTCCAAAAAACTTCTTGGTATAAAATGAACCTGAACTGCCAGAAATTACTGAATCTTCGTGTCTTAATATGAGTCCGTAATTTGAAGCGGTGCCGATGCCATCAGTTCGCCACAAATCGACAGCAAACGATACGTCCATATCAATATCTTCTAATCCACCAGAAAAGTAAACACTGGAAGAGTAGCTGCTACTGTTGATGTAATAATCTCCGCCGGCTATCAGCCAAGCTGTTCCAGCAGCCCCAGAAATCCAGTTACTAACTCCAGCATCAGTGTAATTATCCATATCAAGCCCACGACCCTCTGTCCAAGACTTACTCATCATTGAAACCTTCAGTGTGTAAGCATAGGGAACACTGTCTGCGTGCGGCGCATTGAACATTTTTAATCTATATTGAACGCTAGATGACGGAATGTTTCCGCCAGATATATCCGATACAATAGTATCAATAGGAAACTGCACCAATATTCTTGCTTGTTCGGCATTTGTTGCGTTAATAGATGCTGAAGTTTGTCCATGAATAACAAATGTTTCCAGTATGTCAGATGCACCCATGTTTGACCCGCTGCCACGAGTCAGAAGATTCTCCTCAAAAGCATTAGTTATGGTATTGTCTTTATTTGCGTAATATCTCTTAATTCCCATTATCTAACAACTCCCGTAATGTCGCTCTCTGGATTAAGAACATCTGCTACTGCGTCAGGTGGAACTATCAAAAATCTGCCGTCGTCTGAAAGGTTTTTTTGCATGTCGTATCTGAAATCACTGTAACCGCCGCCTGTTTTGTTCGTTAGTCCGACCGAAACTGTGTCCACGACACCTGCCACGCTATTTAAGTGTTTGTATATATCTGTCAAATATACAGGCTCGCCCAGTTCTTTTTTGACATTAAACACCTTATCTATCAGTTTTCGAGTGCAGGCATTTAGTACCTCAAATCTGTTTGAGTTCAAGTCCACAATAACCTCGAAGCTGACCCCAAAATTTATCACTTTTCCGTCTAAGATATCAATTGTGTCATTCATCATACGGTATCTGTTCAACCATATTTTAAGATTATTTTTAAGTTGGGTTGTTGCTTGAGTAAAGTCGCCATTTGTATTTTCCGAAAGGATGTACATATTTAAATTTCTTTTGTTTGATCTGGGGTCCTGTGTTATGTTGGCCCTTTTGATCTTTCCAAATCCTGACGGCATTCTGTAAGCCAAAGAAATATAATCCGTTCTTGTTACTGCTCTGTTCTGTGAAGCGAAACTAGCATAAGCACGAGTTCTTATTTCTTCCACCGTTGGATCTGAAGTGTCTCCAAGAAGTGGTGCAAAATTCTCAACCTCTAGAGAGCCCTGAATCTCATTAACTTTACCGGGGGCCAGGTCATTTCTGTTAGCGAAAGTAAATAAAGGCAAAACAACGGTCGTGACTGTTCCGATAGGGGCGCTAACGTTATCTGTAGTGTTGGCTCTATATTTTATAGTCAATGTAGTATTTTCTGGCACAACCCCGAACTTGTCTGATTTGATTAAATTTGTCGGATCGAAAGTTGTATCTGACACATACTCTCTACCTGTAACACTTAAAACAACATCCGCAGGATCTGCTATTAAATCGCCCGTTAAATTATCAGAAGACCCATACCCGAACTGAATGGAGGCATCTCCATTTGTATTAAACTCTGTTACAAACCTTCTCGGCACAGGTTTTGTTTTCATAATGAATGGAACCAAGTTTCTGTTTGTCCCTCTATTCGGCTCTTTCAACATGACAACATCTTGTGTTAAAAAATCCACTTGATAATATTCATTGCCTTGGGTATCAACAATTGAAATTATTTCTGTAACGTTTTCTGCTTTCATTCCTAAGCGAAGAAAACGTTGGTAATCTCCCACTTCCATATCTTCTGTGTAGGTTTGTCCCGAGACAACAAGTCCTTGCCCTTTTATAGCAAAAAAGGTGGGAACACCTGTGTCTGAATCTACCCTTGCCACCGTTATTTCGTTGTTGGCTGCGGTGAAGTCCACGTCCTGCAATAAAGTAAAAACGCCGCCGCCATCACCCGAAACGAGTGTCCCTCTTTTTAAAATCGGAATATAATCAGAATCAGGTCCGCCGATGGTGGTTGAAGCCGGAACCAAAACATAAAAATTACAAGGACCTGTTGAAGAAGGTGCTCCAGTGGGATGATATCCTAGTTGTTTTGCTAGTCTGCTAACATTCTCAACCTCTATCGCTGTATCAAGAAAACTTTCATTCGCTTGATAGTCCGTATAAAACGAAAGTTGATCACCAATATAAGAAACCATATCGAGCATCATTGCACCAAAGGATGCCTCATTAAAATCTTGATATGTGTTTGCATAATAACGTTTTGCGTAGTTTACCAGAGATGCTTTGATGCTCTCAAAGTCTCGGCTCGTATATGAGATTGGGCGTTTGGGCATTTTTGTTCCTCAGATTGCTTCAATAATTAGTCGTTCGACTGAGTTATTATCAAGGTATCACCATCATCAATGGAGCCAATGTTATATTGTATTATCATACGGACGCCGTTTGCCGTCAAATCTGGATCGTCGGCAGAAGTTATAATAGTGAAATCAACCACGTCAACAAAAGACATATATTTTGCTATCTGGCTATAGATTTTTGACCTAGCTTCACTAAATGTATTGGTTGTATAGGGCTCGAAAAAAAGATCTCTAATCCCTGCTCCGAAGTCTGGAATCATTATTCTCTCGCCAGGAGAGGTTAAAATGAGATTTTTTAAATTTTGTTTTACAACATCTTTCAGGTTTTTATTTAGACGATATGGACCGTCTATCGAGTCATACTCAAGTGGGAGCGCAACCGATATTCCATACATTTTATTTGCCATCTCAACTCCTTCCTTCTATAGTCTGGCGTAGCTGCTCAATTAGCGTTTCAGTTTCCTGCCTTTTGTTGGCGTCCCAAACTCTATATTCCTCTACCATTATATCTAGCATGTCCAATTGTCTTGTCTTTAATGATATGTTTGCTAATATACCTATGATATTACTATCAGATTCAGCCACTCGTTGCCTGCTTCTTAGAGAATATTCTGAATTACTTGTCAAACGGAGCGGGGGCGGTGTTCGGTCAAATGTCCCCCAGAATTTTTCTGCGGCACCGACGAGGTTTTGATAATATATGGCTTCTCCAGTATCTCTCATACCGCCGCTTTCAGCTAAAAACCCTTGTTCCATCAAATTAACGAAGGCCCACAATTTTCTATTTCCTTCCACAGCCTGAGTCCTGTTCATAAGATCTCCTGTGTGGTAAGCTTCTCCCACTCTCCAATCTAAAGTGGTGAGGTTGTCTGCGCCCCTGACCTTTAGGTCTGTTTCGCGTTCAAACATGTTGTTTCCGCTGGCTCCTCCATAATTGCTAATGTTTAGGGAGGTGTTTTGGTTTATGATATTTATAATTTGTTGCAGTTTCCCACGCATAGCCTCTCTATCGCTCAACCTAAATCGATCATATGGTGCTCCGCCGAGCGCCTCTTCTGATCGGCTCAAATAAATACCCATAGTCTCAAGTCTTCTCTGGAGTGTTAGTTTTAGATTTTTTATTTCCAGCGTTTTGTCCCTGACTTGTATAAGGTACCTATGTCTTGCCTGTAGTTCATCTAAATTCCTGTACTCCCTGTTCCCAATAGTAATTGGATACGGGCCCGAACCAGGCGCTTGGGGCGCTGGCGGTGGGGTCGGCGGTGGCGGTGGCGGGGTGCGCTGCTCGCGGGGAGGTGGTAGACGCGGTGGTGGTGCGGGTGGAGGTTGAGATCGGCCGCCTTGCTGCTGTTGTTGTTGTTGTTCCTCTTGTTGCTGTTGTTGCTCCTCTTGTTGTTCCTCTTGTTGCTGCCTTGGCTGTTGCTGTTGTTCTTGCTGCTGTTCTTGCTGCTGTCCTTGTTGTTGTTCTTGTTGTTGCTCTTGCTCTTGCTCTTGCTCTTGCTGTTGCTGTTCTCGCATAACTTCTTGAACCTGTCTGACATTTTGCTCGCGGTCTAGGATTTCTTGTTGTTGCTGTTGTCGAAAGTACTCGTTGGCTTCTTTCCATGGCTTCATAATTTCATTGTCTTGTGCGGTTCTATTGTTTGCTACGGTGATTGGCACACTATTTGATCTTAAAAGTTCACTTTTTCTGTCCAAATATCTATTTTCCGTAGGCATAGAAGGAGGGAGATATCCTGGGTCTAGCATCTGCATTACTTGTTGGTCAGCCATTGCAATTTTCCCTCTCGTTTGCAATGCAAGTTCGGGAACGTTTTCAGCAATATTTATAACCTTATCAATATAGATGTACTGAATCCCAACCAATAGTGGTATTGGCATATACGCCAAGAATCTTTCATTTTTAAATTGTTCAGGTGTCATCGCACGATTAGAATCTATCTTATTAAATCCGCGGCGAGTAAGATCCGACTCGCGAGGATTCAACCCAAGCCAACCGCCGAGGTTGAAATGCTCGTGCGCGTTGCCAGTTTCGACGTAAGGTGCGTTGTCATTCTCCCGATCCTCGAACCTTCTGGTATATCCTTTTTTCAGGTATTTTGACAACGATATGTATCTTTCTCCAGTGCCAGAAAGGCGGCCGCCTTTTTCCACTCCGGTATTGTCTTCAACCATTTTAAAATAATTTCTTCTAGTCGTCGTGAATCCTTGAAATTCTAAATCATCTCCATCTAATGTCTCTGTTATGGCTGATCCAGCAGAAATATTTAAAAGCATCCTCTTTAGCATCTGTCTAATAATATATTGGAACATCCCTTGTAAATCTGTCCCAGTGTCGTCTTCCCTCAGATTATCAAACCTAAATTCAACCTTGTCGTTTTCTGTGTCCTCTTCAAGTGGAATCCGATTCCCTGCTTCATCAGTCCTATCATATAGGACACATGTTTTTGCTATTAACTCGACACCATCCCACATACGCTGAATAGAAAATGATCCCTCTTCATCTTTTCTGTAGAAGTCATTTAACATCTTGTTGCCCAAATAAGACCCCAGCATATTTATTGTGTCAGGAGTCATCAAACTATACCCATTGTTAAAGAAAGGTAATCCATTCAATATAAAAGTAGTAAGCCTTGTCTGAAACATATTAAGAACAGCCCTGGCTTTAAATTCTTCTGTCGGCAAATTACAAGGATCTTCATTGGGTCCAAAAACTGGCTCGGCTGCTCGAACCAAAGTATCCTCTACTCTTTTTTGTAGTGCTCGACTTTGTGTTCCGTAAGCAACCTTGACAACAGTATCTGGTATGTTATAATAGTTATTAACAATTGGGTAAGCGAGTGCATGTACATCGACCCAAGCCTTGCTCGGGTCCCTTCTTCCTTCGTCAAGATCATAGACTTCGGCGATGCGCTTTGCTCCCGCACAAGGTCCACCTCGTCCGCCAATTGGCATATCTTGCTCACCCCGCTCTGGAGCATATCCCATGTAAAGAAGTGCTTTAATGAAGGTGTTAAGCATGGTGGAGCCACCTGATTCAAAATGCGACACATCAACGCCGCGGAGATGTCTTTTTATTGAATAGGTCCCTTCGGTAGTTGGAGTGTTGTCATCAACTAGAA
>TARA_R110000824_G_scaffold164077_2_pt1 | contig 13711 bp, 4 predicted proteins | sample TARA_R110000824 | Tara Oceans TARA_R110000824 (sample SAMEA4397747) | marine metagenome | biome: Polar Biome; feature: [MES] marine water layer (ENVO:01000295) within the mesopelagic zone...; material: water (ENVO:00002006), including particulate matter (ENVO:01000060) such as...... | reverse complement strand
TATTCTCCTATGTTGCGGGAACACTTTCCATAACAGGCGCAAATAATAATAATTTTGACGGCACCAATTCAAAATTCTTGGAAAGATATGCTCAGACAGATTATATTGAATTTTTAGATCCATTCATGAAATTGACTTCGACGGATTTAAGCTTTAACAAATATCCCAAACATTTTGAGATAAAGTCAGATGCTATGGTTAAGCTTTTGCCATATGATGGGTTTTATCCGGTAAATCGTACACTCGAAATGGCTACTATGTTCTCAGAATCTTATTCTTCGAATGCCGCAAACCCGTATTTTACAGGTGCCTCTGGATCATCCGGAGAGCGATTTAGGGCTCTTTTGCGCCCTTACTTTGCTCCTGGGATTATGTATAATTCAATAAAGTCAGGTATGGCAGTAGATTACCCTATCCTAAGAGGGAATGAGAAGTCAGCCCCGATAAATAAACATGCCACAATTGACAGAGCCCCTTTTCCGCGTCCCTCAAACGCTTTAATGGGAATAAAGAGCGGCTCTTATTCTTCTGTTGTTGGTAGTGCATGTATTCCGGGTAATAGACGAAGAGCCCCAGCAGGTGGTTGGGATTTTCAAGATGCCCTTAGTGGAAGTGATCTTGCAGCATTCTGGTGGTCCGAGCGGTTGCCATTTGAATCTGTTCTTGATCCTGCTCCATATTTGGCTGGAGTGAAAAGTTCCGATCAAGAGCCTGATGGAATTTTGTTGTCTGACATAAACGAACACATGTATAGCGAGATAACGGGTAGTATTCTTGGCGAACCTGATGATCTTCTTTATAGAAAGGCTATGTCAAATTTTCTTGCAAATGCTCCGTCTTTCTTCTTGAAGAAAAAGACAAGCAACGGAGGAAGTGCCGGGCACATGACAAAGTTTGTTGCGAATTTTGGAACCTCCATTTCGACCACCGCCGCCGCGAGAAAAACGGTAACAATTGACCCATCGACCACCTATATGATGGAAATAGGGTTAATGAAGACCTCAAATTTCAACTTATACAGTAACCCATATGCGTTCGGCGTACCAACAGCAACAGGATCTTTAGCCGGCAAGGATTGGGAAAATTATACAGTAGCAAAAGAAGTGCCGTCTGGGTCTGTCTGGCCAAAGCACCGTGGCGAGTTCGCTCCATTTACTCCCTCATATTATTATGGTGCATCTATAGCACGAATAACATATATGCCCCAGCCAACTAGTGATGGAAATCCCTATGAAGTATCTCTGGATGAAATCATGGGCGAGTCGGCTGAGAATACTTGGGTCGAGTTCATTAACGAAAGCGGAAGTTATTACGACTTTGATTCGGGATCATTTAGATCCAACGAGGGTGGATCGTTTGTGGGTACAACCTCAACTCCACCCTATAAGTGGAATAGAGCGTGGCAAAACAGGATGGATATAGACGCGTCCATAGTTATCGACAATAAATTTCCAGCAGATAATGGTTTTATGAGCCCCAGAGACCCAAATAAATGGGTTATTATGCCGAAGTGGGAGTGCCCAATATTGGATTTCCCAAGCGGTTCTAACTCGGCGACGGGAAGATATAGTTTTTCTTCTTCTGTCGTGACCAGACAGTTTGATTCTCCAACATTTGGAATGTGGCATCAATATGGTGTTGAACCATCGGCAAGTCAGGGCGTATACCTATTTATAAGAAATGTGAATAATGAAGATTCGGATTTGAGACTTGTTGGCGATCCGGTCAACGACGCCGGCAAATATGAATTGTGCTCTAAAATACCTCGGTTTGTCTACGAAGCCCGCAGTAGCAACACTCCTAAAGTAAGATCCCTAGCGCAACTTGTAGGATTCAACCCTGATGAGATTATAGATCAGGGTTGGGACCCTCTAAAGGCAAAGAGATTAGGCGAATTAGAATCAAGTGACGGAAAGAACTATAAAAGCATATCTGAAGCAATTGTAGCGATGCCTTATTACACAGATAATGAAGGTATTCCAAGAACTCTCAACCTAAAGGGTGATTATTCCAAGATTGGACCAAAAATTAAAGAATTTAGACAAGTTTTCGCCAAATACTCTATGCCCCCTAATCTAGCTTTACGCCTCTTGCCGTATTTACCAAAAGATTGGCCCATCGTACCTTCCATGATCAATCCTTTTGGGGAAGATTCCCTAGATCAACTTCTAGAGACGGATGAAGTAGAATATTCAGTTCCCATTGTATATTTGATGGAACATACAATTCCCTTGACAAAGCAAGACCTAGCAGACATATGGCAAGGGATAATGCCAGAAATTGGAACGACGGTGCAAAAGAGCGTAACGGCAATTGACCATTATATGCCCGGAGTTGACACCGGAGAGGTGAGCCATACCTTTCCAGAAATATTAAAATTACAACGAGAATTAGGAATTGAAATAACTGGTATTCCAAGAGTTGATCTCTTGGATACCTCCACAGGAAAAGATGGACTTCATCCTGAAATAAAATGGATCGTGTTCAAAGTTAAACAACGTGGTGTTCCAAGTTATACAGATCTCATAAGAGATGAGATAGATGGCTATGATTCTATGTCATATCTGGCACAAACAAGGCTCACAAGAGACTTAGATGCCGAGGCAATAAACGAAAGAGGGGAGCTTATTTTATCGGATGAAGAAGAAGAAAGAAGAACTAACCATACAAAAATGGCGTATTTGGCTTTCCAATCGTATCGCGGAGGAGATGGATCTTCTGTTACTTTTAACTGGCCATATGATATGTGTTCACTAATCGAGACAGCAAAAATAACCACAAAGGTAGGGTTCAGACCAGATTTGGAGAAGGAACTTCAAGAATATAACGAATTATTAGAACTACAACAAAGTTTTAGCGCAGCAGGCGGAGCCGCTCCCCTTGCCAATAATTCAAATTCTGCCCCACCACACCTACAAGATAATCGACCAACCTCACAACCCTCTCTTGGAGAGCAGCAATCGCCATCAATAACACCTTCGATTTCTCCCTCCGCAGCACGAACAGCAAGATCAAGTGCGCGCCTTGCACAACAATCTGCAAGAGGAATTGCTGCGGCTGGAAGAAATATCTATAGACCGGGATAATTAGTGTATGGAATTTTTTGATAAAAAGCAAGACGTTTTCGACATACAGTTGACCTCCTACGGAAAACAGAAACTTTCTGAGGGAAAACTTAATCCCTACTACTATGTTTTTTATGATGCCGGAATCTTATATGATGGAGTGTATGGTCCTGTGTCGGAGTCTCAAAGCGATATTGTAAATAGAATACAATCGACCCCGTATCTAAAAACTCAAACGTTCTTTACTTCATCGACAATTTCTGAGAACTATGTTCCGCACAACATCAATTACAATTTTAATAATTTAACCACAGCCAACGCAAAATATTTTAGATCTTTGGGAAGAAATGATCCGTGGTCAAATTATGTTCCTGCTTGGAATATAAATAACGTTCTAGATAGTAAAGGATTTATGAGATCAGCCTCCTACGAGGGCGAATTGGCTATTCCAACTTTTTCGTCGGCGCTGACTTCCTCTTATGATAGTTTCACTCCGGAAGGACAACAAGGGCTTGTTTATACTATAAACTCTGTAGATCGTCTATTACTTGATGTTAGAGAAATTAACGCAATTTTGAAAGGAAGAGGAAATTTTGATATTGAAATTTTTGAAGTCTCGGAAGACGGTCAGAATAAATTACAGCAACGATCATTCATAAATGAAGGTCCCGACGCTGCGAACCTTACTATGCAAACTAAACCTTATGAGGTTGTTGGGACATTAAGAGGAACAAACGAAGAAACAAGAGGCGAATTTCCTATCTTAGACGAAACATATGTAGAATACTTCTTGTCTGTTCGAGTGGATGACGAAATAGTTGATGTTCCTTCGCGACCCGGCTCGCAACTCTACAAGACTGGATATGACAGCCCTCCCGAACCAGATGTTTGTGAAGATGTTACCTTCCCCGAGGTCGATTAAAAATGCCAGATATTTGCAATATAAATGATATTTCTCCGAGCATAAACATCGAGACGATTACTCTAGAAAACCCACATCATCGATCCGGATGGCCGACCAAGACAAAGATAACGGTAGATGCCACAGCACAAGAAGCAGTTGTTGGTCAAGCTACCGCTAAGTGGTATAGAGAGAAAGATTATGCCTCACACATGAGGCTGCGACTAATATATTCATTCTCGGAAGGACAGTCAGCGGGACTAGATTTTATCAAACAAAGATATAATCAGTATATGGATCTTACTAAGCCTGTGTCTATTGGAACTAACCAAGGGGTTATCCTCCCAAGAGGAGAAACCAGCAGACTCTACAATCAAGACGAATTTATAATGTTTCTTCGGCGTGCTTTGGCCGCAGACCGCCGCTTTGGGGATCTGCCTGCTCTGAACTACCTGCTCAATAACAATAGACCGTTCCCTTTCAATAACAGAAGTATAACGATGCCTGATTTGGAACTGCGAGGCGGCGCATCAAGACCCGGTCCTCCGAGCCTCGACGGACTTCTTTATCAAGATTTTGCTTTATCTGATTTGATTATGAGAGATCCTGACGGATTAATAAGCCGAGATATACAACCAGTTTCTTCAAGGGGGTCGGCTGGCGAGACGACAACATATTTCAGCGATAATGTTTACCTAAAACCGATTGAGATGTTTATTGGACCTGGGTTTGATTATGAGGACCTCTCCATAAATCATCTAAGTGTATATGCATTTGTTTATTTGGATGAAGTTAGTTTTTATGGTTCTTTAGACTTGCCGACACCCGACTCCCCTCGTGTACCGTTGACGACTGGCGCAGGAAAAATAACGTGTGCCTCTGTGATCGGCAACTATACAGGGTATGAACCGATTGTGGTAGAGGAGGACGCGACTTCGGGCAGAATCCGCCGGGTAACAAGAAATCTTCTACAAGGTAGGGTCATAAACAATTCACAAAGAAACCAACAAAATCCAGTAACGTTCCCGCCTCAAAAGATTCCAAGCCCAGAGTTTTCTAAATTGCGAGATCTTAGAATCTACCATAAAGGTGTCCAAAATATAATAGAATTAAGAATTTTCGACAGGGTGTTTAATTCTTTGGATAATTCATTTTTAGCTGAACCAACATTTGATTTAGTGCGAAATGAAAATTTCTTCTCGGACTTTTATGCTTCAAAAGATATGAACGAAGATGTTCGTTATTTGTTTGTCTGCGACCAGCGAAATTACCTAGAAAACAAAAGTCATTTACCGTTTTTGTACTCAAATCATAACACGGCGATGGATCTTTTTAGGGGAGAACTTACGCTCAAGAACGTTCTGACTCGCGATCCAGTTGTAAGAGAGACCTTAAATACTCCCCGCGCTGGAGTTGTGGATATTTCCATGAAGCGAAGGAAGAGAAGTTTCATAGCCGGTGGAAATGAAAATGATCTACCCACACAAAACCAAAGAGAATCTATAACACCTACAGAAGACTTCGTTGAGAAGGTGATTAAGCCACCCCTTGTAATGTCTGGCGAAGATGCATTAAAAATATTCGATAACCGAAGTCAAACAATATATCAAAAAATATATGAAGGAATTGATTCTATAAAAAAAGAAAAAGAGTATAATGTGGAAATGAGAGACGAGTCCACAACAATTTCTAGGTATCAATATGGAGCCAGGCTCACGGTTCATGATCCATCACCGACATATGTTAAAACCGCATATGATCTTCTCGTCGAAGCCGAAAGACAAGTCAGAGAAATAAATGAATATATTATAACTGCCCCTGTTGCGAATTATAGCGACCCGAACTGGACCCACCGCCAATCCCCGACTGATATAACGGGATTATATGATTACAAAACAGGAAAAATAAAAACAAAAAACATAAGTTTGGATGAAATTGGCTACGCTCAAGGCAGCCGCCCCGCCGGCCGGCAAATCGTCCAAAGTATTGCGTGGTACTTGAGAAGACAAATTGCGATATATGTTTCTTTATTGGAAAAGTTCGGTGTCCAGCTTAAGCGTACCTCTGAAGGCGGAGGAGTTCGATTACGACAAACTAGGGGGAGCGGGTTGGAGAGGAAGGAACTTGAGAACATTTTCGCCACCGAGAGTTATGAGTCCTTACAGCGTATCTTATTGTGGATGTTACAACTCCAACCAAACCTGCGCCCAGAAAATCGAACAGATATAAAACCTTCGTCAATCATAGAAATAGCGGATGCCATTGGGATGTTTGCTACTTCCATAAGGTCAGTTGTTGATTCTGTTTTCCCGAAAACACTTTATGATAGATCTGCTTCAACGACTAAGCCAGTTATTGACCGATTGACTTCTGGGGGGGGAAATTTAGTTCTCTTAGAGGAAGAAAAATATTTTCACCAATCAATTGATTATGGAAACAACAAGGATTTCGGCTATAGTTATCTTTCGAGCGACCAGCCAACATCTAATGAACGCGGAGCTTTAACCCGAATTACCACAGGCAACTTTTTAAAAAGAGCCCAAGCTGAGTTTACCAAATATTTTGCTACTCATACTGTAACCGGAGGAAATCTTCGTAGGTCCTATGCAGATTCTAATCTAAATTTCAAAGAGTCTTCATATCGATACTTTACCCCAAATCTTATAAAGCGCCCTGGACAACCAAGCATCAACCAATTGGACTATATCAATAAACAAAGCAAGGAAGCTGACTATCCAATAAATGATTACGCAGAATTATTTCTTGATATAATCAACGCCAAGTATGGTTCAAAGTATTTAGAGAAAGTTTTTTCCGACATACATTATGTAAATTACGCAGACCCTCCGAACAGCAGAGCCACTCAACTTTTCAAGTCTGCTGTGGATACTCTCGTAAAGGAGCACGGTTGTCACATAGAACTTTGCCCGACAGAGTGTGAGCCTGAATTTTCAGTCCCCGCCGTAAAAACAGAAAAGCCTTTTAGCCTAACCGTTCAGCCTAGGTTGGGAAGACTTGGATCGACCGCTGATGGCGAGGGTCTTTATGACTCTTTACTGGGAGGCAGCACCAGAAGTAATCCTGAAAATACCGGCGGAAATGATGCAGCCAACGAAGCCAATAGAACAAATACACGAGATGAAAAAGAAGATTACCGCAGAACATCTTATACAACGGCTCCTCCCCCAACAAAATTAACATTTGCTATTCTCGGATCACTTGAGTTACAGTCAACGCCACCGCGTACCGGACGCGGAAGAGAGAACCAATCTAGTTATGATGAAGAAGCGTTCAATTCTTTGAAAAACATGGCAGTCACATTGGGTCTTTCCGAGGATACTATTGTTCAAGAAGTTGATTCCGGTAGACTACGTTCATTTCCGAATCAAATAAAATCGATGCTTGTTGCGTCTGCTAAAACTCAGGGTGCTTATTTTGGTACAGACCTCCCCCGTGGTGCCGGTTTTGACGCAAGAAGGCTTTTCTTACGAGACAAAGAAATAGGAACAAGAGACTCTCAAAATATTAGCTTTTACGACCAAAATTCACAAAACCCCCCATATTCAACTGTAAAAGATCCGATGAAGGTTTTTGCAAAATTCTTAACTTTTTGGATGAATTATAAACAAATAGCCACGATAGAATATCTCGATTTTAGTCATGGCGGCGATGTAACCTTGAAATATTCTCGATGGAAGAGGTTTGATGGGGCTACGCTTGACGCGGCACTATACAAGGGAGGAAGATATTTGTGTAGGGTAAGAACAATAACCAACAAAGATCTTCAAGATGAATTTACCGACTATATGGAAGGGATCGAGCAAGATTTACTAGATAAAAAGGAATTACTTGAGTTGCCTATTTATAACGAATATTTTATTTTAGAAGAAGGTCCTGTCGATCCAACACTTAGGCCGGAACTTCCACCCGAACCCGAACCCGAACCCGAGCCCGAGCCCGAGCCCGAACCCGAGCCCGAACCTGATGATGATCTTCAAGGAATCCCCGATCCCGGCGACGAGGGCGACGTCGATGAAGGTGATGACTTTGATGGACCCGATCTCGCCTAAAAGGAAGGAAATAGAAAATGCCGATAGATGAAGAAGAGTTTGTACATTATGATCCATTTGACCCAGAGCGCCGCTCGACTGGCACCCCATCGCCAATTAAGAGGATCACGAAGGTTTTCTCCTCTCTTGATCTTTTAGACCCCCTTATAAACTACTATTGCCGAATTAAGCCAGATTACAGTCAACTCCGAAATCTCGGCAACGCTGGCAACAGAAAATTTTATGAGTGGCGGTATGAACCAAGGGGAACTACGTTGGGTCCCGATGGTATCGCTGAGGTTAGATATGCGAACGGAGAAACTGAAGCCCCGCCTCCGCATAGTCCTCCCTACCCTGCACTTGTGTTCGAACCCTCCCCCCGAGGCTCAAGTCACTTCCCGTCCTCCGCCCGAAGGTTTCCAGGCTTTAATCTACTTGAGGAGTTAGGAGTTTTATCACCCACCCCAGAAGAGATACTTGATTCACTCCTGTGGGAAAGGCAATCACTTCTTCTTCAAGTTGAGCGCCGCCTTACAGAGGAGGAAAGACGAGTAGGAGGAGTAGGAGCCGAAGAACGAACCCACGTCGATGCCCAGGGGGTTGAGCATGTGCAATTACGAGGAGCCGATGAATTGCGACCTGAGATCATTTTTGAGTTCACTCCCGCCGGACAAGCATTTGTAAGCGCCGTTGGACAAGCTCTTGGAGCGCCAGATTTTGCGCGCCGATATATCAACACTTTTGAAAACATCTCCAACGAACACCTAGAGAAAGGAATTTTCTCAACTCGACAAATTACCCCCACCCAGGACGGACTTGACATAAAACTATCCCGATCCACCCTTAGCGTGTTGATTGGTTATTATATAGATTTTACCGCAGCGCATAATATCCAAGGGCACCGTAGAGATGCTGCATTTATAAAAGCCCTAAAGGCTTTTTACACTACCGAACAAATACCGGGTCTCAACGCCTTCGAACCAGAATTTTTAGAACCGTTTTATAAAGAGTATGAGTATTATGATTTTAAGACAGAGACTCCGTTCCTTGTGGATTTCGTTTCTTTCTGGGCGATTAATGGGCTGACTCGCGCTAGCCTTGGCCAAGAACTCGACGTCCAATTTACTGAAGATGCCGCAACAATAAAGCCAAACTATAACTATTATAGCCCAGAGTATGAGCGCGCTCTCAGAGATGTTCCAGAGGCTGCGTTGCCAAATATGTATGTTTATAGTTTTGCGAGCGATAGAGAAAGCGCATCTGCACCAAAATGGCAAAATAGTGAAACCCAAGAAAGTGAAATAAAAAACGGATACGATAAAATAATACGAATAGGAGAATTTGTTAGCGGCACTTTACCGAGACTCAACCCCGGCACGGGACCCTCTCGGGAATTCAGGAATTATCTAAGCCAATATGCCCGTGGAGTTAAAAACGCAATTGTTGATTTTTCAAGCCCAGCGGCAAAAGATTATTACGGGGCTAGAGACAGCCTTAGCAATGACCTGATCAGCCCCGCTAGCGAAATGGGATTTTATGATAAATTAAATCACAGAAAAAATATGTTCCCCATGTATGTTGAAATGAACATTCCAACTTTAAATATAGGACCCATAGGGGAGCTTATAGAACGCACAAAAACAAGCACTAGTTGCTTGAACAGTTTAATTACTGGAGTCTCAACGGCCCTTTCCGACTATCCGAGCCTTGATTTTCAAACAGACGCTATTGTAGAGCCAGACCTCGTCGAGTCGCCCGGCTCCGACGCCGCAGTACTAAACCTATACCATCGAGGCATCCTTACACAGCCCAGCTTTTCCAAGATTAAGTGGTCACAGCCCACCAGGGTACACGATGTAGACACTTGGCTAGAGGCCACACAAGTGGATATAAATGCTCAAGTTGTCTCTGAAGAAGGGCAAGAAAGACTGGCAGGACAATGTCCCGGCTTGGTTGATCGAGCCAGGTTCCAAACGATCAGAAACTCTATTGCCAGCGCAAGTCGATTGCATCTTTTAGATTGGAAGACTATTTTGGATGCTTATATAAATGCACCAATTGGTGGGTCTGATCCGGATATTTCCTGCAAGACAGAAACTATTGCCTACAGGCTCGTGAAAAAACACAGCAGAAACAATGTAGTTATACAAAATTTCTATTTTTCAAACACAAGCAAAGAAGATATTATTAAGTTTGTTGATACACAGGTAAAACCTTTCTGGGCAGGACCCCAACAACCAGAGTACCAATATGAACTTTATGCCTATGCTATAGTATATGGGTCAAAATTTCAATTTAGATTTGTTGACGAACAGCTAGAAGACATTCTGGTCTACGAAGATGAAGGCGGCACAGGTTATAGCCCAGTATACAGTAAGTTTGGTGTTGAGACTTTCCCTAACCCAAAAATAGTAGAATATCCAATATTTACAACACAGCAGGCAGAACATCCCAACGAGCCGGGCCCGCCAGCATATGGAGTTTCATACCCGCCGATAACCATAGACCAACGTCCACCTACACCGCCCGAAATGAGAATAACTCCCTATAAAGGCAACTACCGGCAGATTTTACTAAATTTCGAAACAGGAACAGGGGAGTTTATAGGAAAAGATGCTATACCTGCCATAACATTATCAGATGAGGAGACGGCAGGAGCAGAACGGGAAGCACTCTATCAGATGAAATTTCTGAACTATTCTCTAAAGGCTCCAGAACTAGAATTTAGCTCTGAAGGCGGCCCAGACGTTCATGCAATAGAAGTATATAGGACAGACGAGTTGCCACAAAGTCCCCAAAGTCGTCAAGCACTTTATCGTGGCTTTGGTGCAACTCCATACAGGGTTTTAAATATGGGTATACCCTCCATACCAACTCCTCCAGAAGAGGAAGCAAAAGCGTTTGATTTTGTTGACACTATCAATCCAAACAAAAAATACTACTATACATGTAGATCTAGGGATACCTCCGGACTTAGGTCAAATCCAAGCGAAATCTATGAGGTTGAATTAGTGTATAATGATGGAATTTATTATCCGATTATAAACCTCTATCAACCTCCGTTGGCACCCCGCCGCAAACTATCGCGACAGTTTATCAGATACCTAGAGATAAAGCCAGCAGAAATACAAACGCACGTTGAGACTCATTTGGACCCCGAGACTCAAGAACTAGTAAGTACCAGAGGATTAATGACCGAGGCCGTGGAAGCAAAGAAGTTTTTGGTCAGGATTACGTCTCAAGATACGGGGAGAAAATTCGACATTAACTTATCATTTAAGAAGACGGGACCTAATTAAACTAAATAAGCGTATGACGCACTACTTATTATAATGATTCAAGTTTGTTTTAGTAGATTTGAACAGAGGAAAACTGAATGGCTTTTTTAGACAATACTGGCGACATTATTTTAGATGCTGTCTTGACAGACACAGGACGAAAAAGATTAGCGCAAGGTGATGGAAGTTTTAGGATTGTAAAATTTGCACTTGGCGACGATGAAATAGATTATTCGCTTTATCGAAATAGCAACAATGCTGCCGGCCGCCACCCTAGCGGCTCGGCTTATTACGATCTAAACATCTTGCAGACGCCAGTTCTTGAGGCGTTCACAAACAATACGTCACTCATGAAGTCAAAACTTGTATCATACTCAAGGAATGATTTGCTTTACTTGCCCGTTATAAAACTTAATGATGGCAACGGTCCTAGTAAGTGGGCAGAGAATACGATCACAAATAATTCTGCTAATAGTTTTTGGACTACATCCAACTGGATAAATGGCGGATACCTTATGTCCGCAGATGCAACAACTTCGACAGCTATAGCTGGGGGCACTCTTATCAAAGACGGCATAAAATACGGTAATGACGGAAACGCCAATTCTGTCTCGACTCAGTCCCCGCTTATTTTTGAACAAGGGCTTGATACCGCCAATTTGACCGTTAGGAAGTTGTCCCCCGGAGATCTTCGACGAGAAACACAATACCTATTAGAAGTAGACAACAGGCTAATAAAAATCTTCCCAGGGGCAACTCCCGGCGGAAGCTCAATAACACCAGCTTTCATAGATGATGATAATATTGCATCTTATTTTATATCTTATAACTCAGATGCAGCATCCTTTTTTGAAGGAGACGGAAGTCAGATTCCCGTTCTTAAACTTAATTCAGACAACCCTTCGGACCCTGCCGACAAGCGGTCTGTTATGGGAAATCCCCGGACTAATACGGGAGGTTACGGATTGAGATTTGGGTTTAGGATTGGCTCCTCTGATAGTATTAAACTAGGTACAAAATTGTTTACTGAATTTGGCAGAACAGTGACAGGGGATCTCATTTCCGACGCTGACGCTGCCGTTTATTATGTTATTGATACGACGGTTAGAGTAACTGGGTTTACGACAGGTTATCGTGTTGACGTCCCCATCAGAATCGTGAAGAAGCAATAAGGAATAAAACATGGCTGACTCTTTTAAAACATTAAATCCATCCACGGATATACAAACCTCAAGGACAAAACTGCACGAAGCAATTCCGGTCACAGGAACAATTGTCTCGGGAACTTCTGCCACCGCCACCGCCATTCGCGCTGGTTATACAGACGGATACACACAACCAAACATAAAAAACCCCGGACACGGTATGTTCCAGATGGTTTTTGATTATCCTTATTTGAGTTCTTCGGCAAACCACATCTTTGACATATCGTCTGGCTATACAACCGGTTCCCTAATTAACGCATCAGCCAATACCCAAGCAACGCAAAAAAACCAAATATATAATCAAATGGCTCAAATTTTGATGGGACATGATGTTACAGGAACAATCAAGACGTTCAACGATAAGGTCGGAGGAAGCGTCCCCGACACGCCACCCGGCACCGGATCTGTTAACGGAGGTGCTTCGGGCGGGCGAGTTATGGACTCCGTTTACTTTGTTAATTTTTCCAGACTCTTGACGAAGGACGAAATCCAAAAAGGCACGTTCTATATGGACCTTGACCTGACCCATAAATACACAGGACAAAGAGGTATTAACATTGGTGGCACCGGCGGGTCCTTGGTCAGCGGACAAACAAAATTTGGACTCCGGGTTATTGATGCTAGTGGATCAAATACTTATTATGTTGATTCCCCAGCCGGAGAATATGCCCCTCTTTATGCCAGGAGTTTGAAGTCCGGAACAATTGACCATTCAGTTCTTAATGATACAGGCAGGCTTGCCTGCGGACTTCTCTTCTATCAGGCCGGCGTTGCGGTTCTAACCTCATCCGTGTTTAAGACTACCACTGGTTCAGTTAATGCCGTCGGTGCAAAGCAATGGTGTGTTTCGGGCGGAATATTAAACGGTGATCGCGTGGTCTCATCCCCAGGGAATGTTGAAATGCAGTCCGATGGGGCTGGAGTTGACTACACTTTGTCTACTGGTTCGATACAAACCGCCGCCGACTCTCTTAGGCACCGCATTAGAACTCTTTATTTTGCGAACACCACAGAACTTAATTCAACTATACATTTCTGTAGAGCAAACGCTAGAGAGTTTAATTACAGCAGTAATCCAACATACCTTAGCAGCAGCCAAATCAGGGTTAAAGAAGACGCTAGCGATGAGCCAGCATCTTACATTACCACAGTTGGACTATATGGTGCCGATAACGAGCTTCTAGCAACCGCTAAAGTAAGTGAACCACTTAAA
>TARA_R110000824_G_scaffold218435_4_pt1 | contig 13719 bp, 18 predicted proteins | sample TARA_R110000824 | Tara Oceans TARA_R110000824 (sample SAMEA4397747) | marine metagenome | biome: Polar Biome; feature: [MES] marine water layer (ENVO:01000295) within the mesopelagic zone...; material: water (ENVO:00002006), including particulate matter (ENVO:01000060) such... | reverse complement strand
TCTGGATTTAATGAAAGTTGTGAATATAGAGCCATGCTATATTGTTCTTTTTTAAAGATAGATTACCCTGTTAAATCATTAACCATCTTTATAATTTCTAACGCTCTGTTATGCCAAGTATGATTTTCAGAGAATTCCGCTTTAGTATTATCCGTAATAGTTTTTACAAGATCTATGTCGTTTTTACACATCTTAAACTTTTCCATAAAGTTGCTACCGTCTTCTTTAAACTCTATGCACGTTTCTCCATCCCTGAATATATCTTTATAACTAGACGGGACTTTACTACAAAGCAAAAGAGTTCCGCTCGTTGGAACTTCGAAATATCTTGGTGTTATATCCCCAAAAGCGGCAGGGGTTGCAAACCACATCAAAGATTCCCTTATTTTTGTTGCATATTCATCATAACTCTTTATTCTAGGGCTTACTGAATCGCTACCATTCAAAAAGCACTTTACGTCAGAAACATTAAATAATTGCTCTTGTATTGTCTTCCTAACATCCTCACCTTGCATCGCTCCATCAGAATAAATCTTATTCTGATGTAAAGCTCCACTAAACCCTATCGTGTACTTTTTTATAGTTCCGTTATCATAAAATACTTTTGGATCTATAGCATAGCACATCCGTTTACAAGAAATTCCGCTTAACTCTTGATATTTTTCTGGATCAGGCAAAGAAGTTAAAAGAAGACTAAACCCGTTTTGTTTAAAAAATTTCATTTTTTCGTTTAGTTTGTTTTGAGGCTTAAAAACAAATCCTATTTTTGGAATGGATAAATCTTTTAGCCCCTTGATGTATTCAAAGTCGTTCCACCCCATTCCAAAAACAATAACGTCTGGCTTGTTTTTTACAGATTTTAGAAGTTCATTAACCTTAACAACTTTATTAGAAAACAATTCGCATGTATGAATTTCAGAAAAAGCGTCAAACAGCCCGTTATAGTATTGGTACGTTTGTGCGGTTTCAGAATGAACTACAGGATCTACATAAAGGATATTCATTTTTAATGGTACTGTTTTTCTTCTCTAATGAACGAACCATACATGTCATTAACTTGGCTCTTTTTAGCGAATCTCTCATCGTTTAAATGATAAACTTCAAGAGATAGTCTAGTAAATTCTTCATCTAGTTCTCCTGCGTTCTCTTTATCTCTTTGTTTTTGCAAAACGTCCCATATCTTTTGATTTATTTTAATAAACCCTTCTATCTGTTCCAAAAAATTATCATCACAAAATGAAAGCAGAATGTCCCTTTCTTTTTCTACATTTTTTAGCTTAACATTGCTATTTATATTCCTTAGCTTAACTTCTAATATAGATATTTTATCCAAAAGCTCACCGACAGAAACTGGGACGCTATACGTTTTCATATTACTGTTCTCCATTAACGTTCTGTCACAAGCTAAAAATAGCAACTCCATGTCTTTCATCAGAATCTAATATAATCTTTGCATCACTTTGTAATAATTCTTCTTTTATCTTCTTGCATTTTCTAGTCTTGGTGTCATCCAAGGCGATTATTCTTGATCTTGATTTTAACAATCTGTATTCAGGATATGTACTAAATTCTCCCCCATCTAAAACAAGTAGATCAATATCATCAGGAACAGTATGAAATACATTTTTTACTTCCTTCATATTTTTTAAATCCGCTTTTATCCAGCTATTTTCTCTTTCTCCCAAATCCCCATTGTCAAACCATTTAGCGATCTCTGATTCTTCTACTATTTTGCCTAGTATTATCTTAAATTTATCACCCATGAATTTTTCGTTATTTTTTATTGCCTCGTTATAATGTTCATTGCAACACTCATATGAATGAAACAAATAGTTCGTCCTGCCCTTCAGACCTTCCAATATGCATCTCGTAGAACCCATTCCATTGAACGTACCAATCTCTACTATGGTTTTTACATCTTCTCGTTTCGCAATATCAACTATAGCTCTGCCTAAGATGCTTGTTTCAAAATTTAGTTGTCCTTTCATTATTCTATCTCGTATGATCCGCTATGCTGTTTAAAATGCTCATTGAAGAAATCGATAATTTCATCCTTGCTCATTGTCAACATACAATCAACGTCCTTATTGTAATAAAAATGCTCTGCCTTCCCTGTCAACCTTGGCGTCTTATAGCCAACATCATACGCCTCTACATCCGAATATGTTTCAAATCCATGATTAGTGTCTTTTCTTATTGCGTGAACATTATTGAAATTCAATCTTACAATATCATACCCGAATTCATTCATGAGCTTATAAAACTTCGAAATGCTCATCCCAAAACAATGAGAACCTCTCCACTCATAATCTGCATTATATTTAACAGTAAACTCTACTGGAGGAGGGATTTTTTCATTAATCTCTGCAACAATTATAGATGGGGGAATTGATTCCAAGATTGCCTTCAAAACAAAAAAGTCATAACCATCTATATCTAAATCTAAAAACTTAAAATCTTCTTCATTGCTATTTCCCTTGATTAACTCAACCACATTATTTGGAGTCACCATCGCATCAATTGCTTTAAAATTAGGTTTCCCCCATCTTTCATAAAATTTCATCTTTTCAGTATTACAATCGAAAAACAAGGTTTTCTTTGAAGCATCAATCTTTTCCATACTTAAATTAAAAAGATTACCGCATCCTATATCAACATAAAGAGCGTTTTCGGTTCCAATTTTATCTAAATACCTATCAATCATTTTGGATTCTACGACATACCTGTCTCGTTTCGTTTCTTTCTTCATTACCTATCCTTTTTTATTATATCTTCCCAGTACGAGAACTTTAATTTTTCCATATTCCATTTCGAACTCACGATAGACTCATGTTTTTCTTGCAAAAATTTTTCCGTTATTTCGGCAAAATCGCCCACCATTAAAACTGGCAAATCAGAATACAAGCTCGCATAATACGAATTCTTTTCTAAAACAGGAATCGAACCTGAATACAGCACTTCCCATGTCCTGTGGCAATCTAATCCATGACCTTCGGGAGATAATACAAATTTACTTTCTTTAATGCTTCTTATATATTTATTGTAATCCCTATTTGCGGCTCCCATATCAACAGTCGCATACCCCTTGCCCCTAAAAAGATCAAAACTTCTCTGCCTCTTTTTTCTGTTTGGTCTTATGCTAAAATTAACATATAGAAGCTTGTTTTTCTTAAATTCAACATCTTTATGCCCATAAATACATTTATTTTTATAGCCAACTGAACCGTAAAACTTTTTAGACCAAAAAACTCTTTCAAGTCCTATCGGTAACGGAAACACCTTTTCATTAGAGCACATCATATTTTGCGAATACCAACGCCTTATGTTTTTAGGTTTACGTTTTAAATCTTCTATACTAAAGTTTCTATCACCATTATGAGAAATAAGATCAAAAACTTTATCGCAACCATTAAGCTTATCAAAAAACTCACCAATCCTATCTGTACCACAAAAGACCAATGGGCAACCGTCTATGGACGCTATGCTGTCTTGTATTTTAATATCTTTTGCTTCCGTATGAGCATCGCCAAATGATACGTCTGCTAAGTTTTCAAATTTCTCCCCATCAATATAATCAAAATCATTTTCCATAAAATTCTCGAATCCTTTTGTCACCATCAAATATCTCTTTAATTATACGTGAACTTTTATCGCCATAAGACAAAAAAGTTGTAAGGTGTGGCCTTACGTCTAGCGGTTCACCCTCCCAAGTCGTTAGCGAATCTAGAAATTTAATAAACTTTAACCCCTGCGAATTAATATGGTCATTCAAATTAATTGGCAAATCATCTACCCAATAAGACGACTTCTCATGATTAAGCTCTAACACTTTTAAATTTCTAGTTGGAACATCTAAAAAATCATCCTTGTCCATGACATAAAAAAACTTCTCCAAGCTGCGTTGATCTGTAATCCAAATCGAACACTCGACATCTACGAATTCTTCATATGAAATTCCTAATTGTATCTCTTTAGGCTTAAATCCACATAATCCAGCCAATATCTTTATTCTATCTGTTTTATGACCGGGGGCATGACTTCGGTTAGTGTACATTTTATAATCAGAACCTTCAAAAAACATCATTGTCTTAAATTCATTAGATGTTGTTAAAGAATCTATGTCCCTACAGTACAATAGATCTGTTTTATCATCAAAGAATGGCAGCATCCTCCATGAAGCAGCAGAAAAATCATTTTCCCGAGAATTTTCAACTACATTGATTTCTATACAATCATCCTTATTTGATGCCAACTTGATAAAATCAAATAACGGGTTTGCATAATTAACATCATCAACGTGAAAAACCATCTTGTATTTTGGGAACAAAACTTCTCTCATTACTAATAAAGATGGTAAATTTACAAAATATCTATTCGCTACATCTTGATATAAATCCCATCGCCTATTTTCTTTTTTACTGGTCTGAAACAGACAGTAGCTTAATATTTTTCGTTCTTCACTCATGTTCCACTTTGTCCTGTTCACACTTTATAAAAATAGCATCTCCCCACGGATGATCTTTCCACATTACTGTTTCAACCCTCTTAAAATTGTATTTTGCCAAGTATTCATCCATTTCATCTAACAAAGGACAATCTTCATACATTGGCTTAGTGTTAATTTCGGTATAAATAACTTTCAAACTAGAAATTGAATCGCCCAACCCCTTTAAAGCAAAAAGGTCTGCGCCTTGAATATCTACATTTATCATATCAAAATCATCAATCAGCAAATCGTTCTCCATAAACAACTTTTGTAAAGTAATAGTTCTAACCGCTAAAGTATCCTCCACCTTAACTCTTGGAAAAAACTTACGATGCAAATCCATTTTTAGTATAGAAGAAGACTGAGTTGATGTAGCAAAATTAAAAGTACATTCTTGATCGTCAACGTCAGAAACAACCGCCTGTAAAACAAGGTCTTCCCCAACTATGCTTTGTAGATCACCAATAAGCGATGGATTAGCCTCAATCCATACGACCTTTTCTACCCCATTTTCTCTATACGCTTGGTTTTCTTCGGCCTTATGCGCTCCGACATGTATAACACTTTTACAAGCTATATTGTATTTGTCCATTAATATCCTAAAAGGTATTAACATCTTATCCTCCTATGTATTTTGAATAATGTATATAATTAACAAATGGAAGATAAAGATCAACAGGGTTGATACCCTCTGGCATAAATCCTATTGCACTATTGTCCAATGGCAAAAACACATCTGTGGCATGCCCCAAAAAGATAGCCCACCAATGAAGGGTGCTATTCCCCGAAATAATTTTATCAAAACAAACTAAATGAGACAAGTCCTCGATCTCATCTCCAGAAATAACTCCTTTAACGTCATACTTGTCCGCAAGACTCAAAACATCAACATTATCTTTTGAGTCAGTAAAAATATACAGAGGATTACTAGCGAAATGTTTTTCAATCACATATTCATAGTATTCCAATGGAATTGCAAAATGAGTATTAGTCACATCCCCTCTTCTCACGCAAACCGCTACATCATCTTTTCCTACTTTATTGTTACAATGAGGCAACGAATAAAAATTTCTGAAGAAATCACGCCTGTTTAAATAAAGGAAAGAGCGCTGGAAAAACCCCTCAAAATGAATATTTGTATACATGGCTCCAAAATGTTTCAAGAAAATTGTATTTCCATACAACTCTAAATCATTCAAAACTATTTGGCCTGATTGTTTTCCAACTGTCTTCCCACATGAACCATCATTCATTATCCTACTTAAAAGACTAGGGCAATTTGCATCCTGAACCATAACATTGACATTATTAGAAAATATTTCAGCAATACCCCTTTGAAACATGTTGTTCCCAAGCCGTCCTCTATATTTAACAGAAATCATAAACCATCCTATTGCATTTACTTATTGTCGGTTTTTCTAAGTATGAAAGATTTGCCAAAAGTAGCATAACTAAAATATTCAATCGCATTCCACTCATCATGAACCCGTAAAAATTCATTAAACGCTTTTTGTTCACCGTTATTTGGGTCGGACTTAAAATTAAACCAATCGTCAAACAACAAAACCGTTCCTGTTTGGAACAACCCTTCAGAAAATAAAACCTCTTTAGTTGGTTCATACAGATCACAATCAATATGAACTATGGATGCTGCTCCCATCTTATGTTCTTTTAACACATCCTTAAAAAGCCCCTTCAGTATAAGAGGTTTTTCAAAGTCATAAGCCTCAAACAAATCATAAACCACCTGTTCCGTTACTAATCCACCCTTCTCTAGCAAAGGGTGAAAAGAATGGTTATATTTAAACTTTCCCTTTTCCCACCGAGGATGCTCATTCTCTTCCAACCCCTCAAAAGAGTCCAGTCCTATAACTCTACGTCTAAATGGCACATGATGAATTGAAGATGCCCCTTCTTCTAAAGCAGCGTTTAATAAAGCAAGGCTTCTCCCCGAATAAACTCCAAACTCATAAATATCGCCATCAACAAGTTCATAATCGACAAATCTAACTGCCCTCTTAAACATCTCATAACGAACATCAAAATCTTTTAAATCCTCAATATTAAGCTTCATCTTAACCGTCCTTATTTTATAAAATTTTCATATAACAAAATGTCATACTTGTTGTGTTCAGCAGTCATCTCCTTCTGAACCCATTTGGAACATATTCGTTCCCCTATTAATATTAAGCTATATTATACAAGACTTAATCATAACTTAAAACACTCCTTAGTGATCTTTTCTAACCAATATGACATTTTTAACTCTTCATAACTAAAAAAACTTGAATTATACCATTCAACCTTTTCTCTAATCCAATCCGCGTTTATATCCTCCACAGCGTCAACCTGTATGATCGGAAGATTGCGATAACCGTCAAACATAAAATGGGACTGCACAACAGGCACAGACCCCATATACAATGATTCCCAAGTCCTATGACAATCTATTCCATTACCGTTTGGCGACATAATGAACATATGCTTTGATATGTCTTCGCAATATTCTATGTAAGACTTTCTGCGATGCGATGAATCTAAACCAATAGCGCCCAAATGCCTTAACGCCCTACTTCTGTAATTTACATTGTTCTTAACGTTAAAATTGCAATACAATTGACTCTTGTCTTTATAACAATCATTAACGTCACTGTTTACATTACCAATTAAATACTGATAGTCTGTATATCTTCCTTTACTAGGCCCAAAATCATTTTCCAAACCAATTGGAAAATGAAACAACGCAGAATGTTTATAATCTACATTCTGAGAAAACCAAACCTTAACACATTCGCTTTTCTTTTGAAATAATTTCTCGTCTACGCACCAATCCCCATTACAAGTAACTAAAACGACCTTTTTGTATGGATGCCTGTTCAACTCAATAAATAGCTCTTCTACACGCTTCCTTACACACCATATTATACTTTTATCCTTAAGGTCGCCTATCGAATCCGTCCTATCAGTATCCCAAACCTTATCTGCTATAGCTTGCGATTTTCTTCCGCAAATATACTCGCCTTTAAAATCGCTTATCATACTTCTTCCCAATTCAACCTACTTAACGATTTAGAACCTTCCCTACCTTTATAAAATCTCAAAAAAGAGGTCTTAAGATCTAAAAACTCAATTAGATTTTTAAAACTGCTCTCCATACAGTGTATTTCTGCTGCATTCTCTATCAAATACCCGAAATCAAAAAAATCTCCCAACTCCATAAATGGCCTAACGTTTCGTAAAGGCGGGTTGTCAGGAATAGATAACTTGTTCCATTCATGAACAAAAGAGTACTCGCCTTCAACAAGACCTAACGAATCAAACAATTTCTTTTCTTTGTCAATACATCTAGGAACATGAAAACTTTCCCACTTCTTTTCAAAATCTACTTTAGCCCTTTCATAAAACTTCCGTTCAAACCCATTACCATGAGTATTGCCCGATACGTTTATAATCTCAAAATCTCCAATGTCATTTATGCCTATATCATCAAAAGAATGTATGCCGTTGTCAACCTCAATGAGATTCAAATTGTCTAGATCAGAAAACATAAACGCAACATTCTTTGCGTTTTTCTCCAAAACAAAAAGAGATAAACTCTCTTCTCTCTTGCACAACTCACGAACAAGTCCATTGCAAAGGATATGATCTCCTAATCCAAGGTTATGTAGTAACGCTTTCATTTAACATAAATCCATAATAATCTATTTCATCCTTAAACTTATTATACACGATCTCTTTAGAAGCATCGTCATAATAAGACGAAAAATGAACCTTATGATCATATTTGGCAGAATTTAAATGTAATTTAGAGTTGTAATTCGCATGCCCTATTTGTTGCATGGCATAATCTAAATCGTTAACAAAATTCTCTTGCCTGCCTATAAAATCAAAAATAGGCGCTTCATCCAACACAGTTAAATAGTATTGATCAAGCCAAAGCCCATACTGAAACTCATTGTCTTTTACAATTTCGCAAATGAAAGCTTTAAAAGTTCCCTTTGGTTTTCCATCATAGTTCCATAAAGAATAAAGCAAATCGTATTTGTTTCTAACAAACGTGAACTTAAAAAACTGATCCCATCTACTTTCCAAATCACGAAAATATTCTAATTTCTCTTCATAATTTCCTTTCTTGTTAGAAAGAATTCCATCATCCATTCCGCTATCCCTGAGAATGTTATGAATTGTACTACCACCCGTTTTAGCAATATGGAAATATATTATTTTTCTCTCTTCAGATACAGAAAAAGGCGTCAAAAGGGTAAGCCCCCGATTATCAATAATTCCAAACTTATCTGTTAAACTGTCCATATAAACTTACTTCCTAAAATGCACAGTAGGACTGCGTGGATCTAATTCTCCCATTACGTCTCTGCTAATTAATGTATAACCGGATTCATCTATCGCTTCACAGAAACGATCTAACCCATAAAAAAACCATCTCCCGTTTTTTGCCTCTCCATCATAATCGTCAACAAATTCTTGCAAATTATCAAAGCCCGATAAACTTAATAGCTTTTTTAAGCCGTTATCATCTTTATATTTATCTATGTCTGCAATCATAACAAAAAGATTAGTTCCATCCTTTAACTTAGGATATAGATTCTTTAAGTATGCCTTAGCTCCAGAATACGAAATGTGACAAAAAACATCATATGAAAAAACATAATCTATTTCTTCATTTTCAAGCTCGCCACATTCAAAATCCTTAACCTGAACATATCGAATATTATCATGAGGTAATATGTTTCTCCAAAATCCAGTATGATCAGAACTAAGCGCATCAAACCCAACAAAACTATTAGCATGAAGCATTTTTTTAGTCCATCCACCACCATTGCAACCAATCTCTAAAACATTAGTGTTTTCGTTAACATAAGGCTCTATGCATATTCGATGAATATCATTAATACTTTTTCTTTCCTTTGCAACCTTATCCCATCCTTGCTTAGCAAGAGTAGTTCCGTCTTTCCATAAATGGCTAAAGCTATTTAACTCGTTATGAAGCTTTTTATCGATCATCGCGTTAACTCCTTGACGCTTGGGGCGACGTTTTGAATGCCCCTAAACATACCTTGATTATAAAAACTATTTTCTACATAACCTAAATTTACAATACCTTGATCTTGGTACATCATACCAAAAACAGAAATAATCTCATTGTCTCCCCAACGAAACTTGTATATCCCTCCATCATCGTTTATGGCCTGCACCCACTTTTTCCATAAATCAGTTTTAGCAAAATTTAGGTTAAACACATACGAGTCAGACCAAGGCAAATAATGAAAGTTCTCTTCAGCATTTTCATCATCCATTAAATCTTTTAAAGGCTTAAACTTAACATCAACCCCGTTATCTTCTATAAATCTCTTTGCGAAAGCCCATATGCCCATTCTTGTATCTCTATGCCCCTGATGCGGCTTTCCGTCTCTCAATCTCTGCCCTGTTATATATGCTGCCATTTCAACCCCTTTATCTGCTATAACTACAAAAGGATCTTCTTCCATTGGCTTTAAATAACCCGATTCGTCATCATGAGACATCATATAGTCATATTTCTCAAATTCTGTGTTTAAATATCCATAAAAATTTGTTCGGTAATTGCACATGTGCAAATATCCCTTTCTGCCAATATCAAAATTTCCATTTTTAACATACCATAAGCTTTTTTGATTATAAAACATTTCAGATTCAGAAACATGGCTAGGACTCTCATACGGTATACTTCTAAAATGTATATTGGGGCTTATATCTTTGTGAATCTCATCACGATATTCTTGATCATCATAAATATCATCAAAATATACAACGAAAACGGGATAATCATATTTGTCATTATAATTTTTATATAAGGATTCTAAACAGTGTCTTAAACACTTAGTCCTAGATGAAATTATTGTAATACATGCATTAAACTTTTTCATACTTCAACTCATATCTATGTTTATTTTTGTAATATCAATCTTATTAGAAGCTAATAAAGTTGGTGGCCCAGTTCTTCCAAACCAAAATGTTGGGAAATATTCCGTCCAATACTTGAAAACGTCATCGTAGTTTCTAGCTCCTCTGCGATTTTTGTTTTTTATAGCAATGCTTTCTGTCCCTAAAAGGTTATTTGTAGCGAAATAATCACAATCATGAAGAACAATGTAATCTGCATCGTCTTTATAATATCTTACCGCTTTTTCCCGACTCATCCAATCTCCTTGATCTACAAAAACCAATCCCCATTCAACATCAATATTGCTATAAAACTCAAACCATTCGTCAAAATCTTCAATATGTTTAAATGTCTGCAAATCTGTTGCTAAATGAGTATATTTGTCCATCCAAGATTTATCTTTCTCAATGCTTAGGGACTTTAACGACTTCAACTTTGAATAGTAAGAAATCATTTCTGTTGACCCTTCTCCACATCCAAGCTCCAATATAGGCTTGTCGTTTAACTTTAATATTTCTTCTAAAACAGGTTGGTGTGTTGCATATGCATTAGTCTTATATCTATTCTTATAATCCATCGTTTTTCTCCGCTAAAATCCAAGTAATTATTGGGCAGTCAATCTCATTTACGCTATCGCTTTGCCTATAGTCTGCCCAACCCCTCTTATAAAAAAGGTTATGTAAACACTTTCGATTTCCCCATTGACCAATTTCTAATATTTTAAACCCGGCAAGCCTTAAGATTACTCCCAACCCAACAGGAGTAATTCCAGTATAATAATGATATGGAGTGCTATGAGGCTTATTGTTTGCCGGAACATTACAATAAAACACTCCGCCATCTCTTAAATGAGCATATATAGATTTTGCTACGGAAACAGGATCATACAAATGCTCAAAAGTCTGGTTCAACATAACAAAATCAAAATCTGTTTCATCAAGGTTTAAATTGTGTAAATCGTTATTTACTTTATCGTCCTCATATTCATAATTTTTGCTACTTTTAAATTTCAAGTATTGATATTCCGGGTCTACTTGCCCATTAAAGGATAAAACTTTATCAAAATTAAAATTGTATTTTTCAATATACCTCTTAAACTCAAGCAACGCTATAACCCTTGGAAAGTCTTTGTTTTCCCATTTCCATTTTTGATTATTCAGATGCAATGGCAATGGGACATATCTGTTCTTATATTCTTCTGTATAGTTAACTTTTACAAACTTTTCATATATCTCATTTACGATAGTGGCATCCATAGTTTTGGCTCCTTATTTGTTTCCCCACTTAAACCATCCATCAAAATCTGTATTTCCTAAATTCTTATTACTGCTACCCTTATTTGGTCTCCATTGCCCATAAACACCAACCTGACTTGCTCCGCTTAGCGCTGCTGCCCACCAAGCCAAAGTCCCATGTTTAAACAAAAACTTATCAAAAGATGTCATGTAAGCGAAATCATCTTCAACCGAATTCCCCGCCCTAACTATAGGTTTCAATTCTGACAAACCCTTCACTAATGAATTAAAATACTTAGCAGACTCAGACGGAACCAACCTGTCACAAACAGGAACGTCAACATGAAAATGCATTTCGCAAATGTCTTGAGGGGTTACATATTTCCATTCCTTCATGTCCGTTACAATATGCAGCCTATCATATTCAAACATTTTGATCGCATTAACATAATCCCCTACTGTTGTCAACATCCCATCATTATAATCCGATTTTCTCAACAATCTATCACCCAATCTTAAGTGCAAAACTAAATCTTCTTTGTTTACAATGGCGGGAGTATTTACCCAAGAGCGTATAAGCCCCATATGGGGCTTATAGACCGTATAGTCTTCGGCATAGGTGTCCACAAAATAGTTACTAGATGGCAACGATGAATCTAAATATTTATGAAAATCATTTTCTTTCCGACCGATCTTTACTACCCCGAAACTTTTATTCATGTTCACATGATTCGCTTCTATATTTAAACACGGCAAAGACGGATTAGATAGTTCAGCATTATGAACATGCGCCAACAAACGAGAATACATATATTGAAATATATTGTTGCCTGCCCCAATCGTAAAATTAACTTTAACCGTTCCTGCCACTATAACATTATCCTTTCAAACAATATGTTGTTTTTGTCACTGTCGAGTTCTTTAAACCCTATACTGTCAAAAAGAGCTACCGTTTCATTGCGACCCATTCCACCTTCATAATGTGTCTCTCCAAATTCTGTCCAAACGTATGAAACACGTTTAAACGCTTCTTTCCCTCCAAAAACAACTTCTTTTTCAGCACCTTGAACATCCATCCATACAAAATCTATTTCATTAATGTCGCCATCTTTAAACCAAGAATCTAATCGACTAGTTTTAACCTCAATCGTTTTACAATCTTCATTCCTATATCCATTTTTAAGCGAACATCCTCCCGAATCGTTTAAGCACAAATTGCTATAGTCATCCTTATCTATCCATTCATATTTTTTTGGCAAAGGCTTTTCGCCCAATGGACTTACTATAACATTAAATGATGCCATGCCGTTTTTATCCGATAAAGCGATCTCTATCACTGAAACATTTTTAAAACCCTCAAAATGCTTTCTCATGAATTCTGCATTGCCGGGGTGAGGTTCAAAACAAAATATTTGGGGACAATCAAAAACATCTATCATGTCTTGCGTATCTTCTCCGTAATGAGAGCCTATCTCCAATACTACTGGATATTTTTTATTGCCAATTAATTTATTAACTTTTTCTTTTATCGACGTATTCATTTTATGTCTGCTATTAACTTTCCAAAATCTTTTGCCCTAGCATCTATCGTATGATGCTCTAAACACATGTCCATCCCATTTTTAGCGATTCGACTTAGCTCTTCTGGCTTCTCTGAATAGTATTTTATCTTTTCTATAAAATCTGACGAAGTAACAGCTATGTAATTTTCGCCATCAACCATATAAAGCTCTTTTTCTCCATGCGGCTTTTCTCCTACATAAACAGTATTGCAAGCCATAGCTTCAAAAATTTTATTAAATGCTAAATGATACTTTCCTCCACAACTAGCCAACATGCTAGATGCATTAATGGCTTTAGCATACGTTTCTCTTACAAACCCGTTATGACCCCAATTAGTTCCGCAATGCGGATAATTTTTATACCTTAGCCCTACCTTTGGACCTATAACACTTAATGCTTGATGCATTGTTCGCCTAAAAGAATAAAAATTACACATAGATCCAACAGTAATTACGTCATAGCCCTTCTTCGACCCATAATCTTTATAACATTCT
>TARA_R110000824_G_scaffold114561_1_pt1 | contig 13720 bp, 16 predicted proteins | sample TARA_R110000824 | Tara Oceans TARA_R110000824 (sample SAMEA4397747) | marine metagenome | biome: Polar Biome; feature: [MES] marine water layer (ENVO:01000295) within the mesopelagic zone...; material: water (ENVO:00002006), including particulate matter (ENVO:01000060) such... | reverse complement strand
TCTGATAGCGGTGGTATACAAGAAGAAGCTTCCTTTCTTAACAAGAGGGTAATTGTTTGCAGAAAGTTTACTGAAAGAACAGAGTCCATAGGTGGCCACAGTATTTTATGTATATCCCCGAACGACTTAAAAGAAAGATTCGAACAAGTAAATGCTAATTTTCAGATTGATTTACCAAGCCCTTATGGTGATGGCTTCGCGTCACATAAAATTTGTAATATTTTAAAGGATAGATAAATGCAAAATTATAAAGAATCACGGCCATGGGGAACATTTGAAAATCTTCTAGACGAAGAGTCATGCAAGGTAAAACAAATAATTGTTAGACCAAATCAATCTTTAAGTTATCAATATCATTACAAAAGAAGTGAAGTATGGACTATAATAAAAGGCACTGGCACTTTTACCATCGATGGTATTGAGTCTACTGTCGTAGCGGGCGATGTATTACAAATTCCAAAGGAAGCTAAACATCGCATAAAAAATATTGATACCGATGATTTGATCTTCATTGAAGTACAGTGTGGAGAATATTTCGGAGAGGATGATATTGTTCGTCTTGAAGATGATTACAACCGAAGGATTGACAATTAAATGAATTCAAATAATACAATTTGCTTAATAACCCCACCTTCTCCATTTTTACTGGACGAGAGAGTATTTTTACATTTGGGCATTTTAAAGGTTGCCTCTAATCTTGAAGCAAATGGATATGAAGTAAAATTTATGGATTTAAGCGGTGTTAAAAATTACATTGATGTTATCGACAATTACTGTAGAAATAACAGTGGTACCTTCGGATTAACTGCTTCAACACCACAAGTTCCGTATGCAGTAGAGATCTGCCGGTCCATCAAAGCCTCTAACCCAAATAATAAGGTTATCCTAGGTGGACCCCACGCCACTTTGATGCATACAGCCTCGAAACGAGAACAGAAAAAGGGAATACATTTAAGTGACAGAGCTACAAAAGATGTTACAAATCTCTTAAATATTTTTGATGTATTGGTATGTGGCGATGGTGAATATGCAATCTTTGAAGCACTTAAAATGGATACCGGAGTTGTAGACGCCGACGATACTAAATCGGATCTGTTCCTATCGAAACAACAATTTTCTGAATTACCAAGCCCAGCAAGGCACCTTGTGGACTTAGATACTTACAAATATAATATTGATGGATTTAATGCTACAAGTTTAATAGCACAATTAGGTTGTCCGTTCCATTGTACTTTTTGTAGCGGTCGTAATTCACCGTTCCTACGAAAAATCCGCCAAAGATCAAGTGAATCAGTTTTAAAAGAAATTGAGTTCCTCCATAAAGAATACGGATTCACTGGATTTATGTTTTATGACGATGAACTTAATGTCAATAAAAATATGGTGGAGATGATGAACATGATTACCGATTATCAAGAAGCAAATGATGTCGAATTTCGCTTGCGCGGATTTATTAAGGCAGAACTTTTTAAAGACGAACAAGCCAGAGCGATGGTTAATGCTGGCTTCAAGTGGCTTCTCACGGGCTTTGAATCAGGAGATGAACGTATCCTTCACAATATCAAAAAGAGGGCGACAAAGGAAGATAACACGCGCTGTGTCGAGATTGCGAAGCGCCACGGGCTAAAGGTAAAAGCCCTTATGTCTATAGGACATGCCGGCGAGAGCGCTCAAAGTGTAGAGAACACAAAACAATGGTTGATAGAAACGCAACCTGAAGAATTCGACTGCACTATTATTACAACATATCCCGGATCACCCTACTTTGATGACGCCGTTAAAGAAGGAAACCATTATGTATATGCAGACCCCAAAAATGGTGATAAGTTATATCAGGCATCCTTAGATTATCTCACACAATTAGATTTCTATAAAGGAGACCCAGAAGATGGTTATATATCGTATGTATGGACAGAACACCTGAATGGCGATGATTTAGTTGTGCTGCGAGGTGAACTGGAAGATGAGGTTAGAACTAAATTAAATATCCCCTTCAATGCTGCACGCCCTGGAATAACTTATGAACACTCTATGGGACAAAGTAGTATACCGGCTTCTATTCTGCGAACTTCCAAAGGGTAGAAAAAGAGTGAAGATTTTACACGTAGCAGTCTTTGATAATAAAGGCATATCGGCGGATACATCAGCAGCCATGGCTCTGTCTAACAATGAAAATGTGTCTAAAGTAATTGGTTATAATTATAGACAAAAAGTAATAAATCAAGATATATCCAGCCGCGACGACGAATTAATCAATTTGTGCAAAACCGAAAATCCAGATTTAGTTTTTTTCGTTAAGTGTAATAGTATCCATTTACGAGTCTTTGAAGAATGTAAAAAAATATGTCCAATTGCTTATTGGTTCGCTGATCCACTTGTAACTTTTTTATCACACCCTGAATTTTCAGAGAAAGCAAAAGCTAGCGATTGTGTTTTTGTAGATAAGGAAAATGTGTTCGATGAAATTAAAACTTACAATGATAAAGTATTTATTGTGCCGGACGGGTTTGACGCTAAAATGGAATATCCAGTTCAAACAGAAACGCAGGATTTAGATGTTAGTTTTATTGGACAACTTTATGGAGATCGTTTGGAAAAAGTAAAAAAGATCACTTATCCAGTATCAGTTATTTCAAATGTCTATGGTTTTAAACATGCCCGGGCTGTTGCGAAAAGCAAGATTAACTTAAATTTCTGCACTAGCGATGGTCCCTCAAATAGAGTTTATAAAGTTCTTGCATCCAAGGGGTTCTTATTATCAGACGACTGGCATGGAAGAGAGGAGCACTTTGAAGATGGGAAACACCTCGTTATATTTAATGATATGGATGATTTAAATGAAAAGATTAAATATTATCTATCAAATGAAAAAGAGAGAAATAAGATCGCAAAAAAAGGTCACAGTGTTTCTCATAAATACACAAGAGACGTCTGGGCAGCAAAATGTCTTGAAATATTAAAAACAAATAACATTGTAAAAGCTCGATGATTAAAATATATTCAAAAATTGAAAACAATAAGTTATTGCATATAGTTAACAGGTTAAACGAAGTAACCTCAAGAACCGATATTATACCTGATGATAATTTTTTACAACTTGCTACCTTAAAGCTACCTTCTGGAAAAACGTTCCGAGCACATAAACATAAGTGGAAAGACAATCTTAATACCCAAAATATTGCGCAAGAATCATGGGTGGTAATAAAAGGGAGCGTAAAATGTTTCTTTTACGATTTAGATGATAAACTTATCCAAACAGAGATATTGAATGCCGGCGATTGTTCTATAACATTGTCCGGTGGACACAACTACGAAATTTTAGAAGAAGAAACTGTTGTATACGAATATAAAACAGGACCCTATCAGGGTGTAGAATTAGACAAGGAGTTTTTAAGTGAGTAAAAAAATAGAATTTAAAAGAAGTGATTTAGGTATATACGTTTGGACAAGCAACAAAAATATGCAGTGCTTACCGGCATGGGCTTATTTATTCAATAAGTTTTGGCCATATAAAGCATCAGTTAAAGTACTCGGATATTCAACACCCAGTTTTCAATTGCCAGACAATTTTGAATTTATTTCTCTCGGAATTCAAAGAGGTCCAAAGTACTGGTCTGATGATATGTATGATTTTTACAACTCATGTGAACATGATTATTTTTATTCCATGTGGGAAGATGGATTTATAATAGACAATGTGGATTCTGAAATATTGGATTTGGCTATAAAGGTTGCAGTTACTAATAAAGATAATAAGTTTTTTAGATTTAATCTTAGTTTAGATACTTATAGAAGACGTCATACAGTAGTAAAGAAGTTTGAAGACTACGACGTTATCCTTGCATCCCAAAATACGATGTACAGGCAATCTACACAACACTCTATTTGGAGTAGAGAAAAGTTTTTAAAAAAGTTAAAAAATAAACAATCCCCGTGGGAATTTGAATTAGATAACGAAAGTTCTATGAATGATGGTTTGATGGTGTTCGCTACTAAAAGAAAACATGCAATTAAAATGGGTCATGGCTATAGACAAGGAAAGAGAATACCATTTTGGTATGACGAACACAGTGGTTGCAGAGAAATAGAGCCAAATACTGGCGCCTATCTCTGTGAAGAAGATATAAAATTCATTGAATCCAATGGGTGGATGCCAGAGGAACTTTAATGAAAATAGGAGAAAATGTATATATTTCTGACAATGTAGAAATTAAAAGACAACACTTATGTGAAATTGGAAATAATGTAGCAATAGATTCAGGATTCTACTGTACCACAGCGCTTGTAGTAGGAAATTACGTCCATATATCACCGCATGTTACTTGCATTGGCGGAAAGGATGGCAAATTTATACTTAAAGGATTTAATAATTTGATGTCAGGTTCTAGAATTATATGCGCTTCAGATAGATTTGACGACTCGGGATTATTCGGAGCTATGATACCTGATGAATTAAAAGGCAGGCAAATAATTGAACCAGTAATAATGGAGGAATTCTCTAACGTAGGTACAAATAGTATCATGATGCCTGGCTCTATTTTAAGAAAAGGATCTCTATTGTGTTTAAATAGTGTTTTATTTGGAGATACAGAAGAATGGGGAGTTTACAAGGGAAATCCTGCCAAGCTAGTTAAAAAGATTAATCCAGAAAAGATTTTATTAAATGCAAAGAAGTTGGGGTACAAAAAATGAGTTTTGATATAGTAAAGGAATTTGAAGAAAAGGTTGCTATTTTTTTTGGAGCAGACTTCGCAGTGGCAGTAGATTGTTGCACTCATGCTTTAGAGTTGTGTTTAAGAAATCAAAATATTGAACACTATACTGTTCCAAAAAGGACTTATATTTCTGTTCCATTTTTAGCAGATAAATTGGGAATTACTTTTGATTGGAAAGACGAAGACTGGCAAGATTATTATTATCTTGGAGGAACTAACATCATTGACGCAGCAGTATTGTGGCGAAAGGATTCTTATATTCCAAATACTTTTATGTGCGTCAGTTTTCAATACAGAAAACATTTAAATTTAGGAAGAGGCGGAATTATTTTGACAGATGACGAAAAGTGTGCTAAAATATTAAAAAAGATGTCCTATGATGGACGAATGCCAGATGTACCATGGCGAAAACAGGATATAAATTTAATAGGCTATCACTATTATATGACACCGGAAACTGCCCAGAATGGAATCTTTAAGCTTCCGGAGGCTATTAACACAAAACCGCGCCAATGGACTGTAGAAGACTGGCCAGATTTAACACAAATGGAAATTTTTAAAAATGAGCAATAAAATTTTAGTAACATCAGGTTGCAGTTTTACTGCCGACGAGCCAACTTGGGCCCACCATCTGGCAGATCAAATAGACGTAGAACATCATAACGTTGCCATGTCCGGCGCCGGCAATCATATAATATCATCAGAGGTTATTCGAAAAGTTGAACTGCTCCTTAAAGATGGTGTGAATACCAGTGATTTGCTTGTTGGTGTTCAATGGTCTGGGCTTTTTAGATTTGACTTGGTGGTTAATAACGGACTTGATAGCCCGATAAAAAGACCAGTTCATCTTGCAAATGGTTGCAAGATTAGGCAATGGGATTACCCTTCAGACACAGAAAACACCTGGATTATGACCGCGGGCTCTACGGCACTGGGGTTCTGGCCATCGTATTATCTATTGATGTCCAAAGAGCAAACTTATACACAAACTTTAGAGCAGATCTTAAGAGTGCAATGGTACTTAAAAAGCAAGAATATTCAATATTTTATGTTTACGGGTTGGGATATCTTCACTGAAGGTACAAAAGGTGAACGCTCCCACTTGGGCAACGATGTGATGTCTAAACCAAATCAGTTTACAGATGAAATTTACGATAGCTCTGAACACATTTTAATATCAGACAATTGTAAATGGTTTGGTTATCTTTTTGATATGATTGATTTTGACTGTTTTTGGACTCACAATAGTGCTACAACAAAAAAAGGTGGTATGGTACAGTGGTTAAGAGAAACACAATCACCACACACAACATTCATCTCATCTAATAATTATCACCCATCATCAAAGTCACATGCAGCATTTGCAAACGATGTATTGCGGGAGCTTATAAAAAATGTTTAGAAAACTATACAATTCGGTAAAGCAGTATTTTGCTAATTTAAAGAAGAAAAAGCAACTAAAAAAGAAACTTGAAGATATAAACAATGATGATCCGTTCATCTACAAATAGGATTTATAAATGAGAATATTGGGAGTTAATTGCTTAAATCACGATGCAGCTATATCTGTTGTTGAAGATGGAGAAATTTTGTTTGCTGCTCAATCAGAAAGATATAGCAGAAAAAAGAACGACTCCCTTTTGAATGATGATTTGGTCTCTGAAGCTTTAAGTTATGGGGAACCTGATTTTGTCGCATATTATGAAAAGCCACTTATTAAAAAAACTAGACAATTATACGCTGGACAATGGAAAGAGGCATTAACACTAAAAAATATGCCTCAAAAGCACCTTAATCAATGGTTTGATAAATATAATATTCATTACGTAGACCATCATGAGAGCCACGCCGCGGCAGGCTACTATACTTCCCCCTATAATGAGGCCGCGGTCGTTGTTATGGACGGGATCGGCGAATGGGACGTTTTTACGATATGGTATGCTAAAGATAACAAACTTAAAAAGATACACAGCGTAAAATACCCACATTCATTAGGGTTGTTTTATTCAGCAATGACTCAAAGATTAAATCTTAAACCGTGTGAAGAAGAATATATCCTTATGGGAATGTCTGCATGGGGTAAACCAAAACAAGCAAAGCGTTTATACGATGATCTTTTTAGTAATAAACATTTATTAAAATTAAATTACAACTTACATAAAGGTGTTGGCAGTTATGGAGACTCTGAAGACTGGGAAGATTTTGATATCGCTGCCTCTACACAAGAAGTCACCGAAAGAGTATTAAAGAATATTTTTGAAACCACCAAGAAACTGCTGCCACAATGTAAAAATTTAGTTTATATGGGCGGAGTAGCTCTGAACTGCGTTGCTAATTCAAAAGTTGTCTCTAAAATTTATGACAACGTTTGGATTATGCCAAGCCCTGGAGATTCTGGCTCTTCTTTGGGCGCCGCATGTGCAGCCTATGGAAAGCACGTAAATTGGCAAGGACCGTTCTTGGGTACGAATATAGGCGCCAAATACCCAACAGATAAGCTCATGTCCACCTTGTTGGATGAAAAAATTGTGGGAGTAGCAAACGGAAGATCCGAATTTGGACCCCGAGCATTAGGAAATCGCAGCCTTTTAGCGGATCCCCGCGGCCCCGATATCAAGGATAAGGTCAATAAAATTAAAAGAAGACAAAAATTCAGACCCTTCGCGCCGGCAATTATGGAAGAGCATGCTCACGAGTTTTTTGAGATGCCAGTAGATAGAGTTCCTTATATGCAGTTTATTGCTAAATGCAAGAAACCGGAAGAATTCCCGGCTATCTGTCATGTTGATAATACCAGCAGAATCCAGACTGTATCGAAGAGCGACAACCCTGGATTTTATGAGCTACTATCTACGTTTTATAAACAAACAGGGTGCCCCATATTGCTGAACACTAGTTTGAATATCAAAGGTCAGCCCATAGTTAACTCGGTTGAAGACGCTAAAGATTTTCAACAACATTATAATGTAAAGGTACACATATAATGAACGTACACACTACTTTTGCCGGTAACTATCCTTGGGATCCAGTGCGCAGTCTTCATTTTGATGAATTGGAGTCTACCCGAGATGATGTTGATTTGTATATCGGGATGCGACACGAAAAACCTATCAATGCAGATAAAATAAATGTGTTCATAGATTTTGAACAACCAAATACTTGGTATGGTGGACCAGACGATGCGCCCTTTAAACACGCACTCTCCAGAGAACAAACGTTTGATAAAATTTTTACGATTCATGAGCCGATTGTCGCGAAAAGAAATTCTATACTTGGGGTAGACAGATACAAATATGTATTTTTCCCATTTAATATGAAGCATGCCCCTCAATTGACTGAAGATAAAAAGTATGATTTTTTCTTCTCCGGACACTGGTATGGTGCTGGGTATTGTTTACATAGAGAGGTCATAGTTCCTGCTTTTGATACTTTGATTTCGCAAATTGATAATTTTAGCCATTACATAGTATCTGGATATGCAGCGCCTGGAGTACCATCAGGCAGAGGCATATCCTATGACCAAAAGCTAGCAGAAAATTCAAAGAGTAAAATATCAATTGCCTATAATCATCAAGAAATCAGCCCCCGCTTTCACGGTATGATACCAAGGTTACAAGCTGAAATTACTGATATTAGAAAAGATGCCACTGGACACTACTGTATTAATCAGCACAAAGCTCGAGTTATCGAAGGTTTTATGAGTAAAACATTGGTTTTAATTTACAACGATCCTTATAATTCAATCGAAGATTTTTGGGTACCCAACGAGCATTTTATATATTATTACGATAAAAACGATCTAGTTTCAAAAGTTATCGATATAAGAGAGAACTATTATTCTGATAAATATCAGAAAATTATTAACGCCGGACACGAACATACTAAAAAAGAATATAGTGTCCAACAATTTTACAACAAATATATTAAGGATTTATAATGAAAAAAATTATTGTTATTACGAGCATTTATGAGCCCACCTTGGCAACCAAGAAATTTTCTGAAATGGAAGGCTGGGAGCTAGTGGTGGTTGGCGACACAAAAACACCCCACGAATCATATAAAAAAATCAATTGCACCTATCTACACCCGGAAGATCAAGAAAAGCTTAATAAAGAATTGAGTGATTCTATTGGTTGGAAGTGCATTCAGCGCCGAAATATGGGCTTTTTATATGCCTATTTAAATGGTGCTGATGTGATGGCAACTGTTGATGATGATAACATACCTTATGATGACTGGGGAAAGGATATTTATGTCGGTAAAGAGATAGATATAGATCTTTGGGAAGCGCGCAATGGATTTTTTGACCCATTGAGTGTCACTAACCGTCCAGATTTATGGCACCGTGGCTACCCTATTGAGTTTCTGGGTTCCAAAAACGACGTCGAATATCTAGGTAAAGCGAAGAGAAAGGTACTTGTTCAAGCCGATCTGTGGGATGGAGACCCTGATATTGACGCAATGTGTAGGTTGAGTAAAAAACCGTGTGTTAAATATGACAAACATGAACCTTATGGCAGTATGCAGCCGAGCCCCTTTAATAGCCAAAACACATTTATTGCCCGCGAAGTTATTCCATATTATATGGTTTTGCCACACATTGGTCGTATGGACGATATTTGGGGAAGTTACATTATTCAAAAACAATTTCCAAACTCTGTAATATATAACAAAGCATCTGTATTTCAAGATAGAAACGAACAAGATTTGGTCACTAATTTAGAAAATGAAGTAATTGGTTATAGAAACACATTAAAATTTATAAATGACCAATTTGATTTACCTGAAAACAGTGCCCAATCATACGAAATTTATAAAAAAGCATTTAACATTATGAAAAGAGGATAAAATTATGAATATATTATTTCTAGAAAATAAACTTAGAGTAGACAAATTAGGTATCTTGTATTTGAGCGCTGTCCTTAAAAGCGCCGGACACAACGTTAATATGATTGAAGATAGCGTTACACCCGCGGAAGAATATTTAAACGAAAATCATGTTGATTTTATAATGTATTCAGTAATGAGCGGTGAACATCCGTGGTATTTTGAGCGTAATCGGGAACTAAAGAGAGAATTTGATTTTGTGTCAGTTTTTGGTGGACCTCATTTTACGCTATTTGCTGATGATGTTTTGAAAGACGTCGCAATTGATCACGTAGTAGTGGGACCTGCTGAATCTGTAATTAACCAAATTGTAAATGCAGAACTTCCAGAAAAAGTTATCCGCGGTTCCATTCCTACTGACGTTAACGCGATACTACCACCTGATAGAGAAATGCTTTATCAATATGATGAATTTGGTAAGTCCAATATGAAGCGCTTCATTGCGGGACGTGATTGTCCGATGGCATGCAGTTATTGTTTTAATCATAGTTTACGTAAAGTGTTTAAAGATCAGAAAAAGAGTTTCTATCAACGAACAACGCCCCGCCGAATGGTTGATGAAATCAAAGAAGTACGCGACAAATATGGATTAAAAACAGTTTATTTTAATGATGATGATTGGGTTGAAGATCACGATTGGGTAAGAGAGTTTTGTCGTATTTATAAAGAAGAAGTTAATCTTCCTTTTTGTGGCTCTGTAAAAGCCAAAAATGTGACCGAAGAGATTGTTAAAATAATGGCAGATGCATCTTGCCACTTCATGAATGTGGCTATCGAATCTGCAAATCGACAAACGCAAATTTTAATTCGTCGTGGTTGGCAAAATAACGATCAAATAGCGGAAGCTGTTAGGCTGTTTGAATCCCATGGGATTATGGTAAGAACACAAAACATCATTGGTCTCCCGGCTGATGATCCTCTTGCAGATGCTTTAGAAACATATGAATTTAATATAAAATTGAGCCCAACTGATTCTTGGGCAGCAATTCTACAGCCTTTTTATGGCACAGATATCTGGAAAGTGTGTCGAGATAAGGGATATATTGATGAATCTGTAGATTGTAAAAAGTTTTACGAGGGTACCCCGCTCGATATTCCCAACAAAAAAGAAATTGAAAATCTACACAAGTGGTGGTACTTTGCTGTAAAATATAAGATACCGGTAAAGTTTTTGAAGATTATTCTCCAACAAGATTTAACTGAAGAAGTAAAAAAGCAAATTCAAGATTATCGGTGGGAACTTACTGCAAAAGAAATTTATGGATTAGATACCGAGGATGAGTCTGGGGTTACTATGGACAATGCTGATTATCAAGTAACAGATATGGATGGAGATCTTCTGAACGATCCTGATTCCCCATGGGGATCATCCGGTGATGGCGGAAACTTAAAGTTTCCTTTCCCGCCCCGTAACAACGATGCATGCGCATCATCTGATGAAAAAGAGTAATAAATGGCCGATAGAGATGATATCTGGGACGACAACATTGGTGGTTCCGTCACGTTAGGTGAAAAGAGAGTTTCCTTTTATGTCGATAAAACATGTATTTTTTGTGCCCTGTGCCACGGCATTGCACCAGAGAACTTCACAGTAAGCGAAGATGAGACTCACGACTTGATATACAAGCAACCAACAAGTGAAGAAGAATTAGGACTTTGTTATGAGGCTTTAGAAGAATGTCCAGTCGACGCTATTGGCGACGACGGTTAGAAGTTCAAATTAAAATTAAGAAGGAGTAATAAATGAAAAGAGCATTAGTGTGTGGCGCCGGAGGTTTCATCGGTGGCCATTTAGTAAAATTTTTAAAATCAAAGGGATATTGGGTTAGAGGTGTAGACATCAAAGAAAACCCTTTTCAAGATGTGCGTTCTTATGCTGACGATTTTGTTGTAGGAGACCTTAGAGATCCTACTGTTGTCAGTAATGTCATTGACGAAGGTATGGATGAGATTTATCAATTGGCGGCAGATATGGGTGGCGCCGGCTATATCTTCACCGGCGATCACGACGCTGATGTTATGCATAATTCTGCTTTAATTAATTTAAATGTAGTTCATGAAGCAATCAAAAAAGGGGTGAATAAGATATTTTATTCCTCTAGTGCCTGTATGTATCCCGAACATAACCAAATGGATCCAGACAACCCTAATTGTGCAGAAGCTTCAGCATATCCCGCTAACCCAGATTCAGAATATGGATGGGAAAAGCTTTTTTCCGAAAGACTTTATCTCTCATTTATGAGAAATTACGGAATTCAAGTTAGAATTGCTAGATTTCATAATATATTTGGTGAGAATGGAACTTGGGAAGGCGGCCGAGAAAAAGCTCCAGCGGCATTTTGTAGAAAAGTTGCAGAAGCACCAGAGGGCGGAGCGATTGAAGTGTGGGGAAGTGGCAACCAGACAAGATCCTTCTTACATATTAGTGAGTGCCTAGAAGCAGTTGACCGTTTGATGAAATCAGATTTCACTGGTCCAGTAAACATTGGTTCTGAAGAAATGATATCAATTAATGATTTTGCACAAATGGCTATTGATATTTCTGGAAAACATGTTACAATATATAATATTGATGGAAAAGAATTCGAAGCAAAATATGGACACAAGTGTCCTGTGGGCGTCAATGGACGCAATTCGGATAATCTTCTCTATAGGGAGAAGATTGGATGGGAAGTTTCCGAGCCGTTGAAAGTGGGTATGGAAAAAGCCTACAATTGGATCAGCGAACAAGTTAATAGGAAAAACAAGTGAAAAAAGCATTAATTACCGGAATCGCAGGACAAGATGGTAGTTATCTAACTGAATATCTTCTGTCTTTAGGATATGAAGTACACGGCATTGTCCGTCGACATTCCGTAGCGGAAAACCAAAATCATCGCCTACATAAGCATGATTTAACACACAATGTACATACATATTATGGCGACTTACTTGACTATCCTTCATTGGTAAGAATTATCAACGAAGTTAAGCCAGACGAGATATATAATCTTGGAGCTATGAGCCATGTGCGAATCAGTTATGATATACCATCGTTCACGATCCAAACAAATGCCCTAGGGGTATTAAATATGTTAGAGGTATACAGGACCTTATGCCCCGAAGCTAAATTTTATCAAGCTAGTTCTTCTGAAATGTTTGGAAACTCAGTCGATGAGGATGGGGTGCAAAGATTAACAACTCCGATGAACCCAGTCAGCCCATACGGCTGCTCGAAGGTAATGGGATATAATTTAGTTAGACATTATCGCCATGCTTATAAATTACACGCATGTAATGGGATTTTATTCAACCATGAATCACCCCGCCGCGGCTCAAATTTTGTTACTAATAAAGTGGTAAAGGGCGCCGTAGCAATTAAAAAAGGATTGAGTGATAAGTTAGAGTTGGGTAATATGGACTCTTACCGAGATTGGGGGCATTCAAAAGATTATGTCCGTGCCATGCACATGATAATTAATCATGATGTACCTGATGAATTTATAGTTGCAACAGGAGAAACACACTCAGTTAGGGATTTGTGCGAAACAGTATTCTCAAAGCTGGATATGAATTACGAGGATTATGTGGTTCAGAATCCCAAATATATGCGTCCTGAAGAACTTAAATATCTTAAGGGCGATGCATCTGAAGCTCGCGACATTCTTGGGTGGAAACCGGATTATACTTTTGAAACTATGTTGGAGGAGATGATCGAAAGATGGGAAAAGGAGCTATAAATGAATATTCCCCCGGCGATTTAGTCCACTGGTTCGAGCCTTATGCTGATGGCTTTATGACTAGAGATACCGGCAGAGGTATTATTTTGGAAAGAAAGGAACGAGAGTTAGGCTTCGCTAGCGGACCTTATATAACTTATCGCGTGTATCGTACTAAACATACAGACGAAATGGTTTTTGAGGCGAGAGAATTGGAGAGCATCGAGAAATGAAAAATATAGGAATTATTGGCAACGGCTTTGTTGGCTCTGCAATTGCCGCTGGCTTTGCTTTACATACAAACGTGATGATCTATGACAAGGACCCTCTCCGAACCGCTCACGGGCTCTCTGAAGTACTAGAACAGTGTGAGTTCATCTTTGTTAGCGTACCAACTCCGATGGAATCTGTTGAGAGTGG
>TARA_R110000824_G_scaffold185997_9_pt1 | contig 13738 bp, 19 predicted proteins | sample TARA_R110000824 | Tara Oceans TARA_R110000824 (sample SAMEA4397747) | marine metagenome | biome: Polar Biome; feature: [MES] marine water layer (ENVO:01000295) within the mesopelagic zone...; material: water (ENVO:00002006), including particulate matter (ENVO:01000060) such... | reverse complement strand
ATGTGCGGCAATAAAACTGTGTGTTGATAAGGCTCCCCTGAACGAAATTATAAACATAGGTACAGGAATTCCGACCTCTATTGGCGAAGCTATGGGATATGTTAGAGATCAGTTAAATTCCACTTCCACCTTTAATCATGTTGAGCCACCGCACTTTCACAATGTAGTACAGGTCAAAAACATGTACCTTGATATAACTAAATTAAAAGACTTGAATTTTACTCCGGAATATGATATAAAGAGAGGTCTGGATAAAATTTTAGAGAGCTATAAAAGATGAGCCACAATAATTCATTAGAGGATATACTTTCCTCAATTCGGGAGTACGTAACTACCCGCGAGAGCCCCACACAAAAGAAGGAGTGGGTAAATTATTCGGGGCCCCACATGGACTCAGAGGAATATGTAGAGGCTATTCGTTGTCTACTTGGAGATTGGCTCGTCTTTGGGGAAAATTGTAGGAAGTTTGAAAAAGAATTTCCAGTTCACCTGGGGAAAGAGCACGGGATCTTGACCAATTCCGGTAGTTCGGCCAATCTACTTATGACCTACGCGCTGTTGAGTAAGACAAAAATGCCGTCCAAATATCGTTTAAATAAAGGAGACAAGTTCATCACACCCACGGTTTGTTTTCCGACTACTTTAAACCCGCTCCTTCAACTCGGGTTTGAGCCGGTGTTTGTGGACGTAGATATCCCCAGTCTTAATATTAATTTAGATCAAGTAGAAGAGATTTTGGAAAAAGATGTGGATAGAGAAATAAAGGGTCTTATTTTTGCTCATGTTCTCGGTAATCCTCCGAATATGAATCGCGTAATGCAGATAGTAGAGAAGTATAATCTCGTTTTCCTCGAGGATGCGTGTGATGCCCTGGGATCTACTTTTGAGGGACGCGCCCTTGGCTCTTTCGGTCACATGTCTAGTTGTTCTTTTTATCCGGCGCACCATATGACATTGGGGGAAGGAGGCTTCGTCGCGACTAACGATTATGCTATTCATAAAACGTTGGCGAGCTTACGCGACTGGGGGCGCGCCTGTTATTGCAATGAAAAACGTCCTGGAAATGTTGTTTCTCAGACTGCATGTGGTAATAGATTTCGTTGTTGGTTTCCGAGCGAAGAAGACTTAATATATGACCATCGTTATGTTTTTGATGAAGTGGGCTTTAACTTGAAGCCTCTGGATATCCAAGGAGCTATTGGTTTACAACAATTGAAGAAGTTGCCCCAAATGGAAGCCGCACGCCGCAGTAATTTTAAAACCTTGTTGGAGGTTTTCAAACCCTATGAAGAATTTTTGATGCTTCCTCAAGCAACTCATGGCTCCGATCCATCGTGGTTTGCTTTTATGCCCCTGGTCAAAGACAATCCGCTTTTTACCAAAAATGATATCGTTTCTCATCTTGAAGCCCATAAAATACAGACTCGCCCGTATTTTACAGGCCAGGTTTTATACCACCCTGCTTATAGAAACCTCGGTTTGCACGAACCTTATGGCAACTTAAAAGAGCGCTTTCCGAATGCACATTTGGCAACTACCAGTTCATTTCTGGTGGGCACCTATATCGGGATTGATGATCGCAAAATGAATCAGATACAGGTAGCAGTTGATAGTTTTTTTAGTTCAGTGAGGAGTAGATGATGCAAGATCTTGCCCTTATAGTGAACACCGTCGATAAAAACAAAGATGTGTGGCCCTTGTTTTTTAAACAAATAGAAAAGCATATCGTTGGAGATCTTTTTAAAGCAAAATATATTTTTGTAAACCACACGGAGGAACCCCTCCCCGTAGACTACAATATATTATATTTCGACAAAGAGCAACCCTATCAGCAACAATTCGTCTCCTGCATCAAAGATGTGCCAGAAAAATATTGTATATATATATCAGAGGATTACATACTTTATTCTGACGTCAGAACCGACTTGATCAAAGAATACTGCCATGTTCTGTCACAAAACCCTAACGTATCGTTTATACGCTTCATGAAAGGGGGCGTGGTGGATGTGGAATATCCGCCTTATCAAAATCACAACGATCTTTATGAAATGCATCATAGTTTTCCCTATTTTTATACCAATCAAGCAGCATTATGGCAGACGCGAGATTTAGAAAAAATTCATGTCCACGGGCCACCTCTCCATATCGGAAATTTAGATTGGCAGAATTCTTTTGAGTTTCAAGCAACACGTACCTGTCAAGAATTAGATATCCGCGGATTGTTTTGTTATCATGGAGAACCTAAACGGGGGATATATCATTATGATTGTAAAGTTTTTCCTCACATTTCTACAGCCCTAGTCAAAGGAAAGTGGAACATTTCCGAATACAAAGAAGAGTTAGCAAGCCTTTTAAAACAGTATAGCATTGATATAGAAGAGCGAGGAGTGGTCGAATGTTAATATTAGAAGATCTATCGGCAGAAGTTCCAGATACTAACGCCCACCACTGGAATCTCAAGGAATATTCCCAAGCAGACAACACCCATACGGTGCTGATGTATGGTTACAATTCGGCGGGGAATGTCTCGCAGCAAAATCAATGCGAGGCCTTTGATCGCAAAATATTTTTTAACAATTGGGCGCCATGCGAGTTCTCACAATATCGCGTTCACAATAAGAAAACTGCGACAGAATACGATGCATATTTTTCAGAGATATATTCTATATGCCCTTACACTTCTGTGTGGCTAAATACGATGGACCTTGGGAGAATCTACAAGCCGATATTCTACCCTTTCCATAAAAAATTAATCCCTCCCCTTCAAGACAAAATCTATGATGTGATTTATCACGGAGGTATTCATGGATTAGAACATCTTCAATGCCTGATGGTCATGAGAAATTTTAATTACAGATATGTTACTATGACCCACCACATTAATCAAACGACGCAAGCTTCCCTTCCCTATGCTACCGACCTAAACCTCACCTTCCAGGACAAAATTAATTTGGTGGCTAAAACAAAGATATCTATATGTTATAATATAGTCCATATATCTCCGCAACATATTCCTGCGATTAAATCTTATGAGAGATGGGAGGACAATGAGGCGTTGTGTGAAGTAGACCATTGGAATGTAAAACCCCAATTTAAAACTAGAATGCACGAAGCTGCCATATCCAAAACATTAAATCTCGTACAACGAGATCCATGGAATATTGCCGAGAGGTACTATGAACCTAATAAAGAATTTTTGTACTTTAGTGATGAAAGAGAACTGGAGAGTCTTATCAAAGAGATTTTGTCAGATTGGGAGTCTTATCAACCTATGATAGACAGAGCTTATCACAAAGCTATGAACTATACGACTGATAAATTTGTTGAAAAAATAAGGAATGATAAATGAAATGTAGATCTTGTAACTCCCAGTCTATAAAGTTAATATTAGATTTAGGTACCCAACCATGGTGTAATGACTTTTTATCCGCGGAGCGTGTGGGAAAAGAACCCAAATATCCTCTGCGCTTAAATTATTGCACTGAGTGTGAACTTCTCCAACTTGATCATACGGTTGCAAAAGAAACGATGTTTGGCGATCATTGCTATCTTTCGGGGATGACACAAACTCTCAAAAATCACTTTTATGATGTGGCTAACGAAAATGTAAATCAATTTGATATTAGGCCTGATGATTTGGTAGTAGATATTGGAGGGAACGACGGAACTCAACTTATACAATACCAGAAGTGTGGGGTGGACAATGTACTTAATATTGAATGTGCCACACGAGTATCAGAGATAGCGAGACAAAGCGGTGTGCCAACAATAACTGACTATTTCAATCGTTCTTGCGCCGAAACAAATTTGGGAGAGGAGTCGGTCAAGCTCTACAATGCTTCGGGCGTCTTCTTCCACCTCGAGGAATTACACAGCGTTGTTGATGGGATTAAGTTCTCCTTGCGCGACGATGGTGTTTTAATTGTTCAATTTATGTATGCCGGCACAATGGTGGAGAAACTCAACTTTGATACCATTTATCATGAGCATCTATGTTATTATACCCTAAGAAGCCTTAATAATTTAGTGGGTCAATATGGCCTAGAGATATTTGACGCCTACTACTCAGAGATTCACAGTGGATCTATTATTGCTAAGATTACGCACAGCGGAGGTCCACTCAATACAAAGACAGCGCGTTTCTTAACATTGCTAGAAAAGGACAAAAAATACACGATTGAAGAGTTTGAAAAGTTTGCTCACACAATTGAAAAGCGCCGAGATAACCTGCGGGAATTATTAGAAAACCTTAAGAGAGATGGGCATTCTATCTACGCCTATGGCGCTCCGGCAAAAGGAAACACGCTTTTGAATTACTTTGGCATCGATAATACTTTGGTTGATAAAGCAGTGGAAATAAATGAATTGAAGATTGGGAATTATTTGCCACAATCTCACATTCCGATCACCTTGGAAACAAAAGACGATTATCCGGCTTATTACCTTTTGCTCTCTCACAATTTTGCGGATGAGATTATTGCTAAAAACGCGGACATTATAGAAAAGGGAGTCAAGTTTATAATACCCTTTCCTGAAGTTACAATAGTGGGGGCCTAAATGAGGTGTCTCGTCACAGGAGGAACCGGCTTTTTGGGCCGTCATCTGATACCTGCGCTCCACCGCTTAGGTTGGGACGTACATGTCTGTAACACGAAGGTTGGTAATCTAAACCAGGTTGAGAATCTATACCAGTTTAATAACGACCCTTTTGATTATATTTTTCATCTGGCCGCCGTTACTAAAGCGGGGGATTATTGTATGACTCATCAAGGGGAGCAGTGGATCAACAATCAACGCATTAACACAAATATGCTAGACTATTGGAAAAAGTATCAGCCTCAAGCCAAGATGATTTGTATGGGGACAAGTTGCTCTTATTCACCCGGGATTTATATGGAAGAAGACAACTACCTTCTGGGTGAACCAGAACCGAGCCTATACACCTACGCGATGACGAAACGCATGTTGCTGGTAGGTCTCCAATCGCTGCAGCAGCAATACGGGCTTAAATGGCTCTATTTTATACCCTCGACATTATATGGGCCTGAATTTGAACTAGATGATAATCATTTTATTTTTGATTTTATTCGTAATGGATACAACGCAAAATATAATGGAAGGGATTTCGTCTTATGGGGCGACGGTACCCAAAGGCGAGAGTTGATTTACGTCGCAGATGCGGTAGACGCAATGATTAACTTATTAGATTACGAAAATGAAATATTTAATCTTGGATCAGGGCAAGACCATTCTATTAATGAATTTGCTGAAGTGGTATGTGACGTATACGGTTATGACCACAGTCTTCTTGAACATGATTTATCCAAATATGTTGGCGTAAAGGAGAAAAAGCTAGATACGCAAAAAGTAGTTAATTTTCTGGGAGAAAAAAGATATATTAAAACGGATCTAGAATTGGGGACCACACGATGCATCGAATATTATAAGGATAACATAATCAATGACAAGTGACAAATTAACAATTTACATATACGCAAATGGTAAATATCCGGACCTAGTAAAAGAAGTTCTCATAGCCGCTCTGCCGCCTGGTATTCGTCCCCAGGAGATCATCCAAATCTCAAAAAAGCCGGAAATAAATTCTCACTTTTATAGCTCTGAAACTCTTGTGGGTGCAACCGCTAACCGCACCTATCAATCGCTCATGATAGACCGGCTGGAAACATACAAATGTATATTAGAGGAAAAACAAAATGAAAAAGTTCTATTTTTAGATGCAGATGTAGTGATACTAAATAATTTTATACCCGATTTATGCGCCCGTCTGGAAAAAAATGATTTTTTGCACCAAGGGGGAGGGATCCAGGCATACAATGCTAACTCACGAACGGTGGAATTTCTAGAAAGCGTCATCTCTGAGTGTAAAAATACTCCCCCCGATCAACGCCGGGACGGGTTCCCTGAATACGTGTTGCAGGAGGTCATAGCAACACCTCAGAATAGGACATGGATAGGGCAACTCCCTGAAGAATATGGATTTATGTGTAAGGGCACTTATATCTACCACGCGATGAATGGAGGCCACTCTATTATTGAAAAACGACTTATCCTCACTTTTGCTATGGTACTCCATGGTATATGGAATTCTTCATCGGAAGAAGCGCTGGGCCGATGGATCTTGGATTTAGATCTTTTTTTAAAGAAGAAGAATAAGTTGCTGACGGCGATTGGTATTGTGACACGCAATAAAGATGAGAAAAAACGTGGCTTTCACACGATTGACTCCCGCAGGCCTCCGTGGAGTAGCCTTGGAACTGTAGAAGAAGTTATCGGCATCGGTCAGCAGAAAGGTCTTGATCTGTTCTTTACGTGGGCCGGCAACTGGCAAACCACGCCGAAGGCACACCTGTATGACATGCAGACCCGCAAAGCCCACGCCCCCGTCACGATTGACTCTCTCGGCTTTGAATCCACCCCAATTCCCTCCCCATACAAAACCATGGATATAAAAAATTAATGAAATCTAGAAAGCGAAAATATCTCCCCACATTATCAGAACTCATTGATAGACTATCAATAGCCCAACTCAAAGAGGTTTTTATCGCAGAACACAAAGAGGAATATTCGCAAGAGATAAAAGACATTGTTCACGATATTCAGCTTTGCTTAGATGAACAAAAGGGTCACCTTAATGCCGAAACTATAAGAGCAGTTGTTGTATTATCTCAAATGAACTTGCACATATGGCACAATGAATCCAATTATCGCAAAGGTATTAAAGATGGAAACAATCTTGAATTAACTCATGGACTTAATGGGATTAGAAATACTGCTAAGAATAAAATTCAAGAAGTTGTTGGCGGTAGAAAAGATTATAAAATTGATTGTCTGGCTGCCGATTTTAAAGATTGGGAAATTAGTTGGGAATGAATGCGCTGGTGATAGGGGATGCGTGCGAAGATGTATATGTTTATGGCACCAGTTCTCGGCTAGCCCCGGAAGCTCCGGTACCCGTTTTTGTAAAGTCTCATGAAAAACGAAATGGAGGAATGGCCCTTAACGTATATAATAATCTTGTTTCTTTGGGTCTAGAGTGTGATATTCTCCACAACGAAGAACAGATTGAAAAAACTAGATATATGGACGAGAAAAGCAACCATCTGTTAATCCGCATCGACACCAGTGAAACAAAAATTAAGAGAATTGACAAAAAGTATTTAACAAAGAAATATTTGACTCAATATGATGCCGTCGTTATATCGGACTATGACAAGGGCTTTTTATCCACGAATGATATAGAAAAAATATGTTATTATCACCCTCTAACCTTTATGGACACGAAAAAACAATTAGGACGATGGGCTGAGGACTGTAAGTGGATAAAAATCAATAACATAGAATATGAAAAGACAAAGCCCTCTATCGAAGACCGGATGTATATCTTCAATGAAAACTTAGTGGTTACCCTTGGATCAGACGGCTGTCGTTATAAGGAGACGGTACATCCGGTGAAGAAGGTTGAGATAAAAGATCTTGCCGGCGCAGGGGATACGTTTTTAGCCGGCTTCGTTTCTAAATTTTTGGAAACCAGCGATGTGGATGAAGCGTTAAAATTTGCCAATGAGTGTGCTACAATAGTGGTTCAACAAAAAGGAGTTAACATTGTTAAAAAATCTGGATAAATATTATGATTATTATTTGACTCTTCATCAAAATAAGTGGAACCGAAGACTTCATGCACTTGGACAATTATGCACCATTCTGTTTGTAATTTTCTGCATACAAAATTCGTGGTGGTTGACTCTCTTGTTAACTCCCTTTGTAATTTATCCCTTTGCATGGATAGGTCATTTCGTGTTTGAGAAAAATAAGCCCGGAGCCTGGAATAACCCTATTCTGTCAAAGGCAAGTGACTGGCTTATGATGAAGGATATGATCACAGGCAAACTGGAAAGATGATGAATATTCTAATCACCGGCGGTGCTGGATATATTGGAAGTGAATTAATTGAGTACCTTCTTCCCAATCATAACGTCGTTGTTATTGACAACTTAATGTATGATAAATCTTCATTATTAAAGTATGTGGGAAGAAAGAACTTTAAATTTATTAGAGGAGATGTAAGAGACAAAAGTCTCATGACTAAATGCTTAGCTGAATGTGACGTCATTATTCCCCTCGCCGCCCTGGTTGGTTTTCCTCTGTGCGAAAAAAACCCTCGTGACGCAACAGAGATTAACTATGAAGCGAACCGTTGGATAGCAGACAACAAATCAAACAACCAGTTGGTAATATATCCCTGTACAAACTCTGGTTATGGATCTAGCGACGATGGTACCATTATCACCGAAGAATTTCCCCTTAATCCGATATCTCTCTATGGGAAAACAAAAGTGGAGGCCGAAGAGGCCTATAGAAACACCGAGAATTGTTGTACGTACAGATTAGCCACTGTATACGGTCCCTCTACGCGCCCTCGTACAGACTTACTAGTGAATAACTTCGTTTTAAAAGCAATAAAAGACAGATTACTAGTATTATATGAATGCGGATTTATGAGAAATTATGTACACATCTGGGATATCGCTAGATCCTTTAAGCACGCTATTGATAACTGGGGGGCTTGCAAAAATCAGACGTTTAATGTGGGTAATGACGCGCTAAACATGAATAAACTACAATTGGCTCAAAAAATACAAGAGTATCTCCCTCTAGAAATTATTAAAGCAGAGTTCACCTCTGATCCCGATAAAAGAAACTACATTGTCAGTAGCCAAAAAATGTATGATACTGGCTTTGAGTGCAAATATAATTTAGATACTGGGATCAATCAGCTTATAGAAATGTATGAACTCATAGACGATCCCTGGTATGCGAACTATTAAGAGAAAAAAATGATAACGGTATGGGTAAATGGCTGCTTCGACATATTACATCGGGGTCATTTAGAAATGCTTAAGTACGCGCGCTCATTGGGAGACCGCTTAATAGTTGGAGTAGATACCGATGAACGCGTCGCCGCGGCAAAAGGCCCTTCACGACCCTTCAATAAACTAGATGATAGAAAATATATATTAAATACTATAAAACATGTAGATAGTGTGGTATCCTTTGGGACAGACGAAGAACTTAGAGAACACTTGAAGAAGGAAGAGATCAACATTATGGTTGTGGGATCCGATTGGAACAAAAAATTAGTTGTGGGAGCCGACCTGGTAAAAGAGATACATTATTTTACGCGAATTAAGGGCTATTCTACTACAAAAATTTTGGAGAATACGAAATGATATATATCTTTGATATAGATGGAACCATATGCAATAACACAGATAGTGATTATGATAATGCTAAACCATATCTTGACCGAATAAAACAGATTAATGATTTGTACAACGCTGGAAATAAAATTATTTTTCAAACGGCGCGAGGTATGGGAAGGACAAACAATAATGTGATTAAGGCCTATAAACTTTTTTACGCTTATACAAAAAAACAACTTGACGATTGGGGTGTCAAATATCATGATTTATTTTTAGGCAAGCCTGGAGGCGACTTGTTTGTAGACGACAAGGGAATCAACGACAGCGACTTCTTTGAGATTAAGAGTTTTGAATAAAAAACCAGAAATAAAATTTGTGAAAAAAGGATGGGGTCACGAACTGTGGATTGTCAACAAAAAAGAATATTGCGGGAAGCTCTTATATTTTGAAAAGGGAAAACGATGCTCTTGGCATCATCACAAGATTAAAGACGAAGTGTTTTATCTCCAATCAGGAAAGTTGAGAGTTAAATTTTCGGATTATGACGATGTTGATGTGGCCGACGAAATTATATTAGAGCCAGGACAGAATTTTTATGTTTACCCTGGCCTAAGACATCAGATGATTGCGCTAGAAGCTTCGGAATTATTTGAGTTTTCAACGGAACATTTTGACGAAGATTCACACCGAATTGTAAGAGGGGACTAATAACCCCTCGGTACCCAAATTAAAACAATTTATTATGGAGAATGTAAAATGAAGCAAGAAATGAAATTGGTTGTTGTGACCGGGTGCCTAGGCCTAATTGGAAATTATGTAACACGCAAGTGTCTAGAAAGGGGCTGGAAAGTCTACGGCGTAGATTCGTGCACTTACGCGGCCACTCAAGATTTTCTTTATGAGTTCAGAGATTATAATACGATGGAAAAGGAAAGATTTACTTTCATAGAAGAAGACATCTGTGAAATGAATTTTTTACCAGACTGTGATTATGTGATTAACGTGGCGGCGGAGTCTCATGTAGGAAACAGTATTATTGATAGCGGGGATTTTTTACGAACTAACATAGGGGGCGTACGCAACTTACTGGATCTCATTCGTAAAAAGCCGAGCAACATCGATGCACCTCCGGTATTTTTCCATTTCAGTACGGATGAGGTATACGGAGATATCGAGGAGGGAAATTTCCGTGAAGATGATCTCCTTAATCCGAGTAACCCCTATGCGGCTTCGAAGGCCGGAGCCGATATGCTCATTCTGGCTTGGTCGCGGACTTACGGTGTACGTTATAATATTATTCGTCCTACTAATAATTATGGAATTGGTCAATATCCGGAAAAGCTTATTCCAGTATCAGTCAAACACTTGCAGAGAGGTAAAAAGATTCGCCTTCACAATGGAGGGGAACCTATACGCAACTGGCTTCATGCTGAAGATACGGCCCTCGCAGTCCTCGCGATTATAGAAAAGGGTCAAATAAATGAAATATATAATGTTGCTGGCAACTTACAACAGAAAAATAAAGATACGGTTAGAAAAATAATTAACAATTTTCACGGAAGAGAGTATAATTGGAGTGACTTTGTTGATTTATCATATATAAGAGAAGGACAAGACGTACGTTACGCCTTAGATGATAAAAAACTTAGAGGTCTTGGATGGACTAACACAAAGAATTTTGATGAAGAACTTCCGAGCTTAATTGAATATTATAAAGAAAATTTTAAATGGTAAAAAAGGAGAAAATCATGCCACTAGAAACCAACGAAAAACCCAGTACTACCGAGTACCATCTATCGGACCAGGCCCTAGGCGCTGTAATGATGGCCCTACAAAAGTCATTATTGGAACAAAGTGATATTGTGCCGGTATTAAAAGGCCTTAGGCTTACACCGACAGAAACCAATCAGCTACTCGTACTCAACCCTCCTCTCGTAAAGGTGTCTCATGAAGACGCCGCAATTTTAGCCGAGGCGGCGCAAACGACGGCAACCACACCCGAGGCCGATGTTGATGATAGTCCTAATCAAAGCTTTTAAAGCAAAAATATAAGAGTACCCTTCCGATGCCACGCTATCAATACAAGTGCAACAATTGTGAAACTGACGTGACAATTACACACTCTATGAATGAGACGTTAGAGAAGTGTCCTAAATGTCACCACGTCAACACCATGAAAAAGGTATATGCCGTGATTAGAAAGACTACAAAACAACCACCGCGCAAAGTAAAGGTGGGTACAAAAGTGAAAGAATATATAAAAACTGTTAAACAAGAAGTGAAAGAGGAAAAAGAAAGATTGCAAAAGGGAAAATATAAACCATGATTTGGGCAGTAATAACACTATCGGTTCTCCTAAACATATTCTTTTTTTGGTATACTAGGAACGTTCTAAGAAATTATTTCTATGTTTTAGAAAATCTGGAAGATTTATTTGATGTTTTAGACGAATTTCACGACCACTTGGAAACCATACATTCTTCAGAAACGTATTATGGAGACACCTCTTTACAAAACCTGATCCGTCACTCAAAGACGGTCGCGACAGAAATAAACGAGTATAAGAAAGTACTATCGGTTATAGAAGAGGAGATAAAAAAAGGCGAAGACGATGGCCAGGAAACGTAAAGTTAGGCATTATTTCACGAAGGATCATGAAAACGCTATCGTGAAATATGCTAAATCTAACAGTCGCGACGAGAAGCAACAGCTTTATATTGAATGGATAAGACCGGCATTTCATGAGCTAGTAAACAAAATTGTCTATACATATAAATTTTCTAATCTCCCCAATATTGAATTTCTGATGGAGGAGTGCAAACTCTGGCTCACCACAATCTTAGACAAATATGATCCCGATAAAGGCTCTAAAGCTTTTTCTTACTTTAGTGTTATTACTAAAAACTGGTTTATTCACAAAGTAAAAAAGAACGCTACGAAGGTCCGCCGCGAAATTAATTTTGACGATATAAATCACGGCTTAGAACAAAAATTCCTATCGGAAGATGAAATATACATTACTCAGCGCGAGTACAATGAGTTTTGGGGCTCTTTTAAAGAAGAGGTTTCCTCGTGGCACGAGCTAAACTTAAAACCTAATGAAAGAAAAGTCTTGAAAGCCATTGACATTTTATTCGAGAGTTCCGATGACATTGAAATTTTTAATAAAAAAGCGGTTTATCTTTATTTGAGAGAACTGACGGGTTTAAATACGAAACAAGTGGTCAGCAGCCTGACAAAATTAAGGTCCAGATATAAGACATTCCGATCAGATTGGAACGATGGGAAAATTTAAAGGCTGCTAATTACTGAAGATAATGGAGACTAATAATGAAAAATCTAGATTTTTATCTTCAAGAAGCCATTCAAAACATCACTGAAGATAGAGAAGTTACAAAAGCGTTGCTTAAAGATGTGATGGAATTGCTGGCTAGCAGCAATATGCAGCACGAAAAAGTCGGAGTCATTGCCGCAAAATACGTGGAGACCCTTCAAAGGTCCAACGAACAACTCGTCAAAATAACCGCTCTTATTCAAAAGCGGGAAACCAAGGACGTCGCCCTGTCCGATGATGACAAAAAAGAGTTGTATGACCTTATTCAGGGCGAAAAAGAATAGTGACCGACTTTATACTTTTAAGATATAAGGATATCGACCCTATGACCTTAAACCCACATATTTTTGTGGCAACAGGTGAACGACCGGTCTATGCTAATGAAACGCCTTCTTTAACTCTGCTTAAGGAAATGATAGAAAAGTATGTTTCTTCGCAAATTGAAGTAGGGAAGCCAGCCTATCTTAATGCCATTGTATTGGCTAGTGATATGTATACAGACGAGAACAACGCCGCCACTCCTGTGGCCATCTGCCGTATACCCGGATTTGATGCCGTGCCTCCACCTACGAAACTTCTGTGTCAAGGCACGAGCCCTTCCGATCAAACAATCAATGGCCCCGCAGGAGGGCCTATTTATACAAGCCCTGAACTACAAAAGACCACCAACGCCGACTGGAACGCAATTTTTAACCATCCGCTTTATTTGAGATATGGAGGAGACCAGTCCTTTTTCGCAGACCTAAACATCGTTCCAGGAACCGTCTTAAAGGTCACCTTCTCCGACTTTAAACGCAAAACTAGGGCCGAAATATTGGAGATTAATAAGGACATTAAGCTCCAGTTACCAGAACATCAAACCACCTCCCCGCGTGCACCTCACAAGGCGCCACCCCCTACGCCCCCTACACCAAAACCCAAACCTAAGCCAAAGCCAAAGCCCACGCCAACCCCCACGCCAACACCAGAGCCCGAACCCGAGCCAAAACCAAAGCCCGAGGTGGAACTTAAGTGTAAAACAAAAATATTCAAGGGCGCCAAATTCACCAAGTACGCCAAACGGCGTTCGCGCCCGGTCACCAAGATCATACTTCACGAAACAGTCACTCAATCTGTTCTCGGTATGTGGCGTGTCCTTGAGAGAAAGGGTCTCTCAACACACTATAGTATCGACCGGAGAGGA
>TARA_R110000824_G_scaffold102226_1_pt1 | contig 13740 bp, 14 predicted proteins | sample TARA_R110000824 | Tara Oceans TARA_R110000824 (sample SAMEA4397747) | marine metagenome | biome: Polar Biome; feature: [MES] marine water layer (ENVO:01000295) within the mesopelagic zone...; material: water (ENVO:00002006), including particulate matter (ENVO:01000060) such... | reverse complement strand
CAACATTAGGTAAAGATTGGGGTATTTACATGCCTGAAGTAAAATATCTATCCCCAGAACCATTAGTTAACTACGATAATTTATCTTTAACTAAATATGACAATGTCCACTTTGTTGGAGATGCATTATCAGCAAGGGGTATTACAGTATCAGGAGCACAAGGAACATATGTAGCAGAAAATTTACTAAAACAAAACGAAAATGAGCAAGAAAGAGAAATTTTACGAGTACAAGAAAATTAAAGTAAAGGGTGCTTTCCACCATTTATTTAGAGGAAACGCTAGTGACAATTGGAAACACCACAATTCAGAAGGTCCTGCAATTGAACCAGTTGACCCAGAAGATAGAAGTATTCCAAAACAATATTACTTCCATGGGATTGAAAAAACTTATGATGAGTTCAATGAATTTCAACAGAGTAAAGAAGGTTTACCTTGGTATAAAAATCCATCAATGAAAGCTGTAGCTAGATTTTGATACGTTAAACAATTTTATTATATTATAATTATGAAGATAGGTTTTTGTGGTACAATGAGTGTTGGTAAAACAACACTTGTAAATACACTAAGGGAACTCCCTGAGTTCAAAGGATATGAGTTCAAAACAGAACGATCCAAATACTTAAGAGATTTAGGTATTCCATTAAATACAGACTCTACTATTAAGGGTCAAACAGTATTTTTAGCTGAAAGAGCAGCTGAATTAATGAATGAAAATGTTATAACGGATAGAACAGTTATAGATGTTATGGCATTTACTAATTTAGCTAAAACAATATCTTATATTCATGCTGATGACTTTACACAACATGCATCTAATCTAGTATCAGATTATGATTACATATTCTATGTTTCTCCTGAGGGAGTTGAAATAGAAAACAATGGGGTTAGAGAAACAGATGCAGAATATAGGGATTTAGTTGATTTATCAATTAAAAGCTTTATTAATAAGTACAACCATAGAATTAAAAATTTGGTAGAAATTAAGGGCAGTAATGAGGAGCGTGTTAAATTAGTGCGAGAGGCACTAAACGTTTAATATTTATTACAAAAACATTCCAATGAAAAAATCCACGCTCAAAGAAGCAATCAAAAGTAAAATAAAATCACTTATATTAGAAGATCTAATGACTACAGATGAAGCATTTAGAGTTCTTAGAGACATGCAAAATATCTATGTTGATAAGAGAAAGAAAGACTTAATGGGTAGAGCCATAGACGCTTTACAAGCAGCTGAAGTTTCAAGAATGATGGATCGTGAACCTAGCTTCAAAGGTACGGGTGAAAGAGCAGGTTTTGATATGAGAGGAATAAGTGAAGAAGATAGGGTTGGTAAAACAATCGATAAAGTATTTGGAGGTGAAGATGAAGAATTTAAAGATTTTGACCCTAATGATCTTGATGGTGATGATATTGATGATGACAGATTACGTCAACGAGTCCAACGTTTAAGACATACAGGATCTAATTTTGATGACTTAAACGAATCCTTAAACCCTGAAGTAACAACAGCTGTAAACCGTTTCATTAAAGCAATGGCTAGAAAATATGGTTACGAAGAACAAGATGCAGTATACGCTATTATGGCTGCCTTAGAACAACGAAAATCAGACACAAAGTATGATATGCCCGGTTTTGGAGATACAATGGATGCACTAGATGATATTTCTATTAGAGAAGAAGAGGAACCAACATCCGCAGAATTAAAGAAAAAAGATTCAATAGCAGCAACTTCAAATAAACTACAAAAGTTAACTAAAAAAATGAAGGACAAAGCCAAAGAATTTAAAGCAGCTGAGGGTGATGCTAAAGATAAGATTAAGGATGAGTTAAAGAAAATGACTAAAGAAAAGAAACAACTTGAAAAAGCTCTTTAATAACATACAATTAGTTTTTATAATAATATTAGCAGTTGCATTAATTTTAAGCATATTATCCAAACCATCAACTCCAATTGATACTTATGAGGATGAAATAAATCTATTAAAAAAACAAAACAAAGAACTAAGACTATCCCACGATAGTCTCAGTTTAGCTAATAGTAAACTACAAAACGAAATCAACATTATACTATATGCCATAGATAGTACTGAAGTTATCTTAAAAGAAACAGAAACTAAACTAGCAGCTTTAGAAAAAAAACGAAATGAAATACCTATTATTATTAGCAATATGGATAGCGACGATATCACAAATAACATCTCAGACTATCTCAAGAGGAGAGGTAAGGGAAATAATTAACACTAAAGGTGATACTTTAATTTTAATGCATCTAGATGATGCTCGAATTATATTGAGCGATCTTTTAGAGTATGAAATAGCAGATAGTCTCCTCCATGTTTATAAAGAAAAAGATAGTTTAAACAATAATATATTATATATGCAGAAAAACATTATAGTTAAACTAACACAAAAATATAATAATTTACAATCTGTAGTAGATAACCTTGAACAAATTTTATCCAACAAAAATACTGAAATTAATCTAAAAGATAAAACAATTAAGGCACAAGGGAAAGAAATAAAAAAACAAAAAAGATTAAAAATAATGGGTTTTATAAGCTCTATTATATTACCTTTAATTACACTAATATCTTTAATCTAAATGAGTGATATAAAAAAAGTTATAAGACAAGAATATTTAAAATGTGCTAGCGACCCTGTACATTTTATGAAAAAATACTGTTTTATCCAACACCCTCAAAGAGGTAGAATCCAATTCGCATTATATCCATTCCAAGAAAAAGTGTTATCCTTATTTCAAGAAAACCCCTATTCTATTGTTTTAAAATCTAGACAATTAGGTATATCTACTTTAGGTGCTGGTTATTCTTTATGGTTAATGTTATTTCATAAGGATAAAAATATACTTTGTATAGCAACTAAGCAAGAGACAGCTAAAAATATGGTTACAAAGGTAAAGTTCATGTATGAAAATTTACCTTCATGGCTTAAAATAGATGCCCCTGAAAACAACAAACTTACATTACGATTAATTAACGGATCTCAAATCAAAGCAACATCAGCATCAAGTGATGCAGGTAGATCCGAAGCAGTATCTTTACTACTAATCGATGAGGCTGCCTTCATTGAAAATATAGGTGAAATATGGGCATCAGCTCAACAAACCCTAGCTACAGGTGGTGGTTGTATTGCTTTATCTACTCCTTATGGTACTGGAAATTGGTTTCACCAAACATGGGTAAGAGCAGAAAATAAAGAAAACGATTTCCTTCCAATAAAACTCCCATGGTTTGTTCATCCCGAAAGAGATGAAACATGGAGAAAAAGACAAGATGAATTACTAGGCGACCCTAGAATGGCGGCACAAGAATGTGACTGTGATTTTAGCACATCGGGTGATGTAGTATTTTATCCTGAATATATAGAATTTTATGAAAAAACCTACATTAAAGAACCTCTGGAACGTAGGGGAACTGATCGCAATTTATGGGTTTGGGAACCCTGTGACTATTCCAGAGATTATATGGTGGTTGCTGATGTCGCTCGTGGAGATGGGAAAGATCATTCTGCGTTCCATATTATTGATGTGGAAAACAATGTTCAAGTAGCAGAATATAGGGGACAATTAGGTACAAAAGAATATGGACATTTATTAGTAGGTATAGCCACGGAATATAATAATGCTTTATTAGTAATAGAAAATAATAGTATAGGTTGGGCAACAATTCAAACAGTTATAGACAGAGGATATACTAACCTCTATTATTCACCTAAGAGTGGAGAAGTGAGAGCCGATTCGTATTTTGAACAATATATGGATACATCAAAAATGACACCCGGATTTACAATGTCTTCAAGGACAAGACCTATGGTGATAAGTAAATTCCAAGAATCCTTATCTGATAAGGGTGTTACATTTCAAAGTAAGAGATTATTAGAAGAAATGAGAACTTTTATTTGGAGAAACGGAAAACCCGAAGCCCAATCCGGTTATAACGATGATTTAGTATTAAGTTTCTCTATGGGGCAATACATGAGAGACACAGCATTTAAATATAAACAACATGGGATGGATTTAACAAAAAATATGTTAAATAACATAGCATCCAATAAACCAAAACATATAGGAGCATATTCTCCAACAACAAACCAAAACCCATTCAAAATAGATAACCCATATTCAGGTGGAGAAGAAGACATTAGTTGGCTTCTATAATATTTATAATAATACAATAAAATGGCAGATACAAGATTATTTTCAAGGTTAAAAAGGTTATTCTCAACAGATGTTATAATACGTAACCAAGGTGGAGACCAACTAAAAGTTGTTGATATAAATAAAATCCAACAATCAGGTGAATATGAAAACAATTCCCTAGTAGATAGATTTAATAGGTTATATTCAACATCAACCACCTCACTATATGGGTACCAAAGTAATTTCAATTACCAAACATTAAGACCCCAACTATATTCAGAATATGATTCTATGGATACAGATGCAATTATAGCTTCTGCCCTAGATATTATAGCAGATGAGTCTACACTTAAAAATGACATGGGTGAAGTACTTCAAATTAGAAGCTCAGACGAAAATGTCCAAAAAATATTATACAATTTATTTTATGATGTATTGAACATAGAATTTAACCTATGGCCTTGGGTTAGAAATATGTGTAAATATGGGGATTTTTTCCTTAAACTTGAAATAGCAGAAAAATTTGGTGTTTATAATGTTATACCTTATAATGCCTTCCATATTGAAAGAATAGAAGGTGGTAATCCCGATAAACCTGCTGATATACAATTCCAATTCAGCCCCGATGGTTTAACAACAGGGGGTTCTGGTTATTATAATGTCCCTAATTCTAATGATGTAAGTGATAACGCTATTATTTTTGACAATTATGAAATGGCTCACTTCAGATTATTAACGGATACTAATTTCCTCCCATATGGTAGATCATACATAGAACCAGCACGTAAACTGTTTAAACAGTACGTCCTAATGGAAGACGCAATGTTGATACATAGAATAGTTAGAGCGCCTGAAAAGCGCGTATTTTACATGAACGTAGGTAACATTCCTCCTGCAGAAGTTGAAAACTTCATGCAAAAGACGATTTCTAAAATGAAACGTACACCTTTTACAGATCCACAAACCGGAGATTATAATCTAAAATACAACATGCAAAACATGCTTGAAGATTTTTATATACCCGTTAGAGGAAATGATACAGCAACTAAAATAGATACTACCCCAGGATTACAATACGATGGTATAGCTGATGTAGAATACTTAAGAGATAAGTTATTTGCGGCACTTAAAGTTCCCAAAGCGTTTATGGGGTATGATGCAGATACAGAAGGTAAAGCTACACTAGCGGCACAAGATATTAGATTTGCTAGAACGATAGAAAGAATTCAAAGAATTATGGTATCTGAACTACAGAAGATAGCATTAGTTCATTTATATACTCTAGGTTATAAAGATGAAAATTTAACTAACTTTGATTTGTCTTTAACTACCCCATCAATCATATATGATCAAGAAAGAGTAGCATTAATGACCGATAAGATTACATTGGCACAGTCAATGTTAGATAGTAAATTAATCCCATCTGATTGGATTTATGAAAATATATTCCACTTTAGTGAAGATCAATACGATGAATATAGGGATTTAATTAAACAAGATACTAAACGTAACTTTAGATTAACTCAAATAGAAGCTGAAGGTAATGATCCACAAGAAACAGGTAAATCTTATGGTACACCACACGATTTAGCATCTTTATATGGAGTAGGTAGAACACAATCAGATCCAAGTAATATCCCAGATGGTTATAATGAGAAAACACCTTTAGGAAGACCAAAGGAAAAAACCTCAAAAACCCACACCCAAGATAGTGCTTTTGGTAAGGATCCAATAGGTAAAGATGGAATGAAGAAAGATTATAATGATAGTGGTAGACTTAAACCATCATATAATGGTGGATCTCCATTGGCTTTAGAAACTTTAAATATGCTAGATAAAGCACCTTCACCACAACGTACTGAAAAACAATTAGTATTTGAGCAGGATGAAAAGAAAAATGACCTACTTGATGAAAAACAGTTGAAAGAGTAATATTTTTTTATATATTTATAATAAACTAAACATTGGAGAATGAACATTAAGCATTCAAAGTACAAAAACGCAGGGGTTCTTTTTGAGCTATTAGTTAGACAAATAACTACTGATACATTAAATGGTACTGATTCTAAAGCAAGTAATATTCTAAAAGAATATTTTGTAAAAACAGAACTAGGAAGAGAATATAAACTATATGAAACTCTCTTTAAGAAAACTAGCATCACTGAAACACAAGCTGATGTAACTTTATCAACTTTATTACAATCCTCTAAGAATTTTAATAGACAAGCACTTAAAAGACAAAAATATAATTTAATTAGTGAAATTAAAAAACATTACGATGTTACTAAATTTTTCTCTCACAATTTACCACACTATAAAATACAAGCTGCTTTTTATACTTTAATAGAAAGTTTCTCCCAAGAAAACCCATCTAACACACAACAAATTATAGATAATAAAATAACTATCTTAGAACACTTATCAGCGGCATCAGTTAAAAAAGATAAAGTTAAGGAAACAGTGCTTGAAGAATTTAAATCATATGATAAAGATTTAAGAATTCTAACCACTAGGGTTTTATTAAACAAGTTCAATGACAAGTATGAGGATTTACTTGAAAGTCAAAAAGAAATTTTAAAGGAATTAATTACTTCAATAGACAATACCCCAAAGTTAAAGGAATTTTATAATAGTAAAGTAGGTGAAATTAAAACATCACTAACAGAACTATCAAACACAATTCCAGACAAAACAACCCAGATTAAAATAAACGAAGTAATTAAAATACTTCCTGTTATAGGTAAAACGTCTAAAATTAAAGATAACGATCTTATCAATTTGTTACAATATTATGATTTAATTGAAGAATTAGAAACTACTCATGTATAAATTTAAGTTAAAAGAAAATAGTGAATTTGAAGTTGGTGATGTAAAAGTCAAAGATGGTACCAAATCCACAGTAACCAATGTTGATGCAACCACAGGGGCGATTTCATGGGATATAATAAATGTAGGTGCATTTGATACTGTTTATAAAACTTTTAATGAGTTAAATAAACTACTAAGGACATTAGAAAGTGAAGGTGAAGCTGAATCGGATCCAACAATAGATTCAATTACAGACCAAGTAAAAAAACTATTTAACCAATACAGAACCCACGTTAGAAAGAATTACCCTGAAGCTTATGACAGGATCAGAATGGTAAAAGAAGAAGAAGTTGACGAAGGTGAAGGTATGGGTTATCTAACTCCAAGAGCATTTGACAAAAACAAATCTTCAACCGGAGCTAAAGATATTTATTATTATAAATTAGGTTTTAAACCTGTACCTAAAAAAATTAAAGGAGCGGGTACTATAGTAAAACAATTATTTGAAAAAGAAGAATTAACTGAATACAGTGATTTCCAACAAAACAGAATTAACATATTTACGGATGTAGAAGAAAAAATAAATTCTATATCACCACTTTTATCAAACGCAAAAAACGAAACAGCCCAATATTATAATGAAAACCCAGGTTCATATGCAATAGTGTATTCAACAGATATGGTAAATGAATTATTGGATGACATAACAAAATTATTAAAACAAGGAGAATGAAAAAAACTTTAACCGAACAATATAGACTAATTAAGGAAGACAAGGGCCATAAAGGTGTTTTCTTAAAAGAAGCAAAAAAACAATTCCCTAATTTAATAAGACAAGGGGCTACATATAATGAAGCATCTAAAATTCTTAAGCAAAAGAATATAATCTCCGAAAACTTTGTTGGTATTCCTATGGTAGGAAACCCACTAGAAAGAAAGAAAGAAGGATACGAAAATGCATTTGCAAACTTTATAGCAGAAGCAGAGGTAAAAGCTGAAGAAAAGAAAGTATCTAAAGAGGTTGAAGAAGACCAAGCTAATGGATACGACACAGCAGATAAAAAAGACCCAAACAACATGATTTTTGGTCAAATTCAAATGGGATACTATTGTGAATACAAAGATCCTAAAAACGAAGGAAAAACAGACCCAGAATTATTAGAGATTGTTTATAAAAACTTAGCTAAAGACCCTATTTTTTATACTAAAAAGGGTCAATTCGGAGAAAAAGATTTAGGTTACACTGACGAAGCTCCAAGTTTAGGCGAACCAGTAGAACCAAAAGGTGAATACAAATCAAGTGGTTATGGTAAACTAAAAGAACACAAACTTAGAAAAAGAAAAAAACTGTTAAAAGAAGAAGTTTCACAATTTCTTATAGATTCATTTATAGAAGGAGTTAAAGATGCATTTGGTGAAGAGTCGAATTTATATGCTACTAAAGGAGATGAATATGAAAAACTTAAAACAGCAGCTGAAGAAGTTATTTCATCAACAGATTCAGGAGATACAACAGTAGAAGAATTAATATATACTTCCCAATTATACGCTTTAGGACTATCAGAAAACAAGCTAGTAAACGAACATTCAATATCATTGGCAGGTGGCATTGTATCAGGTACAGGATTTTCTCATAAAAACTACATGGATTATTTTAATTTGAATGAAGCTGAAGATGATAAAGAGGATACTGAAAAAATTAAAGGTGACCTAGAAGATATTAAGAAAGCTTCTGAAGAAATAGCATCTATAGAAATGTTTGAAGAAGATATGCCATCTGAAGCACCTGAACATATGGAAGCAGTAGCGGATGCAGTTGAAATGGCTTATGACGCCGGAATGTCTATAGAAGAGATAAAAGAATTTATAGAACAACATTTAGGACTTAAAATGGGAGATTATTAATATGAAACAAGTACTTATTGAAACACAGTTATTTAAACCTACCCCAGGTTTATTATCAGAAGGTAAAATGTCTGAAAGAGGTAATCCAATCGTTGAAGGTATTTTAGCTACAGCTGAAATAAAAAACGGTAATGGAAGATATTACTCTAAAGATTTATGGAACCGAGAAATCGATAAGTACAAAGAACTAGTTAAAGAAAACCGAGCAATGGGAGAATTAGACCATCCAGAGTCTCAAGTAATTAACTTAAAAAACGTTTCACACAACATAAAAGATATGTGGTGGGATGGAGACAACGTAATGGGTAAAATAGAAATACTACCTACACCATCTGGAAACATACTTAAAGCACTAATCGAAAGTGGTATTACATGCGGTGTATCCTCTCGTGGAATGGGTTCATTAGAAGAAAGTGGTGGTGTAATGGAAGTACAAGACGACTTTGAATTATTATGTTGGGACTTTGTTTCAACACCTTCTAATCCAGGCTCATACATGAAAACAATTAAAGAAGGTAAAGAAAATATTATAAACCCATACTCAAAAGCAAATAGCATAGTAACAGAAATATTATGTGCTAATGGAAACTGCCCAATGTTTTAATAAATTCTTCGACTTTGAAGAATCCCCATATATTTATATTTGAATATGCTATTCCCTTCGGACATATAGCATCAAATAAATAAAATCTATTACGTTTCCAAATAAACGTACTTTCCCAACAAAATAAAAAATTTAGGAAAATGGCAAAACGAGATATTCTCAAAGAAGCTATTGCTGATGCTAAAGCCGTTAAAGAAACAGCTATCGCAAATGCAAAAGCAGCTCTAGAAGAAGCTTTCACACCTCAACTTAAATCCATGTTATCTGCAAAATTAGAGGAGATGGAAAAAGAAGACATTGATGAAATGTCTAAAAAAGAAAAAGAAGAAGGTGATGATCGTAAAGATGACAAAATCGAAAAAGAAACCGAAGAAATGAGGGAATCTTCTATCGAGGAAGAAATCAATCTAGACGAACTATTAAATGAAATCGAAAGTGAATTAGAAGAGGAAGAAGCAGTCACAGAAGATGCTAGAACAGACGCCGAAGAAGAAGGCTATGAAGATGGTATGGAAGACGAGAAAGAAGATATGGAGGATGAAAAATCCACAGATCTTGATCTTGAAGATATGACTGATGAAGACCTTAAAGGATTCATTGAAGATGTTATCGCAGATATGGTTTCATCAGGCGAATTAGAAGCCGGTGATGAATTTGAAGAAGAAGAAGAAGACATGGAAGTTATGTCTGATGATTCTGATGATGATGAAGAAATCGACATCGAAATCGAAGATGATGAAACTGTAGAAGTTAGTGAAGATAATTCATTAGCTGAAGTTTACAAAGAAGTATCAAGATTAAAGGAAGATCTTAAAAGATCTAACTCTACTGTTAATACTCTTAAACATGAAATAAAAGAAGTTAACCTGTTAAACGCTAAATTGTTGTACACTAATAAAATTTTCAAAGCTAAAAGCTTAACTGAAAATGAAAAAGTTAAAGTATTAGGTGCATTTGATAAAGCAACCACAGTAAAAGAAACAAAATTGGTATTTGAAACTTTAAACGAAGGATTAAAAAGAAAAAAATCACCAATTAGAGAATCTTTAGGTTCTGCATCAAAGTCAACAGGAAACTTTAAAACTAAAAACCCAATTATTGCAACTGACCCTATGGTGGAAAGGTTCCAAAAATTGGCAGGTTTAAAATAAATTAAAAATAATTAAAAATTAAAAAAATGAGTCAATTAAATTCTCTATTAGAAAGCTCTGCAAAAGGTTGGAAAAACATGCAGAGTGACGCAGCTAGACTAGCGTCAAAGTGGGAAAAAACAGGACTTCTAGAAGGAATGGACAACGAAGTTCACAAGAACAATATGTCTTTAATTCTAGAAAACCAAGCAAAACAATTAGTTGTTGAGCAATCTCAAACAAACCAAGGTGGTGCTTCATTTACTCCAGGACAAGGTTCTCAGTGGGCAGGTGTAGCTTTACCAATGGTAAGAAAAGTATTTGGACAAATCGCAGCAAAAGAATTTGTTTCGGTTCAACCAATGAACTTACCTTCAGGTCTTGTATTTTTCTTAGATTTCCAATATGGTCAAGACAAAGAACTTAACTTTGGTCCTGCTGGAGATGTTTATTCAAGCCCTGCTTCTATGTATGGTAATACTAACCCTGCAGGTGGAGCAAATCCATCTGATGGTTTATATGGTGCTGGAAGATTTGGATATTCAATTAACCAATTCACAGGATCTGCAACTACTACTGTAGCTACAGCTTCTTGGGAACAATTACATTATGATTCGGATTTATCCGCTTCAGTTGCTGCCGGTGGTTTCACTTCAGTGTCTATCCCAGCTTCAAGTTTAGTAAGACCTGATACCAATGGTGTTAGAGCATTCGCATTATCTTCGGGTTCTGTAGAATCATCAACTTCAATGGCTAAATTGTTACCACAATATACTGAATATGATGGAACTAACATCTTTTTCATTTATACAGGTGCAGTTGCTAGTGCAGATATTCCTACAGCTGCAGGTACTGGTTTTGTTTTATACAACCAACAACCAACTGATGATCACAGAGGTGATTTTGAAGATGCTGCAAGTGCAGGTTACCAGAATGCAAATTCTACTGCTGCTGATGCGTTAGCAATCCCATCTATCGATGTTAAAATGAAATCTGAAGCAATTGTTGCTAAAACTAGAAAGTTAAAAGCACAATGGACACCAGAATTCGCTCAAGATTTAAATGCTTACCAAGCACTAGATGCTGAAGCAGAATTAACATCTATTATGAGTGAATACATTTCAATGGAAATCGATTTAGAAATTCTTGATATGTTAATCCAAGATGCATCAGCTGCTGATGAATACTGGAATGCACAAAACAACCAATCATTAAATGCCGCTAAAAACGGATATGATAACTTGAATTTCTTCAATACACAAGGACAGTGGTTCCAAACATTGGGAACTAAAATGCAAAAAGTATCTAACAAAATTCACCAGAAAACTCTTAGAGGTGGTGCTAATTTCTGTGTGATATCTCCTTCAGTAGCAACTATCATTGAATCAATCCCAGGATTTGCTTCAAACTCAGATGGTGATGCTTCAAAAGGTAAATTTGCATTCGGTATCCAGAAAATGGGACAAATGAACAGCAGATATGATATCTACAAGAATCCATATATGACTGAAGGAACAATCCTTATGGGATATAGAGGTAACCAATTCCTAGAAACAGGAGCGGTATTTGCCCCTTACATTCCATTGATTATGACTCCATTAGTATACGATCCAGACACTTTCACACCAAGAAAAGGTCTATTAACTCGTTACGCTAAGAAGATGATTAGACCAGAATTTTATGGAAGAGTATTTGTTAGCGGATTAGCTTCTGTATAATAAAGTACAAACATAAATTTTAAAAATTGGACCTGGCTTTTTAGTCAGGTCTTTTTTTGTTTTAATTATTTTTTTTCATATTTATAATCAAAACCATGGCTGATTTCACCCTCTTAATTAGAGAAAGAGTATTACTTGAAGGTACCGAGAGAGGTACTGATTATAATTTATCAATAAAAAACGTTGAGAATATAGATAATCGTATTGTTACTGTTCCTTCCGGGAGTGTAACAACAATATTCAAATATGATGATTTACCTGGAGCAGGTACATTCAGAACTGGGAGTTTTAAATACGGAAGAATATCTAATTATTCTACAACAGTTCCCTTAAATTTAAAAGTTTCATCTTCATCAGAATTACTTAACTTTTCAGTAGCCGCAGGTGGTACCTTTATGCTTTCAACAAGTGAAATTACAGGAAGTGTTACAAATACTTTTACATATGACGATATAATGTCAGTATCAGTAGAACCATATAGTGGTAGTGCTAAAGTGGAGTATTTTATAGCAACCACTTAAATTAAAATATTATGAATATACCTATTTGGATAGGATCATCATCGTTTTCATCAGGCCAAACCCCCTTTGGATTTTATGATCATCAAATTGACTTTCAAAATGATGCAGACAAAGTATCAGATTTTTGTGCTCGAAGGTTAGGTTATCCCCTAGCAGATGTAGAACTACAATCCGGTTCATTTTATACAGCTTTTGAGGAAGCAATTACAATTTATGGAAATGAATTATATGCTTATAAAGTAAGGGAAAATTACTTATCCCTACAAGGTGCATCATCTATAACTGAAGCAAACGGGCAAATAATAACTCCAAATTTAGCTAATGTAGTTAACATATCAGAACAATATGGTGAAGAAGCAGGAGTAGGTGGAAACGTAACTTGGTACTCAGGTTCATTATCTTTAAAAGGAGGTAAACAAACTTATAATATGAATGAGTGGGCACAAGCTAGTGCTAGTTTGGCTGCAAACGATTCAATTGAAATTAAGAGAATATTTTATGAAGCACCACCCGCAATAACCAGATATTTTGACCCATATGCAGGTACAGGTACAGGAATGATGGATATGATGGATTCATTTGGTTGGGGTAGTTATTCTCCCGCTGTTAATTTTATAATGATGCCTATTAATTATGATTTGCAAGTAATGCAAGCCATAGAACTTAATGATACTATTAGAAGGTCAAATTATTCATTTGAATTAGTAAACAACAACCTAAAAGTATTCCCAATCCCAAATTCAAACGGGTACTTATGGTTTGAATATATTAAAAAATCAGAAAGAGCTAACCCATATAGTAATGGTACTAATAAGATAACAAATGTATCCGAAGTCCCATTTTCTAACCCTGATTATAATTTAATCAATTCTATAGGTAGACAATGGATTTTT
>TARA_R110000824_G_scaffold89320_7_pt1 | contig 13754 bp, 15 predicted proteins | sample TARA_R110000824 | Tara Oceans TARA_R110000824 (sample SAMEA4397747) | marine metagenome | biome: Polar Biome; feature: [MES] marine water layer (ENVO:01000295) within the mesopelagic zone...; material: water (ENVO:00002006), including particulate matter (ENVO:01000060) such as...... | reverse complement strand
GAAGAAGAAGAGGTTGAGATCAACCCGAAGAAGGGTGAGACCTACCTCTACAAACCGCCACGGAAGAAGAAAGCAGTGGCTGTAACCGTCACCGCCATCTTCAAGTCAAAGAAGTGTAACCTGAAGACGGACGGAGGAGTGACGTACAAGTCGGTTCCATTCTCCGACCTATTGCCTGAAGAAGACTAACCGTTGTGAGAGGCGGTGATGTGGTGTGCTCTGTGGCAGATTGGGATGCAGACCTTAAAGGGAAAGCCCTGCGAATGAGTTTGGGATAATGCGGGTTCGAATCCCGCCAGAGCTATTTGGCATTGTGAGAGTGTGGTTCAGAGGGGCAACCCGATGGATGGCTGGTATTGTCCAAAAGGGCACTAAGGCAAGGATCATAGTCCGAGAGACACAGTATACACCGCAATGCCATTTTACATTGAAGTCAGCTCCTTGTATGGGGAACTGTCTTGAGTTCGTGCTCAGGCCGTTGCTAATCTCCTTTGGTGCGGTTTGGACTGGTGAACTTGGGGCCAGAGAGGGTGGATTCAGGCCCACAATACGACCTCTCTGGTCTTTTTATTCTATGGACGGAAAGCCTCTCACATGATTGCGTTGGATACAGAGACGACCGGATTTGACTTCTATCACGGAGCAAAACCCTTCCTGATAACGACCTTCGATAAAGACGGAGACAACATCTGGTGGGAATGGGACGTCAACCCTGAGACGCGACAGCCAATCATCTCAGCAAAGGAATTACGAGAGGTCAAACGGTTCCTTGTAGGGGAAAGAGTTGTACTACACAACTCAAAGTTTGATGCGAAGGCTCTCCACGAGATAGGAGTTGACCTGGACTGGAGCCTAGTGGACGACACTCTGATCGCAGCCCATATTTATAGCTCACTGGCCGGAGGCAACGACCTAACGAAGCTGGCAATGGCTCATCTCCGAATAGATGTTCAGCCCTTCGAGGATGCCGTCAGAGCTATCGTAAATGAAGCCAGAGGACTCGCCAGGCGAGAGTATCCGGGGTGGCGTATCGCCAAGGAGGGTGTCGAGGGCATGCCCTCCGTGAAACAGGGGTCTACGAAGGACGAAGACAAGCCGTGGAAGGCCGATATGTGGTTGCCGCGAGCAATAGCGAAGGACAGGAAGTATCCGAAGGGTCACCCCTGGTGGGATGCCTGTAGCCTGTATGCCAACTCCGATACGGCGGTGACCTACCCTCTGTGGAAGTTCTTCCGGAAGTACCTCAAGGAGAACGGGTACATCAGCCTGTACAAGGAACGTATGAAGCTGCTACCAATCCTCTTCGAGATGGAAAAGAAGGGCATCACCTACAGCCATGACAGGCTTGTAGACTTGAGAGAGGAGTTCCAGGGAGAGTATGACCGGAAGTCCACCCGTTGTAAGACCATAGCTGAGACTCTGGACTATGATCTGGAGCTACCGAAGGCGGCAATGAACAACTCACTGAGGGAGTTCTGTTTTGACGAAGAGTTCCTGGACCTCCCAGTGATCAAGAAGACGCAGGGGGGTGGACCCTGTCTGGACAAGACGGTCAAGGAGAGCTATGCCCTCACGCTGAAGGGTAGGCAGCTGAACTTCGTCAAGTCTCTAACCATCCGGGGGAAGCTCGCAACGTCTCTGGGGTATATGGAAAGCTATGAGCGGTTTGCTCTACCCTTCCTCCCAGAAAATACCGGGTGGATGGTCCTCCATTCTTCGCTCAACCCGGTAGGCACGAACACGCTCCGGATGTCCAGCTACAACCCCAACCAACAGCAGATCAGTAAGCTGGAAGACAAGCTCACTGGAAAGAGTCTGAGATACCTCTTCGGGCCAACGCCTGGAAAGGAATGGTGGAGCCTTGACTACGATAACCTGGAGCTGAGGATTCCCGCCTATGAGTGCGAGGAACCTGCGATGCTGGAGCTGTTTAACTTCCCTGACAAGGCTCCCTTCTTCGGTTCCTACCATCTTCTCATCGTCTCTATCCTTCACCCGAAGGAATGGAAGACTTGCTTGAGGAAGTACGGGCCTGAAGGAGCTGCCGAAGGGTTCAAGAAGAAGTACAAGTCAACCCTCTACCAGTGGACGAAGAATGGAAACTTTGCTGAGCTGTATGGGGCTGTCGATAGAGACGACGGAGACGGGACGGCAGACAGAGCCTATCACCTGAAAGGAGCTCAGAAGAAGATAGCATCCAAGCTAACGAAGAAGAAGCAGCTGAACGATCAGTACATAAGGTTTGCTGAAGAGAACGGATTTGTCTACACGCTACCGGATAAAGACGTGACCCAGACCGGATACCCTCTTGTCTGTAGTAGGAGAAAGTTGGGGTGGTCAAGATGGGTGGTCAAGCCTACCATCCCATTGAACTACCACGTCCAAGGGACGGCGTGCTGGGTTATGATGCGTGCGATGATCAAGGTCCAGGAGTATCTGGACTCACTGGGAGACGGCTACCGTCTAGTCATGAACGTCCACGATGAGATTGTTGTCGAGATGCCGAAGAAAGCGAACAAGGGGAACCTTCCGAAGGCTACCCGTATCAGAGAGCTGATGGAGTCAATCGGAGACTGCGTTGGCGTCACCCTCACCTGTGGTATGGACTACCACCCGAACTACTGGAGTCAAGCATGCTAATTGAAGAAGTCCAAGGACTGAATATTGAAGGGAGATTCCTCTACTGGATTACAGAGAGGGAGAATATCAGAAAGAAAAGGGAGAGCGGAAAAGGGAAGCCCTGGACTCACGATACCATTCTCCAATCGTATCGGTTCTGTAACGTCCGGAGGATGGACGACAAAGTGAGTCAGTGGCTCTTGAAGAACTGGTATGAGCCGAACTTCGATCACCCCAATATACTACTGGCGGTGGCTCTCGCTAGGTTCATCAACCTTCCGTCTACGCTGGAGCATATCGGGTTCCCTGAGATATGGCATCCAGAGGCTCTGATGAAGAAGTTGAGGAAGTTCCGTGACTCTATTGACGGGCCCATTTTCAACTCGGCATATATGGTTCGGGGGAACAACGGAGTAGACAAGGTTGAGTCGGTAGTGAACTTCAATGTAGACCCTCTCAAGGGGCTGAAACTGGATACGGACTCGATGAAGGAGACGTGGAAGACCGTCGTGGCATCTTATGGGTTCGGGCCTTTCATGGCGGGTCAGGTAGTCGCAGACCTACGCCATGCCGTAAGCGGTGAATGGGCCGATAGGCTAGAATGGGCAGCTGTCGGTCCAGGGTCTGCGAGAGGGCTGAATAGACTGCTAGGAGAGCCTCTCAACCGGAGTATCTCGCAGGAGAAGTTTGAAGAGCTATTCCCGGCTGTTATGGACCTGGTGGAAAAGAGAAGGCCTGCGATATTTTCAAGGCTGGAGGCTATCGACGTTCAAAACTGCCTCTGTGAATTTGATAAGTACGAGAGAACCCTTTTGGAAGGTCGGAGGCCCAAGAGCCTCTATCCGGGAGCGTGACATGATCATACAGGTCAGAGGGACTTCGGGCAGTGGGAAGACGACTGTCATGAACGAAGTTATGGAGAGGCTGGGAGAACGCTCTAGCGTGTACCGGGAAGGCCGGAAGAAGCCTCTATACTACTCCTTCCCAGGAGGGGTAGCGGTGTTGGGTCACTACGAGTCGAACTGCGGTGGCTGCGACAATATCGGAAGTGCTCCTCAAGTCTTTGAGTTGATACAGGAGGTGTCGAAGACCCATAGAACTATCCTCTGCGAGGGACTACTCTTGAGCGAGGACGTGAAGTGGGCAACCCAGATGAAAGGATTGAAAATTGTCTTCCTGGTTACTAAAATTGAGAGGTGTATCCGGAGGGTGAAGAAGCGAAGGAAGGACGCAGGCAACGACAAGCCTCTGAATGAGACCAATACCCGTAACCGGGTGGCGGTTATCGAGAGAGCCTACGGCAAACTGAAGGCTCTCGGAACGAAGTGCGTGAAGAAGAAATCAACTACAGCCACCGACCTCATTATGGAATGGATCAGCGATGCAAAGTGAACAAGACTGGATCGGAAGACTTGACGAAGACGAAGACCACGGGGCAGCGGAAAGGTATGCATACTTCATGCGGCCTGAACCGAAGGAAGACCTTGGCCCCATCGAGACTATTGATGACCCGTTCCTTGGGAAGAATACCAAGATCAGAGCGATGAAGATTGGAATGGTCCGTAACGCCAAACCGGAAGACAAAAAGAGTGTACAAGTTTACCTCCACCCCTTCCCTCACATCCGTATCGACAAGGCCAAGCCTCTCCAGGGTTGGTACAAAGGTCTCCACGAGAACAAAGGGGTCAGGCCCAGGCCGTGCTTCACCGAAGCTATCCTGACGGAGCCATACGGAGGCTACTGTGCGGTGGGTTGTGCCTTCTGTTATATCAACTCCGGCGTGAGAGGTTATCGAGGGACGGGCCTGATCACGGTTCCTCTCCACTACGGAGACATCGTCAAGAACGATATCAAGAAGATGCGAAGAGGCTCCGCAGCCTACTTCTCCAGCTTCACTGATCCGTTCACGCCTCTTGAGACCTACTACCACAACACGCAGGAAGCTGCGGAAGGGTTTGCTGAAGTGAACCTTCCTTTGTTCTTTCTGAGTCGGCTAGCGTACCCAGAGTGGGCTATTGAAATCCTCAAAGAGAATGACCATAGCTACGCTCAAAAGTCGATCAATACGCCTGACTCTGACGACTGGCATAAACTCTCTCCGGGGGCTATCTCTCTGGAGGAGCATCTTGATGAGATATCGAAACTTCACGCCAACGGTATCTACGTTTCAATCCAGTGCAACCCGATCATTCCGGGAGTCACTTCTCACGAGCAAGTCATTGAACTCTTCGACAAGCTCAAGAAGGCGGGAGCGGACCACGTCATCATCAAGTTCGTTGAGGCGGGTTACTCCTGGGCCCCAGATATGGTAATGCGTATTCAGAAGAGGTTCGGAGGTCGGAGAGCGAATGAGTTTGAACGACTCTTCGTGGAGAATATCGGAGGCCAGAAGACTATCGCTGAGCACTACCGAATGAAGGGCCACCGGATGTACTCTCGGCATGCGAAGAAGATTGGCCTGACCTACGCTACGTGCTATGAGTACAAGTACGAACGCAACGCGGATGGATCCATTAAAGATAAGACTGGAGTCAGCGTAGGAAGAGACTACACGACGGCATCCCAGTGCCATGGTCCAGCGGTTCCGGTCTACGCTCGGGACTCTGAGGAATATGACTTTGAGCCTCTTGATGAGTGTCCTCCTTCCGGGTGCCTCTACTGTGCCGCTGAGAACGACGGAGAGCCAAGATGCGGTGACGATTTGCTAGGACAGGCCCTGGCGGTCAAGTTCTCTCATCTCAAACTTCCGGTGGTTCAATGATAGGCTGTTATGACTTCGGGAAGATGTTACTGGAGACCAACGACCTGGACCCGGTCTACGTGCTCCTCTGGAACTCAGACTTCTCTCCCTCAGAAATGGAGCGGTGGTTGCTCGCATACTGGTGCTTCTATCACGTTGGAACTTCCAGCTGGATAGCCGACAGCCCGAAGGGATACTGGAAGAGATTCCGGATGGCCGCTGAGTCTAAGGAATGGCCGCGATGTCCGGAGCGAAGGCACTTCAGGGGAGCGAATGCACGGAAGTCCTACGAGTACCTCAAGAGCCGGAAAGTGAAAGACCTATTCAAGCCTCTGGAGAAGGGGGGAACCTGCGAGGAGGTAATGAAGGAAGTTCAGAAGTGGGTGGGCTTCGGGCCGTGGATAGCCTTCAAGGTAGCGGACATGCTAGAGAGACTCGACATTGCCCCGGTCACGTTCACTACGAAGTCTGTGTATCTATTCGATTCCCCGAAGGAAGGAGCGGAGAGGCTACGAGAGAGCCTAGGGGTGCAGGTTAAGGACTCCCGGATAGAGGAGTGGGCCGTGAAGAGTATTCTGGAGGCTCTTGGGAACTGGATGGCACCTCCTAGGAGAGAGAGACTGATTGGGCCTCAGGAAGCGGAGACGATTCTCTGTAAATGGAAAAGCTACTTGAACGGCCATTACCAGATCGGAGAAGACACGGAGAGTTGTGAGAAGGGATTGAAGTTGTTTCCCAAGGTAGAAATGGCCGGACGATTACTCAGAGTGGGAGCGAAGAAGCTATGGTGAAAGATAAGAAGAAGAAGAAGATGATCAGGATGAACACGAGAGTCCAAGACTATCAGGATGACTATGGGATTCTGGTGAAGAGGGAAGACCGAAGTTGTAAGCCACCAGGGCCACCCTTCTCGAAGGCCAGAGGAGTCTACGAGAGAGTCAAGAGCCGTCCTGAAAAGATCATCGGAGTCTTGGACACGTTCCATTCTCAGGCAGGGCACGCCGTCGCTATGGCCTGCAATATTCTGGGAAAGGATTGCCTCAATTTCTATCCGAAGTACAAAGCCGACGAAGGACAGCCGCTGAGGGAGCCTCAGATTGCTTCCAAGTCGCTAGGGGCTAGGTTGAAGCCTCTCCCGGCTGGACGGTCCTGTATCCTCTTTCACGCAGCCCGTAAAGAGACGGAGAGGCGTGGCGGGTACATGATGCCTAACGCCTTGAAGCTAGAGGAGAGCGTGACGGAGACGGCAAAGGAGGCTGCGAGAGGGCTAGAGCACGTGGGACGGGTGATCATCCCGGCAAGTAGCGGTACGATTGCGGCGGGAGTCATCAAAGGGTTCTGCGATAACTACGATCACGTGCCGGAGTTTATCGTCCACCTGGGGTACTCCCGGTCACACGATGCCGTCCTGAGATACCTTGAGGAGAAGTCGGGCCACGATGTGCCGGTTGAGATTATCGACGAAGGGTTCAACTACAAAGACAAAGCCAAGCCGGGGGAGACGCCACCGTGGCCTTGCAATGCGTACTACGATCTGAAAGCCTTCCGGTGGTGGCTCGCTAACCGGAGCGACTACGAAGAGGAAGGAGACGACCTGGTGACCCTCTTCTGGAATATCGGTTGACGAAAAAAGGCTCCTGACCAATTGAATAGTCAGGAGCCTTTGAAAGAGGAAGTTGGCCGGTGTTAGCCGGTGATCTTGCGACCTTTTGCGGTAGACTCGTAGCACACGCCGCGAACATCTTCTTGAACGACAGCCTTGACCAGTCCGAGAGTCAGGAGGCTAGGAAACTTTTTGTCGTTCTTGAGTCGTCGTGCGTCGTCGTGCGAGCCAATGTATTCCACGAGAGTAGCGACATCGACGGGAGCAGCTTCAGAGATGGCCGTGCGGCTCATAGGAGCCTTGGCTGCATTCAGGGCCAGCATGATTCGGGTCTGAGGCTTCCTGAGTTCAACCTTCGGTGCGGCTGGTTTCTTCGTGGCCTTCACTTTTGCTTTGGTAGTCTTGGTTGCGGCGGTTTTGGTCGTTGCGGCTTTGGTAGTCTTGGGCATCGTAACAGCTCCGTTTCAGAAAAGAGAGAAAAGTTTGACTACTTCCTCAAGCAGTCGTAGGTTAGCTTCTGTTCCCGCATTCATCGAGGATCAATCCCAAAGAATGAAGGTCTTCGTTGCGGCGGGATTCTTCCAGCAGGTCGAGCAATTGTCGATCACTTTGATCGGAGAGATTCAGGCTCTGATTCAAGTCTCTTGAACTTTGGTCCCGGTCACCGAGTGAAAGATTTCGAATTCTCATTTCACTTCTCCTTGTTTGAGTGAACTTCGTTTCGTCTCAACAAGAGGGAGTATCGGCTCAGCTGTTGTAGAAGTAAAGTGTAAAGCGTTATAAATACTAAAAGATTTCAAAAAGTTTCTGAGGAACACAAAAAATGCGTGTAATTCTGGATGTAGATGAGGTTTTGACTGACTTTGTAGACGCAGCGTGCCGGGTTCACGGTACAAGACGGGCGTGGCTGAACGCGGTACGGGAGCCGGGAAAGTGGGGTATGTACGAAGCGATGGGGATGTCAGAAGAGAAGTTCTGGAAACATATCAACGAGAGGGGGATTGCCTTCTGGGAGGAGTTGGAACCTCTCCCTTGGATGGACGAAGTTCTGGAGCTGGTAGCGAGAGTCTCAACGGAATTCTTCCTGGTCACGGCTCCGTCTTCTCCGGCTAGTCACCAGGGGAAGTTGAACTGGATTAAGAACGCGATGGGGGAAGGGTTCTCCAACTTTATCATCACCTCTTCGAAGCACCTTTTTGCCCAGCCGGGGGTAGTTATAATAGACGACCGGGAAGAGACCGTACACCGCTTCATCGCTCACGGCGGCAGCGGCATCGTCTTCCCGGCTCATCACAATTCGAAACACGAGCACAAAGACGATCCTGTCGCATTCCTTCGAGAAGAACTAGGGAGCTATCTGTAATGCACTTCACCTATCGCAACGTCAACGACGCCTTTGACGGTTTGGTTTCCTACTTCGACACTGCTTCGGGCCTAGTCACCGTGCCTACACGGAATGGAGACTGCTTCATGATTCCGGAGCCGGTCACGATTACATACCAGAAGCCTTTGGAGCGGGTGCTACTCAATAAGGCAAGAGACGCCAACCCGTTCTTCCATGTCTTCGAGAGCCTCTGGATGCTATCGGGTTCCAATCGACTGGCTCCACTCCAGAAGTACGTTTCAACCTTCGGAGACTTCAGCGATGATGGGGAAACACTGAATGGAGCCTACGGATACCGATGGCGTCATGCATTCAATAAACCGCCTGCGAGTAGAACCGGAGGAGAGTTTGAAGGGAAAGACCAACTCAAAATCCTAATCAAGCATCTCAAGGAGAACCCAACGTCAAGGCGGGCTGTACTCCAGATGTGGAACGTGGATGACGACCTTTTGAAGTTAGATACTTCCAAGGACGTTTGCTGTAACACGGCGGTGTACTTCTCAATCCGAGAGGTAGAGTATGAAGATGAAGAATCTATCGGCAAGGAGGACTTCTACGTTTACGGGGGAGAGAAAAAAGTCCTGGACATGACCGTAACCAACCGGAGTAATGATTTGATCTGGGGTACTCTTGGGGCCAACGCGGTCCATATGTCGTTCCTCCAGGAGTACATGGCGAACTGTATTGGAGCAGAGGTTGGGGTGTATAATCAGTTCTCAAATAACCTCCACGCATACAAGGAGAGGTTTGAACCGGAGAAGTGGTTGGAAAGTCATGATGAGGAGGTGAAAGACTACCCATGGCACGTGCCCCTAGTCTCTTCTCAGGAAGTCTTCGACGAAGAGGTCAAAGAGTTCGTTGATATGGACTTCGTCAGCGAGAGGGAAAGGGTATGGAAGGAACCATTTCTGGAGACGGTAGCGAAGCCACTCATGATGGCCTTCGCATCCCACAAGGCGAGAGAGTATGTCCAGGCATTCTCCTGGTTGAATCGGTGCGAGTCGTTCGATTGGTTTATGGCGGGACACGATTGGTTGAAAACTAGAGAACAGAATTGGAGGAAGAATGCCTGAAGACATATTTGAAAGAGTCTACTATGAAGAGATGAAAAAAGAACCAGAAGAGGTACACGAGCAGGTCGGTGGAGACCACTATCAGGGAGCCATACTCCAGCACTGGGACTTATGTCATATCTTCGGTTGGGATTGGTTCCAGGGGAACATTACGAAGTACGTGATGCGACACAAGCAGAAGAACGGACTTGAAGATTTGAAGAAGGCTCAACACTACCTCTCCGAATACATCAAGAAGGAATACCCAGATGAAAGCTAACGACTACCAGAAGACCGCGATGAAGACGGAAGCAAACCAGGAAGCCATCGCCACCCGGATAAAGCTGATGCACCCGGAAGAACTGGTGATGTACGTTGAGTTGAATAACGGTATCACTGGCCTGACCGACGAAGTAGGGGAGCTGAACGCCGCACTGAAGAAGTGGATTGAGTACGGTCAGCCTCTCAACGAAGTGAACGTCAAGGAGGAGGTAGGAGACTGCCTCTGGCGTCTCTCCCAGATTTGTAAGTCGGTGGACCTGACCCTAGGGGAGTGCATGGAGGCGAACATCAAGAAGCTCCAGGACAAGCAGACCGGACGGTACAAGGACGGGTACAGCGACGAAGCTGCGAAGGAAGAGAGCCGTGACCGGGAAGAGGAAGCAGAGTTGATCGAGTCCCAACAAACGATGAAGAAGGTCTTTGGGAAGGACAAACTGGATGAAGTAATGATTCAGAACGGGAACGGTTGGAGGGAGCCACCGGAAGAGGCTGATGAAATCACTCAAGAAGATATTGACTCGGTGAATTTACAATTGGAAGTATGTACCTGGGATAGAGGATTAGCTATCGGTGCACAGATTGCTACTGAAGTAGCTGACCTCATGGACGGAAGCTACGACGAAGCCAGGAAGCTTATTGATATGAGGATTAAACATGCTAAAGCAAACCCAATGGCAGAACCGAAGAATGACTGAAGGAATGTGCGTGAACTGCGGAAGAATGAGATGGCCTTCCACGACCTCTTGCTGTATGAAGTGTCGGTTCCATAAAGCGAAATACGAACAAAGGAAAAGAGATGCCGAAAAAGAAAGACTCAACTCCAGCGAAGTTGAAACCGTATCTGTTCCATCGACTGGAGTTGGAATGGAGCGACGGGGAGAAGGAAGCCAGAGGTGATTGCCCCTTCTGTAGTCGTGAGGGGAAGTTCTCCGTTGACCAGCAGAAGGGGCTGTATCGTTGTCTCGTATGTGGCTCTCAAGGGAACCACTACACGTTCTTACAGGAGCTTTGGAAGATATCCTTTGGATCGACTAAGGAGTACATCTCGCTGGCTGAGAAGCGTGACCTCCTCTTCCCAGAAACTCTAGTCCATTGGGAGGTTGTTAAGTCGGTTATCAACGGAGACTGGATGGTGCCCGGCTATAACGCGAAAGGCAAAATCAACCAACTCTACCGATATGTGAAGACCCAAGGGAAGTATAGGTTGCTCGCAACTCCTACTTTGACTCACGCTATCCACGGAGTCTACAACGAGAAGTGTTCCCAGGTCTACCTCTGCGAGGGACCATGGGACGCTATCATGCTCTGGGAGACGATGAACGCTGCTAACGCTCTGGAAGATGTTTGCGTGCTCGCTACTCCCGGCTGTAATGTCTTCAATGATTCGTGGCTTCCTCTCTTCGAAGATAAGGCCGTGACCATCCTCTTCGACAACGACTACCCGAAGGAGAAGGACGGACGGACGATTCAACCGGCTGGGTATGCCGGGTGCAAGAAGATAGCTCAACGTCTCTCAGGTTCCAAAACTCCACCGGACTCTATCGAGTTCCTCCAGTGGGGTGACGGCGGGTATACTCGGAGCCTTCCAGAGGGTTGCGACGTTGGTGAATTTCTACTCTCCTAATTAACTAGCTATGGACAAGGGTATCATGCCAAGAGTATTGGAAGAAGAGACGGAGACGCCGCAGGACGTGATAGGAAGCCGGGTAGAGAGACTGAAACAGCTCTTTGGGCTAGTCGTAGATGTCCCGGATGCGTGGCTTACGGGGGCAACGAAGGATGCTAACGGGCAACAGAAGGCGTCAAGCATCGAGTGTGTTCAGTGTGAGACTTACGCTGAGCTGCACGAATCCTGGACCAAAGCGATGAGATGGACTGACGGATTGGATAACGCTCTTGCGGTAATGCTAGCGTCAGTGACGTCTACAATGGCCGTTGGAGATCAACTATGGGTCAAGATAATAGGACCAGCCTCCTGTGGAAAATCAACTCTCTGTGAAGCGGTATCTGTCAACCAAAAATATGTACTCGCAAAGTCAACCATCCGTGGCTTCCATTCCGGTTTCGGAGATGGTGAACAAGACCATTCCCTACTCTCGCAAGTGGCCGGAAAGACACTTGTTACCAAGGATGGAGATACTTTACTCCAGTCTCCAAATCTCGGCCAGGTTCTTTCCGAGGCTCGTGATGTGTACGACACTACATCTCGAACATCCTACCGCAACAAGTCAAGTAGGGACTACTCCGGAATCAGAATGACGTGGTTGCTCTGTGGTACATCTTCACTACGTTCCATTGATAGTTCAGAGCTTGGGGAGAGGTTCCTGGACTGCGTTATCATGGACGGTATCGACGATGACTTGGAGGATGAGATTCTGATGCGGGTTGCTACACGTTCTGAGAAAAACCTCTCCTTCGAGACGGACGGGACGGTAGAGACGCAGCAAGACCCGGAGATGACCCGCGTAATGCAGCTGACGGGCGGGTATGTTGACTTCTTACGAGAGAACGCCAATGAGATGTTAGCTTCTATCAACTTCTCTGATGAGGCTCTTAGACAGTGTGCTAGGCTGGGGAAGTTCGTAGCCTATGTGCGGGCACGACCGTCGAAGCTACAGGAGGAGGACGCTGAACGGGAGTTCGCTGCACGGCTAGTCTCTCAGTTGATCCGGCTATCCAAGTGCCTGGCCGTGGTCTACAATAAACCGACGGTTGATCAGGAGGTTTTGAGGATCACTCGGAAGGTAGCCCTGGACACGTCCAGAGGCCAGACCTATGATATGATGGAGGCGATGTACGATGAGGGGGAGGACGGGATTGAACCGGCAATGCTGGTGAAGATAGTCAACGGGCGGGATAGTGAGATCAGGAAGCTATTGAGGTTCCTTCGGAGGATCGGAGCCGTGGAGACCTTCGAGAAGAAAGTGAAAGCAAAAGGTCATAAGGGTGTAATCAAGAAAATACGATGGCGTCTGACGAAGTACATGGAGAAACTTTTTCAAGAAATCAATGACATTGGAATAGAGTGATGAGCAAAAAAGATGTAGCAGAACAGACGATGAACAAAGGTAAGCCTAAAGGGAAATTGGCAATTGGAATCATAGGAGAGATGAACAGGTCCAACACAGAGGCTAGGATCAAGAAGAAGGGACGAAGGGATTTGGCTGGAAAGAAACAAAGGCGTAACACGACGTGCTGCTGTGGTAGTGGAAAGAAGGCGAAAGACTGTTGCGTTTTCTTCCCTCAGGGAATGGGAGGGATAAGTTGATGACTCACTTACGCTTGACGCGGCCATTCGATGAAGTTGTGGACGAAATCCTTGCAGTGATACACGACAACGTGCAGTTGTATGACGAGCTTGGCAAGGAAGCGAACAGAGACGTGCTCGACGCACTTAAGCCGTGTATCGGCGAGGCGATAATCAATTGCAGAGCAGGTGGCAGAGAGATTGACTTATGAAAAAACGACGCAACTATCTGTTTTGCAGTCTTCATAATGACCTGGATTGAAAGTATTCAACCGCAGTCTATGAGGCGACTAAATAGGCTCTAAAAAGTGAGTGCCCTATAAGTAGAGGGAAAGGAGTTAATGAAAGATGCCAAAAACTGAATTGTTACATCGTGGTCCAAACCAAGATGATATTGATAAGTTGACTGACAAGCAGAGGGAGTTTATCAACCAGTATTTGATTCATCGAGACTCTACAAAAGCAGCTAAAGCAGCTGGATACAAGCCTGGGAATGCGAGTCAACAAGGGGCCAAGCTTATGTCCAATCCAATTATAAATCGGGTGATTGGTGTAAGAGAGAGAAAACATGGAGAGGAGCAAGACTTAAAGGGTTCAGACGTTATTCTCCAGCTGTTCTATTGTGTCACCAGGAATGCCAGAGACTACGTAGATGAAGATGGGAAAATAGTCACCAACGTCAATGAACTGAATGATAGAGCCTGTGCCGCAATTGATGGGATTGAGCAAGATGTTAGAATAATCTATGGGCCCGATGGAGAGATAGTCGGGGAGCAGATCAAGACTAAACTAAAGCTGGTGCCAAAGGCGTCGGCTATCGATATGGC
>TARA_R110000824_G_scaffold3379_2_pt1 | contig 13761 bp, 18 predicted proteins | sample TARA_R110000824 | Tara Oceans TARA_R110000824 (sample SAMEA4397747) | marine metagenome | biome: Polar Biome; feature: [MES] marine water layer (ENVO:01000295) within the mesopelagic zone...; material: water (ENVO:00002006), including particulate matter (ENVO:01000060) such as...... | reverse complement strand
GTTTCAGCCAGAAGATCGTAATCAAGACCCCCGTCATTAAAATGACCCGTAAGATTTATCGATGATAACTGGCAAATGGCAGTTTCGCCAATCTCTGTTTTAATTCCCCCTTTATACTTGGAGGGTTTAGACTGAAGCATTATTTCGGTACAGAGGTTGCTAGAATTTACAACACCGTCGTGCTGGTTGGAATACCTTATATTGCAGGGGTCTTTAAAGGTAACGAAGGGGTGTCCCGTCTCGAACAGAGACTTGAGAATTTTCTTCCAGAGTTCTCCAGCGGTGGTTACCTTAAAATTGGTGATGTCTCCTTCTTTTGCCCTCTTGATACATTTTCTATATTCTCGCGAAAAAGCAGCTCCGAAAGAGCTGTGAAGTTTGGGGCATTCATGGGGGTCGAAAAAATACCACTCCGCCTTCTTCTTCAGCCTTTTGAAAAATTCATCGGGCATCCACGCAGCAGTATTCATGTCGTGTGCGCGTCGTCTTTCGTCTCCACTCGATTTGCGCAGATCAATAAATTCTTCAAAGTCCAGGTGCCACGGCTCACAGTAGGCGCATCCTGAACCCTTTCTCCTTCCCCCCTGATTGACCGCAATCAACATATCATTGAAAAGCTTCATCCAGGGAATAAGTCCGCTAGATTGGCCATTTGTGCCTTTTATATGACTTCCAGTAGCGCGAAAATTGCTAACATCAAATCCGAGACCTCCCGAAAACTTACTCTTGCGGGCTTCCTGCCACATGCCGTCAAAGATACCGTCGATAGAGTCGTCAAATGTGTTTAGGAAACATGAGGCTGTTTGAGAGTGAACCATTCCAGAATTAAAGAGTGTTGGTGTAGCAGCACTTGCTCTGAAAGTACTATACATATCGTAGAATTTGATAGCCCACTCTTCAGGATCTTCCTCATTAATGCACAGACCCATCGCCACCCGCATAAACATTGCTTGGGGAAGTTCAACCGTCTTGTCGTCAAGCTTGAACATATAGCGATCTTTGAGGTTGCGAATCCCTAGGTATTTAAATTTGAAGTCTCTGTCGGGATCAATTGCGGCAGCAAGCCTTTTAAGATCCATTTTTAGGAGAGCTGGGTCGGCATATCCCGCCTTCACCATAGCCTTTATATTTTTTATAAAAGAGCCTTGATAGTCTTGTGAAAAAGTGTCGCAGTCTACAGACTCCTTAAGAACCTCCTTATAGATGCAGGATACAAGTAGGCGTGACGCCACATAAGAGTAGTTGGGGTCTTTACTAAACATCTGCTTTGCCGCTTCTATCAGGGCAGCATCGATTTCAGATGTTCTAATTTTGTCGAATAATTTTACGTTTGCTTCAAGGATAAGCTCGCTTGCGGAAGTTCCGTCTAAACCCTCACACGCCCTCTCTGCACACTTATTGACCTTAGCTGCGTTAAAATCTTCAAGTCTCCCGTTCCTTTTTTTTACTTTGATTTCCATATTTCTCTATTTCTTCTACGCGTGTATTTCTGAGTTTAACTATTCCGCTACTTGGTCCCAATATTACCTTCTTATTGTCTATATGCTCTTCACCCTTCTTCAATTTTCCGTCAGGCATCATATCTCCATAAAAAATACCCAGCGTCTTATACTATATTAAACCTGATTATGTCTTCGAGGACCGCCCACTGTCTCATGGGTCCTAAATACTCTCTTGACTTATAATCAACACTCTTAGATATAGTTCGAAACGCTGGGCACTTCAAGATCTTTTTTTGATTTTTTTCACTTACTTCAAGCGCCAGATTGGAGGTGAGTATTTTAAGGGCTCGGGTGGGTGACATCGCAGCTACTTATACACCCCAAGGGCTGCGGAGGACAACTATTTTTACAGACCTTTTAACTCAAGACTGTATTTCAAGTCAGGGTCATCTAAGGTGCTCTTTGCCCATCGTATATAGCCGTAATCAGCGTCTTCTAGGGGCTGGCCTTTGTATTTCCCCATGGGCCATGCGGTCAAAATATAAGGCTTGACAGATTGCTCATATATGTCTTGAACGTTATCGGTATTCATGTACCTCTTGCCGAGTTCAAGCATCACCTCGTTTGTCATTTTGCAATCTTCCAGGGCGTCATGGGAATTCCGACGCTTAAACATCTGCTTGACTTTCTTAGGAAAAAGAAAAACAAATAAGGTATCTAATTTAAAGTTCCCAATCTCGACGGGATCAATAAAATGTTTGGCGAGCCTGAGGGTGTCTAATAGACGCGGTTGAAATATTACTTTCTCACCAGTGGTGTAAACCTTTTTCCCTGGCGACGGGAGCGGAAGACCATAATTTTTTTCTACGAAGGTGTTAATTACGTCAATGTCAAATTGCCCATTTTGAGCAACAAAGATATGTGGTGAACGGACCATCTCCTTGTTAATAAAATTATATATGGAGGATGCGTTATTCTTATCTTTAAGAAAATTCTGCGTTAGTCCGTGTACCGCCAGAGCGGCGGGAACAATATCGCCTTCGGGCTTGAGATACTCGTTAAAGAGAGTCTCGTTGTCTTGGTCGCAGACGGATAGTTGTATAAGGCCTTGAGGATCGTGGCCGTCTGTCTCGGTATCAAATACATAATATTTACTCATAGTTAACCTAAAATCCGTAATTCCAAAATTAATATTATATTAAGTAATAGTAGCAACGTGTCAATGGCTAATATTAAACCAACACCCCCCCAAAAAACGCATCTGGGAAGTTTTTTTATAGAGTACATCCTTCTAGATAGGCTCACAATTTACATCTTATCTGCACGTTCTTGAGCGGCTACATCAGAATACTTGTCCCCGTATCTACGATTTAACTTTAATATGTTATGGGCTAAAGTTTGAAGTCTAGTGATCTCCAGGGTGGACCTCAATCCCTCCATGTAAAATTCAATGTCCCCCAGTTCCTCGACGACGTTCTCCACATCAAGATCCTTTTCGTAGATAACGGATTTTTTTATCGCATCGAATAGTTCCCCAGCCTCCCCACACAGAGCTGAGGCCATGTGCCACAGATGTGCCGCCTCAGGGGTTAAGGAGCTTACGATCTCCTCCCCATCCTTGGCTAGATTATTTACCATGAGCGCGTGGTCCTCCTCCAGCTTGTTTTTTAAAAAAACTCCGTCGGAAATGGGTTCTCTCTTTATTTTCATGTTACATAACTCCGTTTCACCATATCATACCACAACCTCACACTCATACTGAGGAAAAACAAACTAAAAAATATATTTATAACTTCCACTTAACAAGAGCTCCTCACTCGGGTAATAGCTAGTAGCAGTTATTTCGTAGGGCGCTTCTTATATATTCTTCGAATATATGCGAGACGGACTCGCTCATGTTTGCGAAAGGAGCTAAAACAGCAAAAATATCATAATAACAGTTGACTTTTTGCTGATTTAGGGTAGTGTTATAGTATGAAACTAACTAACCGATTTATAGGCATCTCAGCTTACGCAAAATCAGGGAAGGATACGGTCTGTTCGTTGATGAACAGAAGGCTTCTTGAGCTAGACTACAGGCCCGTAAAATTTCCCTTCGCATCAGAGCTAAAAAAGAGAATAGACCCATTCCTGACCAAGGAAATAGGAATATCCGCGTTTACCTCAAAAAAAGATGAAAAGGATATAATTAGACCTTTCTTGGTCCTATACGGAGAAACTGCTAGACAGCTTCACGAGGACTATTGGGCTGAGATAGTAAAGGAAAAAATTATTGCGTTTGAGGAGGCATACTCCCGAGATGGAGTCAGTCTCTTTCCCGTCATCACCGATGTAAGGTATGAAAATGAAGCCAGGATGATCCAAAGCCTTGGTGGTAAGATATTACATATAGAAAGGGAGGGTATTGACGCTCCCAATTCTTCGGAGGAAATAAACCACCCTCTAGTCAAATCCATGGCGGATATTACACTAGATTGGCCTAATTTTAAGGATCAAGAAGAAATCGACACCAAGGGTTATGACTTGGTTGTGGAGATGCTGAAAGACGTGATGAATGACTAATATTAGCGACCTAGATGACGTGTCCCTCGTTTCAAATGTTAAAAATCAGATACAGCTAGAAGAGTGCCTTACCGAACTGATAAACAGACACAGCGGTATATTTTATAAAGCAAGCTCTAATTGCCTTGCGGGAGGACAGTTAAGGAACGACTTCTTCGATGAAAAACAATATTTTTTCTACTCTGTAGCTACAAAGTTTGACGAGTCCAGAGGCTGCACATTTCCCGTGTATCTTTACAACATGACCCGATGGACCTGCATGAAGGAATTAACCAAGGCCACCAAAAGAGATAAGGAAGACCCCTACGATCCCGCCGACCTGGACTCTGTAATGCACAGGGACGGTAGTGAGAAATCCCCACTAGATGACCTTATATTTGGGGAAGATTTATCTATTATAGAGGACGCCTTAGATAAAATTGAAGACAAAAAGGCTAGAAAAATAATAAGGATGCGGTATTTTGAGGGAGAGGGTAAAAAACCTACCCCATTTTTAAATCTTAAGGACGAGGTTGGTCTTAGTCGATGGGGGGTAATTATGGCCCACAACCGAGGAATAGACAAAGTAAAAAAACACATAAAAAACCTTATTTAAACAAACATGAAAGAACGTCCAGCCAAATTAGCCTCCATAATAACCTCTGTCTATAATAGCGCAGACCAAATCGATGGACTCCTTAAAGATATGAGGAGGCAAACCTTTTTTGATTTGTGCGAATGGATTTTTGTGGATGCGGATTCCCCTCAGAATGAGTTTGATATAATTAAGCCTTTTGCCGATGACCACGAAAACGTGAGCTTACATAAATTACAAAAAGACAAAGGGGTTTTTGATACGTGGAATTATTGTATAAAAAATACTTCTGCACCCTATATAAGCAACTGGAATTGTGACGACAGACGCGCACCGTGGGCGCTTGAGAAGCAGATTCTAGCGCTAGAAGACAACCCCTCCGTGAGCTTAGTTTACAATATTATTCTAGAGACCCCCAATCCCAATGAGACCTTTGAGTTCAATACAGCTCAGCACATTTGGCCATGCCTAGATTTTTCCAAAGAAAATTTATATAAAGTAAATAGCCCGCACAATTGCCCGATGTGGAGAAGATCCCTACATGATGACTACGGTTTGTTTGATCAGAATTATCCCGTATGCGCAGACTATGATTTATGGGTTAGAGCTGCTGCTGGAGGAGATTCTTTCTTAAAAATTGACGAACCCCTAGCCTTATATTATAGAAGCCCCGTTGGCAACTCAACAAAAGAGGAAAATTTAAAAGGTGCCTATAAAGAAATTGAAGAAATTAGACAAAAACTTATAGGTGCCCTCCAATGAGGTATTACTGCAGTTTGTCCGACTTTAATTACCTAACCTATGGAAAAGCTCTCTTAAAATCTCTGATCGATCAATCAAGTGAGCCCTTCGTTCTTTACTATCTATGTATTGACGATAAGACATACGAAGAGTTGGTGGGCTATGATAGCAGGCTGGTTCCAGTACAGGTGGACGAAGTTCTGGCTAAATACACCAATCTTTCTTCTTACAAAGATACAAGCCCTTACAATGCTTTCTGCTGGTCTCTTGCTTCTAGTTTTTCACTCTACCTGCTAGAGCACGAAAAATTGGAGGATATCCTTTATATTGACTCGGACATTTTTTTCTACAAAGATCCAAAGCTAGTTTTTGATGAAATAAGCGACAAAAGTATCGGTATTATTCGCCACAGGCACAATACTTCGCTTTCTGGTGACGGAGAGTTTAACGTCGGTATTGTTTTTTTTAAAAACGATGCAGCTGGACTAGCGTGCCTGAAGTGGTGGAATGACGCAGTTCTCCTAAGAAAGCATCCCGAGCTGTCTACCCAGGGAGATCAAAAATACTTAGAGGGTTTCGTCCCTCGGTTTGGCGATAACGTTTGCATAATTGACGAGACGATTGCCCACGGTGCGCCATGGAATTTTAGACTTTACGTTTATGATTATTACAACGAGGACGGCACCATTATTTGGGGAAACAAGAGGCAACCCCTAGTATTCAATCATTTTTCTAAATTCGGATACGATGACCAGGGTAGAATTTCGCCCGATCACGGGGTATATAATATACACACTTTTAATGGCGCGGTTTACTCAATACCTCAAGTCACAAACATGTATCTACACTACGACAAGGTGTTAAAAAATGTCTGACTTAAAGTGCTCATGGAAAAATAATAAAAATGTAGCACAGAAACAATTAAAATTAAACTTAAATGAATTGAGCTCCAAGGATAGTTATCCCGCTCATTGGAATGCCTGCCTTCATCTTATAAAACATTTTGGTCCAAAGAAAATTCTAGATTTGGGCTGCGGTGTGGGAACCATGTACCGAGTTATCACGGAAGCTATTCCAAATATAGATTATACGGGGGTTGACTTTTCTGAAGAATCTATAAAATTGGCAAAAGAAACATGGGGGCACGGTAAGTTCTACGTTAAAGACGTTATGTCGTTAATACAGTCAGATATTAGCGAGTATGACCTGGTTTTTACCAGCGCTCTATTTGATGTCATGCCAAATGGAGACGATGCCCTTGAACATATCCTCAGACTACAACCCAAATCTTTACTGATTAGTCGGGCTAAAATAACCCTGGATAAAAGCTTTTATAGAACCTATATGGCATACGACGAAATAGAAACCTGCGAATTTTATCACAATAAAGATAATTTCCTCTCTCTATGTAGTGAGTATAATTACGAGATCAATCAAATCAATGATAATTTTTACCTAGTAAGAGTAAATGATAAATCTGTTTGAATTTGAAAATCACCTCATTAATACAGAGGAGTTCGACCACCTTCTACACGGTAAAATTGTAAAGGAGTTTGAGCAACAAATATGTGAGTATGTAGGCGCAAAGTATGCCGCATCCTTTTCTAGCGCCTCTTATGCAATATATTCTATATTAAAAAGTTCCGTCTGCCACACACCAGAAACCGTCACTATTCCATCAATGATACCTGCTGTAGTTCCTAATGTCTTAATGGACGCGGGTGTTGGTATAAAATTCTCTACCAATACCAAATGGGTTGGGGGGTCGTATAGATTTACCGACAAGGTGGTTGATTCTGCTCAAAAACTAAACCGCAACCAGTTTTCCGAAGAATGTGATCCAGATGATCTTCTAATATTCTCTATGTACCCCACCAAGCCCCTATCTTCCCTAGATGGGGGAGTTGTAGTCTCAAATAACAAGGAAAAGATAGATGACTTAAAAAGTTTAAGTTTTTATGGTATGGATTTTTCAGAAGATTCGTGGTCTAGGATTCAAAAACAGGTTGGATTTAAGGCCTACATGTCCACTATGCAGGCTACAATCGCTTCCAGAAATCTCAAAACTTTAGATAAGAGGTATGAACGCATAGATGAAGTTCGTAGCGAATATAATAAATCATTTAACTTAAATAATACAAGTCGCCACCTTTATAGGATTGAAGTACGTGATAATAAGGAAGCTTTAAAGTTTTTTCACGCCAAGGGAATCGTCTGCGGCATACATTACGCGCCAATGCACTCTAGTCATATATTTGAAGATTGTACCACTGATGGGGAGAAGCGTCTTCTGGATGAAAATGTATCTCTCTCATCTATAAAAACCATTTCTATCCCCCTTCATTACAGGTTGACAGAAGAGCAGGTTCGCCATATAATAAAATCAGTAAAGGAGATCAATGTCTGATATATCTGTAGATAACGTCAACTTTTATAATTGCACCACAATAGTAGATAAAAATGGGAATTTGGTACCTCTAGAATCATCTAGAGATGTTCCGTTCGATATCCAGCGGGTTTTTTATGTATATGGGGTCTCCGACAAAGAACCCAGAGGGCTACACGCTCATTACAAAACCCAACAACTCCTAATTTGTCTTTCTGGCAAGGTGGAAGTTATTTGCAAGGATGGCCGACGACAGTCTAGGTATCTTCTCGAATCACCCCAGCAGGCTCTTTTTATACCTGAAATGATTTGGGACGAACAGGTGTATCGTTCGGAGTCGGCGGTTCTTTTGGTATTATCGAATACTCATTATGATCCAGCTGACTACATTCATGATTTTGAACAATTCAAACGACTAAGGGGTTTAGGATGAAAATATTAAAGGGAAATAGTGACTCTAATGGATCTTGTGGAGGGCACTGTGGAGATACATTTAGAGAGCTGATAGATATTTGGGAGGAAAACGGTTACTGCGAGGTGGAGGAAAGCCCCGATTCATTTTGCTGGGCCGAAGAACACGGCCACATTATTCTCTATGATTTTCCCCGCATAGACGACCGACAAATCCCTGGATTCCGCCACGGTCTTTTTGGTAATACTGTACCCCTCCATCAAAATGTACATCCGTGGATATTTTGGGCACGAAGCCCCCGTCTTCTTATGGAAGCCCGTAAAAAACCCCTACTGGGATATAAAGATAGAGATATTGAGTCTGTTTTTTTGGGAAAGATTGAGAACTACATTCAACAAGATAACAGAATGAATCACGACTGGTCCACGGCTGGGGTGGAACTTTTCAAGTGCCCCGTCGAGAGACCAGGGCCAGATTATTACGCATACACAAAAGAGGAATACTTAGAAAAATTACGCCACTCTCGCTTTGGATTAGCGCTTGCGGGTTATGGACCCAAGTGTAATAGAGAGACCGAGTTATTGGGCATGGGGGTTATACCCCTGTTTGCACCCGAGGTTGACAACGTGTATCACGACCCGCTTATTGAGGGATTACATTTTCTCGCCGTAAAAGAACCTAGCGACGTAAAAAAAGTAATAGCCTCGGTGGACGAAAAACAATGGCTAAAGATGTATGAGGCTGGACAAGATTGGTACGAGCGGAACGCTTCTCCTCTAGGGTCATTTGAAACCACCAAAAGTATAGTTAACAGCATAAAGGTTTAAGCTTAATGGTTACCACTTCCGACAAAATTGACTATAGCCAAGAAGCTGTTGCAGAAGCTCTGGCAGAGTTCAGACGGATTTATTCTGAACGACCTGTAATAGATAACGAGGGGGGCATGAAATCTCCCCACCTTTTCAATACATGGTTTTCCCTGAAAGAGTTACAACCTGAATTAGTGATTGAAAGTGGCGTCTGGAAGGGTTTGGGAACATGGGTAATCGAGCAGGCCGTTCCGTCCGCTAATATAATTTCCATAGAAATTAATTATTCGCACTTACAATATAAAAGTAAAAAGGTTCATTATCTGAGCGACGACATTACCTCTTATGACTGGGGTAAGTTGTTAGAAATAAACTTTCCCGATATTAAAAAGGATAAGATCGTAGTATTTTTGGACGATCACCAAAACTTTATAGAACGGTTGGAGTTTATACACAGCCTTGGCATTAAACATGTTTTATATGAAGACAATTATCCCTCCTCACAGGGGGACACATTCTCACCTAAGAAGATTTTATCCCAGCAAGACTACGTTATGGATCACGCTGGCCAAAGAAGCACACACACCTTCTCTCCCATAGATTATGAGAGATTTTCAAAGTGTGTAAAAACTTACCAAGAACTCCCCCCAATTTTTAAAACAGAAAGGACAAGGTGGGGTGACAGCTGGACCGCTCCTAAGTATCCTACGAAGGAACCTCTCCTACCAGAGCACGAAAATAAAAACTTTCCAACCTTTTTTGAAGAAGCTGATTCGTATACGTGGATATGCTATATGGAATTGAGGGAGAACGTATGACTAAAAAAGTTTTAGTCGTAGGAAATAAACCCTACAGTAATTTTAAATTAAATAAAATTGCAGACAGCTTCGATATAACTTACAGATGTAATTTTGCTAGGCCAGACCATAATAATGGAACCAAATTTGGTAGGTTAGCCATGTGCTGTCATATATATGAGAATTTTGTAAGGAATCCAGCTAGCAAAAAGAAGATGATGGAGATATATAGTGATGAGTTTGATACCACATTTTTAAACGATTGGTTTGATTTTTATCAACTAAATAAGACGAGGTTTGAGGAGATATTTTACCAGCAGCCAGAGGCGAGTCAGTGGAATAAGATGCTTGACGGTTATGGCTGCCCCCATCGGTTTACAAAAGAGCCCAGAACGGGATATTCAGCTGTTTTTAGAGCCCTAAGGGACGAACCCAATAATGAAGTATATGTTATGTCTTTTAGTTTAGCTGGTGATGAGTATAGAAAATCAAGAGGGGTAAAAGAAAAAACCGCAAGAGCAGAAGGTCACGGTTGTCATTCAATGTCCGATGAAATAAACATATTAAGCTGGCTCCATAACAATAAAACGGTTGATGCATCACTATGTATGCTTAATGATACTAAAGAGCTTAATATACAAGCCGATAAATACATGAAGCCTTCTGAGTTTATATTAGATTTGATAGATAAAAACATCTAAATAATATTTGTTAAAGACATGAAAAAGACAATTAAGCTAAAAACCGACAAGTTATTTACAAACTTAACTCCCATAATTGAGGAGATGGCTGAAGAGTGGGGAGGCTCTGGTTTGGTGAATGTTTTCTCGAAACACACAACGTGCGCCATATGGCTAACTGAAGATGAAATATTACACCATGGTGACGTTAGATTTTTTCTCGACGCAATGTCACCGAAGTATAAAGACCCCGAAGGCAGTCAAAAGAATATCAAATATCTTCACGATATCATTTCATTAAGAAATGAAGCCCCTATGGATGAAAGAATAAACGGCCATTCACATATAAGACACTTATTTTTTAACTCCTCCGAATTAATCCCAATTGAAAAGGGTAAATTAATACTTGGTAAATGGAAGCAAATATTTGCTGTGGAATTAGACCCTGTAAGAAAAAGAAAATTTATATGTACATTTATTAGTGAATAATGAAGTTTTTTATAATTGTAAAACAAAGCTCGGTTAGGGTTCCCAATAAAAACTTTCGCCCGCTCGGAGACAAACCTCTTTGGGGGCATCTGGTAGACTCATTAAGAAGTGAATGCGTTTACATAGATACTGACAGTGCTAGTCTTATAAAAGAATGTGAAAACATAAAGTATGTTACAGCCTACCCACGAGAACAAAAATTCATTGATTTTGAAAATGACGACTCAGGTCAGCTAAGCCCCGCATTAATGATGATTGATAATTTTTTACAGCATTATGTGGAAGATGAAAACGAAGTTGTCGTTACTACACACGTCACCTCACCCTTTCTTAAAAAAAGTACAATCATGAACGCTGCCCTTAAGCTTAAGGAAGGATACGATAGCGTTCAGTCTTGTGTGGAGCATCATGAGTTTGCTTATTTTAATGGCCTTCCAGTTAATTTTGATCCCAGCGTTATTCAAAAAACCCAAAACCTACCCCCTGTAATTATGGGCAACGGGGCTTTTTTTATCTTTACTAAAAAAACCTTTAACAAAAATAAAAACAGGTCGGGCTCCAGACCTTATTTCTATCCACTGTCATTCAAAGAATCCATTGAGATTGACACAGAAGAAGATTTTGAATTAGCCGAAAAATACCTATAATGAATATCGTAGATGTAACATTAAGAGACGGAGGGTTCACCTGTGACTTTGATTGGCCAATAGAGTTTGCCCAAGAGTATTATAACCTAGTAACGCAATTAGGTGTTAGCTGTATTGAATTGGGATACTGGAAACAGTCATCGAAAAGCCAAAACAGATTTTTTAATCTAGATTTTAATACAGTTAAACAAATCACAGGAGGACAGGGCAAAAATAATTCCTGTGTCATGATTGATTATCACTACTGCAGTAAAGATTTAAACGATTACCCCACAGATAATCAAAATGAAATCCAAATGATCAGAATGACAGCAAGAAAGGATATGATTGATGACGCATTCGAGTTTGGCGTTAGATTAAAACAACATACTGGTCTGGCAATAGCATTTAACATTTTTAACACTACCAACTATACAGATGATGAATTAAATTTAGTTCTGGATAAAGTAGTTGAGTCTGATTTTGATATAATAGGGTTTGCAGATACCCACGGACATTTAAATTTAAATAAAGACATTCTTAAATATGAACAAAAGTTCAAAAGGATAAAAGAGTCTGGTAAAAAAACGAGCTTCCACCTGCACAATCATACGGGTCAAGCCCTTATGAACTATATCAAATGCTCAGAAAGTGCGTATATAGATATTTGCGATACCTCTATAGGGGGCCTCGGCAAGGGTGCTGGAAATTTAAAATTAGAAGAAGTTGTAGCGGCCACAGATTCCTTTTTACTCTGTGATTTCATACATCATCATTACAATACATTGTTTAAGAAAACGGTTCCCCCTTATTTTATGATAACGGGGAGGGTGGGAATTACGGACAATTATGCGACCCAGGCAATGAAGTTGAACGTACCAATGGACGTATTCGTAAAGTTCTGCATAACAATCGAGGGTCTCTATAGAGACAACTTCGACAAAACCCTTTTAGAGAATTATATAAAATGAATGCATTAATAACTGGTACAAGCTCTGGACTAGGACTCTCACTCGCTAAGGTTTTTAAAGAAAGAGGGTATAACGTTTATGGAATCAGCAGAAGCAAGACTGATTTGGATATAAAACAGATACAATGTAATTTTAACAATTTAGACGACACCAAAAGCTCCATAGAGGAGCTGATAGATGTCACTGACTTTGAATATGTTATATTAAATGCTGGAATGCTCGGAAAACTAGACAAACAATGTAACTTAAGCACTAAAGATTATAATGAGATCTTTAATGTAAACGTATTTTCTAATAAAGTGTTACTAGATGTGGTAATGAAAAAATGTGACGTTAAAAACGTAATTGGAATATCTTCTGGAGCGGCCCTTAAAACCTATTTTGGGTGGTCGTTGTACTGTTCCAGCAAAGCCGCCTTTAGACAATTAATATCTTCATATGCAGACGAGTTCAGTGAGACTCGGTTTCTATCGTTAGCTCCAGGTATTATTAAAACAAAAATGCAAGACATAATTTATAGTTATGACGAAAACAAGATTCCATCTATCAAGAAATTCAAGAATTTGTATGAAAAAATGGACACACCCGAGATTATTGCGTCAAAAATTGTGGAGTGTCTAGACAAGCTTAAACAAGTTTCCAGCGGAGAATACTTCGACCTCAGAAATATTGCCGATCTTCATAAACAACAGAAATGAAAGAGTCAAAGACTATATTTTGTGATATTGATGGCTGCTTAATTGAACATCAAAATTTATATCATAAAAATGACATGAAAGTCCTTGAAGGCTCTTTAGAGAAAATAAAGGAATGGGACAGAAGGGGTTATAATTTAATATTAACAACGGGAAGAAGGGAAAGTGCGAGAGAAACAACCGAAGAACAGTTAAAAGAAAACGGAATAACTTACGACCTATTGATAATGGGGCTTGGCCCTGGCGTTAGAGTGTTAATTAACGATGTTAATCCTAATCATAAAGGTAATACCGCTATATCCGTTAATTTAAACAGAAACGTAGGGGTTAAAGATGTGGATATATAATAACCACCCCCAAGAGCCAGGGATTAAAACTTTTTGAAAAAATTACTTGTATTGTTTAAATGCAGGTATATAATACGACATATTGCATAATTAATAACATAAGGAATAATTAAATGGCAGACATAAATACAGTAGCAGTATCAGGACGAATCGTATCGAAGCCCGAGCTTCGGAGTGTTGGTGGAGAGAGCATTAGCGTAACCACCCTCAGTGTGGCTAATAACATTTGG
>TARA_R110000824_G_scaffold297783_1_pt1 | contig 13764 bp, 14 predicted proteins | sample TARA_R110000824 | Tara Oceans TARA_R110000824 (sample SAMEA4397747) | marine metagenome | biome: Polar Biome; feature: [MES] marine water layer (ENVO:01000295) within the mesopelagic zone...; material: water (ENVO:00002006), including particulate matter (ENVO:01000060) such... | reverse complement strand
CCCGCCGGTCACACATCCTATTGTAGAATAAAATGAACCACGTATTTTGTAGACGAACTAATTGTAAGAACGAACTATTAGTAGTACCCACTGAACCATACTATACATCTGTATCTATTAGGTGCATATGCGGTGCTCGCTATCGAATCTCCAATGTTAACGGAGAGCATAGAGTAGAGAAGGTTATCATTGATGACCTGTCTGAAGCAACAGTTGAATCAATCAACAACGACCCGACACTGAAACCATCCGATAAGGTATCAGCGTATGAGTCATTGATTAAGAGAACGAGGCAAGCACGCAGTTCGTATGACATTGCATACGGAAAGTTAATATATCTTGCAGAAGGTAAGCGTGATGAATGGCACAAGCTAGCGAGTGAACAAGTTGTAAAAGTTATGTCAACTAAGGCATCATGCAGCGCAGCGCAGCTTGTATGTAAGGTAGCCATGGCTTATACTGGCAGTGGGCAATCGCTCATTGTTGACGATAGACCCTGGGATCCTGAGCGTATGACGGATCCTATTTATCTCAGGAGAGTTGCAGAAAAACTAAGTGTAGCACACATTTTGGAGTAACAAATGATAGCATATCATGGACACAGTATTGTTGGTTCGTGGTCTCATAGAGAAGGATGGAAGTATAGACCACGAACCAGATCGGAACTTAACCCTAACGGGTGGTGGCAAACACCATGCACAGTCAGTAATCTTAGAACATTCATAGGTGACCCACAATCAGCAGAAGATGAGCGTGAGTTAGCGGTGCAGCATCTACTTGTCATGTTGGAACAATCGAAGATAGTGTTGGACAGTTTACATTACAAGTCAATAGCTGACCGCATTGATGAAAAGAATCTACACTGTGATGTAGTAGAGAAGCCTGACCTATGCGACCTGTTCTTAGGTAAGGAAGAAAGCAAGCCACTTGAATACTTGCGTGACTATTGCAACGGTGGGTACACACCATACAGTCAACAGTTGATTGGTGCTGACTTCATTCTTAAGATGAAGAAGTGTGGCATCCTGTATGACATGCGAGTAGGTAAGACACTCACTGCTATCATTGCAATGCGTAAACTACTGTATGATGGAGAGATTGACCATGGCATCGTCGTATGTCCACGCATTCTAATCGAAAGTGTATGGGCAGAAGAGTTACAAAAGCAAGGTCTATCTGTATACATCTTGCAGAATGGTGACAAAGATGATGATGCTACCATGTCCTACGCTGACGCAGATGTGTACATCATGTCATATGAAACGTTAGTCAATAGACTGAAGTACGTCAACTCACACCTTGACCCAACTAGGTTGATGGTTGTATGTGATGAGTCGTCACGCATTAAGAATCCAACAGCCAAGAGAACCAAGGCTGTGCATGCACTGACATATCATACACCGTATGTAGTCATGTTGACTGGTACTCCGATGGAGCAGGGGCCACATGATATTTGGTCACAGATGTTTGCTATTGATAGAGGGTTGCGGTTGCAGCCATCATTCGGACAGTTCGCAGCCAAGTACACATACCAAGATGGTAACAAGTACTTCGTCAATCCTTCAATGAAGTTGAATCTTGAACTATCTATTCAGTCGCAAGCACTAAGGTATGTACGTAGTGAGGCTGACCAGTTTGCAGGTAAGGATAAGAACTTCAGATGGATTCAGTTAGCAGCCAGTAGTGAGCAGGCACATGCGACTGACATGGCTATCAGGGGATTCGTGCAGACCTTATCAGGTGACATGCATGAAATGAATAGCCACATCCTAACACTGTATGGATTCCTTCGTGAGATATGCTGCGGGTACAACAAGGTACGACTCGATGAGTTGGGACCGTATTGTAGATTCAGATTCGCATACGACGCTAAGACATTATGGTTAGAGACATGGTTAGAGTCCAACCCAGGACAGCCAGCAGTATTGTTCTTTGAGTTTGATGAACATGAAGAAACTGTTGCTGATATGCTGGACCGAAACAACATATCTTATGTATGGATGAAGCGTGACAGTAAGAGGTCCAGTCCTGCTGAGTGTATACGCATGTTCCAAGATGGTGACGTTAGGTGTATCCTAATGAAAACAACACAAGCGGAGGGCATAGAACTTAGTAGAATCCCTGCGGTAGAGAAAGGATTGGGTGCGTACCCATCCATTGTGTATATGTCTCCCGGCTGGTCGCTTGGTAGATTCCAGCAGTCACAAGATAGATGTGTTGGTGTTGACCCGGTATCCAAGAAGAACATTATGACTCCCATCTACTGTCTGATTACCAAGGGTAGTATCGAAGAGAAGATTATGACTGCGCTCCGACAGAAGAAGAACGTACAAGAGACATTACTTAAGGATGCAGAGCGCAAGGGATTCCATTCATTCTTAGATGAACTACGATTGGATCCAGAAGATGCAGCAGGTGACCTTGCGTTTGATGCTAAGGAAATGTGGAGTAAGAAGATGATTGGACTCAGCCCTGAGTTGAGGCCCACACACAGTAGAATCAAACGCTTGTGTCCAGACATGGAATACATTGAGGATAGAAATACATTAGTAAGGGAGGAAGAACTTAACGAAGCGCCGACCAGTGTGAAGAAAATACATGCAGCATTTTACTTGATGGAGAAGTACGACGAGAGCGGAGTACTTGTTAAGCCAAACATTAAAGAAGCACCAGAGTATGCAAAGGATAGTGACATGGAACAGGAGGTATCGTGAATCTTTTATCATTGTTCATGGAGACTGCTTGGAAAGATAAGTTCATTAAGCTTGGGGAGTTGAGTCTTAGGCAGTCATCCATTCGTAAGTTTAGGTACTGTCCGAGACAGTTTTACTATGACATAATGTCACAGGAAGAACGTAAGACATACGCAAAGCCAGCGTACTTCACACTTGGTAGTTACTTCCACCAGTTTGTAGAAGATTATTCATTAGGTGTCGACCCTCAACCAGAACTAATCCTTCGTGAGTGTTGGGATAGGGATGGTAAAGTTGATGCCGACTTCAATGATGTGCTGTGGAGGATAGACAACAAAGAAATCTTCTACGGTATGAGCCTCAACGACCTAGCCATCAAGGTGTGTAACTACTTAGATGCTATGGGGTTTGAGCCAGAGCGTGTAGAAAAGAAAGAGCACATGCGGCTAGGCAAGATGGAGATTACTGGTACACCTGACCTCGTATCTATTAACCGTATGACTGGTGAGAGGTACGTGTTAGACCTAAAGACTTCTGGATTATGGAAGAAGTTTTTTGGTAAGGGTAGCCTGTCGGCAGTCAGTTACAAGCAGGACCAGATTACATTTGCTACTCAGTTGCAGCACTACGACTGGATGCTGTATAGACTGCATGGTATCAAGGCAGACAAGTACGGGTACATCTGCCCGGTTAACTTCATACCTAATACCAAGACTGGTAAGCTGCGAGGTGATCCAATATGTATTGCACCAGCAGCTACGATAGAACAATTGACGGAGATATATGAATACGACTTATTGGGAACAGCTAAAGAAATAGCACGATGTAGAGACACAGATGATTGGCCTAGGAACAGGCCAGAAACATATGGCAAGCTTGACTGTGTGTCATGTAGACACAGAGATGCATGCCTTGGGCAACGAGACTTTAGTTTCGACCTGCCTGATTTTGTAAACAAGGAGATAGGATGATGGACCTAATCAGAGAAGAAGTGATTGAACACTTAGACATTAACTATTCAACATTAGACGTAGACGAGGCAAGACATTTTGTAAACAAACATTACGGAGAATCAGAAGGAACGATAGAAGAAATCAGTGAACAAATAGCTAACAAAGAAAACTTAGTGGAGATAATCAAATGAGTACCGAACTTACACGACCCGACTTCCTTTCACCAGAGGTTATCAAGGCAGAACTTGATGAACAGGCTGGCCTGGTTAGTCCATCAACCTTGTTTCCTCGTATGAGATTGAACAAGGACATCAAAGGATTTATGATTAACATGGGGGACCAAGTCATTGCGACCCCAAGTGAAGTGTTCTTCCTTATCTTGGGTGCAGAAAACTTCTATGGCAGTCGAGCACTGTTCGCACCAGGCGATGATAGTACAACCCCGGTGTGTGCAACAAGACTTGAAAGCCCTGCAAACCAACGTCATTGGTTAGGCAATTGGAATAGTGACAGTGGCTATGACAACCCCGCAGGAGAGGGTGAGTTGCGCTGTGGTGCCTGCCCTTGGGGGCAGTTTGGAAGCGAGCCTATGTGGGACGAGATGAAGAGTGGCAAGGGGCCAGCATGCAAGCAGCGACGCCTTCTATATGGGGTAATGGTGGAAGAGTCAGCCCATCAGGGGCGCTTCACCTTGGTAGATGATACAGTGATCCGGCTGGTGCTCCCAGCTACCAGTATTGCAACGACTAAGGCCATGGTATCGAAAGCGACTGCTGCTAAGTGGCCGCTGTCTGCATCATGTTTCCACCTAACAGCAAAGCAGGAGTCACGCGGTTCTATCAAGTGGTGTACGCTGCAAGCTGAACTGGTTGGAGTCATTGGTGATGAAGGTAGCTACAATCAAATCCAAGCACTGCGCAAGAAGGTCAAGGGTGTGGTCAGTGGTGATACAGTAATAGAAACCACACCGTACAACGATACTTCAGCGACAGAAGCAGAGGCAAGCAAGGCAAGCGAAGATGAAATTCCATTCTGAGTTAACCATCTATGAACAAGTAGATGATTGCAAACATTCTGCTCAGGATACAGTGTCTCTATGTGAGGATATTAAAAAGTTTGTAACCAAGATAAAGAATACGGCTAACGAGATAGAGCGTAATCTTCAAATGTGTGAGGCAGACTTCCAAGACCCTTACGACCCTGTAACTAGGAGCCTTAGATTATTACAGGAGATTATAGATGCGACAGATTGAAATACCTCTGTTCGTTAAGAACGACAAGAACGATAACGAGTACATGATCGGCTCTTTAGAAGAAGAAGATATTGCTGTCACAATCGAGTTGAAGAACGTGACATTCATTATCTTTGACCCAACTGAGGATGACGATGGAAGAATCACTAAGCCAGGAAAGCTTGTCATTCGTTCAAAGAGTGCTTGATGAAATACTAGAGCAACCCGTAAACTTTGTTCATTCAATTGGATGCGGGTTGCTCATGGTAAAGTTTAAAGTGGGCGACACCGGTTATGAAATAGTGTTCGATGAGAACGTAGAAGTACAGAGAGAACTAACTTATGCAGGGAAAAACATTAAAGAGTCGGGTGAGTTTTACAAGCTGGAGAGTGGGTGTTCGTTCTCAGTAAGAGCACCTGAAGGCTGGATATTCTTGCACTTATTTAAAAGGAAAGCAGATGCCGTTGGATCTACGTCAACAAGTGTTGGCAGCGATCAATGTGGAGAAGGAAGTTGATGGATTACTAGGGCACAGAAAAGGCAACGGGAATTTTAGTTGCTACAACAAAGATGCACACAGTAACTCAGACGCCAACCCATCATTGTCAGTAAACAGTACAAGTGGTTTATACATATGCCACGCATGCGGAGTTAAGGGCGACATATTCCAATTGATTATGGACTGTCGCGGGATGGACAGGAAGAAAGATTTTGGTACACTACTCAAACAGCTAGCAGCAAAGTATGGGTTGCAAGCGAATACAGTAAAGTTTGAGAAGAAGCGTGAGGTCATACAGCAGATAAAAGGATTCAAGTATCTTGGTGGCAAGCACGTAAAGGATTGGCTGTTCTCTAGAAATAAAGTTCCAACGTCAGTCTATCAAAAGTTGTTCGATGACTATGGTATTCATAACAAGACGGCAAAGGAATACCAGCTAGGGTATTACAGTAGGAGACTGTGGATACCAATACCAGCTAAGAGATTTGAACATAGAGTACCTGATACTAAAGTAATCAATGTTCGTAAGCATGACGTTATGCGTAAGTGCTGCCGCTTCATAGACCAAGAAGGTAACGTATACGATACACCAGTAGCAAACAGCAAACCGTATTGGGGTGAGCGAGGAGGCAAGACAATAGGTGTACGTAACCACAACGTTGCATACGTCTACCCAATGTGGAAACTCATTGAGAACCCAGAGGTCTACCTAGTAGGTGGAGAGTTAAAGGCTGTACTATTGAACCAGCTTGGCATACCTGCTGTAACATTCACTGCTGGTGAGGGCAGGTACCACAAGGACTTGCTGAAGTTCTTTACCAACAAGATTGTTCGTGTTGTCATGGACATTGATGATGCTGGTGAGCGTGCAACATTCGGTGACGAGAAGAGACACGGACTTGCACAAGTACTAGCAGACAATGGTGCCAAGGAAGTGTACGGTGGCAGGCTACCACGTATAGATGGTATGCCTGACAACGGAGACATAACAGATTACCTTAAGCTAAACAGTTGGAACACTGAGTCACTTAAAGAAATAGAATGGGAAGAGTTCAAACCTAAGCCAGTGTTTGAGGCAGGATGGGATGATAAGATTGAAACAAAGTTTGAAGCACCTGATTGGGACCAGATAGGATACTCTAACTTCGGTCATCTACTGTCACCAAAGAATGCTGGCAAGATTATCAAGATACCATTCGTTGTGGCAGGTAGGGGTGAGACTCCATACCTGTTACCTAGTGGGGTAAAGGCTAGCTGTGAAGCAGGACAAATGGATGCACGACCCATATGCCCGGTGTGCCCCATGTCACGTAACAACTTTGATATGAAGGCAGCACTTAATGAAGAGGAACGCATCGCATTAGTTGGTCAATCACCAGCCAAGGTGAGGGCCCTGGTTGCAGAAAAGCTGCGACTACCTAAGTGTCATTACCCTGACATACAGATAGATACCGACAGTGTAGAGAAGCTAATCATTATACCTACCATTGACGGTAAGCATGCCGGTGACCAATTCAATTACAGGCAGCATGCTATCTATTCATTAGGTGATGAGTACCTAACAGAGAACGTATCATACGAGGGTATAGGTCGCGTGTTGCCTGAGCCAAAGAACAGCCAGTACACATGGGCTATGGTTAATAAGCGTACACTAGACAATGACATATTCAACTACTCATTCAAGGAAGATGTATCTTCTGACTTGCGTGATGCCCTTGCGACTGATAGCATAGACGATACAATCAACAGACTGATAGCATCAATGCGTGATAACTACCTTCATAAGTATGGTATCGACAAGATGATTCTGTTTGAGTTGTTAGCGTTCTTCATGCCGTTTGAGTTTAGTCTTGGTAAGTATAAAAACTACAAGGTGTGTCCAGAGGTATGCGTACTTGGTGAACCAAGGTCGGGCAAGAGCAGTACAGCGAAGGATTTACTCAAACTGTTTGGGGCAGGTAGGTATGTTGATGCTCCTACTGTTACAACAATTGGACTCATTGGTGGCAATGCTTCATTCGGAAATGCTAACATCTTTACCTGGGGAGCAATCCCCATGTGCCACAGGGCTATCTGTGTCATTGATGAAGCAAACAAACTGAGCATCGAAGCAATCGAAACACTAACTAACCTGCGTTCTTCAGGTGTTGCTGAGCGTACCACAGTCACAGGTATACGCAAGATTAGATCGAACGTTAGATTCTTGTGGCTATGTAATCCGAGAGGTGGACGAACACTGCAACACTATGGGACTCCGGTTCGTGCAGCACAGGAAGTATTCGGATCTCCACAAGACCTTGCTCGACTAGATTTACTACACATACAGGAAGCACAGAAGAGTGCGCGTGCTGTCAATACATTCCATGAGTCTACCACTGAGGATTTCTACAACAAAAGGCTAGCAAGGTACCACCTACAATGGGCATGGAGTTTGAAAGAAGATGATGTTATATTTGAAGATCCAATCTACATCATGGACAAAGCAATCAACCTTGTTGAGAGGTACAAGACACCGCTGCTACCCGTTGCTGAGACTAAGTTTAAGATTGCTCGCATAGCGGCTGGACTATCGGCTCTATCGTACAACAGGGACGAGCACGACAGGTGCCTAGTAAGCAATGATGCAGTTGATCTTGCATGGAGTTTACTTGAAGGTTACAAGAAGTACAACATCAAGGAAGTAACATCTGTTAATGGTGAGGTACCAGAGATACTTAAGACAGTGCTGGACCAGCTACCAGCTAGTGAGGTGACGAGACTAAAGGCATTCATAGTACAAGACATGATGACGATGAGCGAACTGAAGGACCTATTCGGTCCAACATGGACAGTGCAGTTTATTCAGACTGCATTCTACGAAATGAATCTTATGAAACGGCGACGTTCCTACTTCATGTGGGATAGCCAACTTAGAGAATACATGGAGCAATACATCAATGAGCGACCTGCTAAAGATACTGTTGACTACCCCTACACCGCAGACTTCTGAGATACCATCCATACTTGGTGAGGACCAAGAGGTAAAGGTAAAGCAACTTGAAGGTCTATTCGGTAGGCTTGGAGCAAAGAGTGGAATGAGAGACTGGCTTATCACTGTGTTCCCTGAGCACCACACATACGTTGAACCATTCGCTGGGAGCATGAAGGTTATACTATGGAAGAAGAAGCGAAGCAGGGTCGAGATAGTCAACGATGCAGACAACTACCTGATTAACTTCTGGCGTCACGTTCAGTACTGCCCACAAGAGTTAGCAGATACTATCAATCAGTTACCTACTAGTGAGTTCATATTCAGAGAGTGGCATAGTCGTATAGGTGAAATGTCTCCGTTCATGCAGGCTGTTGCATTCTACTACATAGCAAAGCTTTCATTCAATGGCATCATTAAGCCAACAGGTCAGGCGTATTCGTCTAGCCCACACACATCACCCAACCCTGCTGCGTCAGCTAAGAACTTCATTGAGCATAAGGATAGGCTTCGTGGTGTAGACATTAGGGATAGTAACTTTGAACTAATCATCAAGACATGCAACAAGCCTGTACCCGGTGGAGTATTCTTCTACCTTGACCCTCCGTATTGGAAAGCATATTTCTATGGCACACCAGAAAAGAAACTTGAATTTGAATGGGACGAGCAGACCAAGCTTGCTGAATTATGCAAAGAGATTGACGAGGGAGGAAACAAATTCATACAAACTAATTCATGCCACGACGATCTTAAAGCACTCTACAAAGACTTTCATATCTACGAACGGGAGGTGTATTACAGTGTCTCGGGCACCAAGGAAAACAGAAAGGATACTAAAGAAATTATTATAAGCAATTTTGAATTGATTGAAAAGACTAACCAAGTGAGTTTGTTTTGAAGAAAGAAAGATACGAGTCTCTTAAGAGAATGGCAGCGGTTGGTTCCGGCGCTAGCGACAATGAACGGATGATTGCATTGGGACTTCTGAATGAAGTAAAAGTTTCTGTTGCTAAGAAAGAGCCACGCATAACGGTTCGCAAAGGTGTATCTGGTAAAAGTATAGTTGTCGGCAGAAAGGATGGCAAGGGTTCATGTACAATAATGATGCCACTATCGGAGGCGATAGCGATTAGGTTCGCACGACAATCATTGGGGATAGACCTTTGGATAACCGAAGAGGAAATGATATGCAGGAATCTGCGCTAGCAAAGCTTGTTAAGGCTAGCCTTGAAAGACAGTTCAAGATTGCTTGCTATGTAAACAAGAACCATGGTAACCAGTATCAGGCTCACGGTAGACCTGATATAGAGGGTAGCCTATTCGGTAGGCACTTTGGTTTTGAATTGAAAACTAAGAGCAGGTTCACACCAACACAAGTCACACACCTAAAAAGAATAGCTGCCGCTGGTGGCATAGCTGGCGGCATCGTATACAACAACGGAAAGGTTTACTTCATTAACCACAACCAAGCAGCGAAGTACAGTCTGAGAGACAGAGAGAACTGGATAGAGATACCAATGAATAGGTACCTAGATTTCACATTCATCTACACATACGTAAACATATTTTACCTTTACTACCACGGAGAACATAGTGTATTATCTTAAACTTAATAACGTAGAGAGCATAGGCAATGGAAGGCTATTGGTCACAGTAGGTGACAGTACAATGGTCGTACCAGAAGATGCGGTCACTACCCAGGTTGAGTACCCAACCCAGGATATAGCCCCACTACTGGAGCATATGCGGCGTTTAACCTCCCATATCAAGGGGTTGGGCCAGCCTGCCAATCTGAGCCTTCAAGTGCCCTCCAGTACGGCTCAGGCCCCCTCCGAGGCCCCAGATCGGGAGGCTAGCCACCGCCAAGAGCCAGAGCCCATGTCCCCGGAAGAATTTGAGTCACTAGGGTTAAGCAATAAGACAACAAACGCACCATTTCAGGTGAATGAGGAGGCACAACAGGTTGATTTGATCGATGTTGCAACAAAGCTGAACAAGGTTTACGATGAGTACCCAAAGCGTAGGCGACAGGTAGTTCAGCGTATCGCTGGCATGGTGAGGTTGGACATGCTCAGAGTTAAGGAATGTCTGAGCCCAGAACTTAGGCGTGCTGTACTAGGAAGCATACTAAGTAGGGACTCACTTAAGACATCTGTTGTGCCACCAGACCTTGCTGCCTTTGTTGATGATAGACCTCTATCTGAAACACTTGGCAGTAGGGGGTGGGATCCAGGTTCGGAACAAGCTAAGGATAACCTTTCATCTAACTGGATGGAATCGCAATCGGTCATGGACAAGATAGCTAACGAAGTAGATGATTCAGAATTCGCACATTTGTATCCAAGCACATCAGACGTAGCAGTACAAGTAAATAGGAAGTTTAGCAGTGCCGACGAATCCAAACGGTAAGATATTCATTCACGCAAAAAAGAGAACACACATAGTATTGATGTTGGTTTGCGCCAACCCCGGTAGGTGGGGGCTAATGTCAATGTCTAAAAAGAATAGGTGGGATCACAACGATGCGAAGAAAGTAATAGACAAACTAATAAAGAAGGGACTACTACTAAGAGCGGTCCCTTCAAGGAAACTATACCCGACTGAACTAGGAGTCTCTATCCTAGAGGAAACAAACTCTAGGCTTAGTAACTCGGCTTAACTGGTTTAAAGGTAGACTTAGAAAGGCCCGGTTTATCAACGGGCTTTTCTTTTGCGCTGTACGTTTGAAGAACATTAAGCTGTCCGTAGTGTTTCAGCAGTGCTGCCATCCTATCAAGCTTAGCCTTATCGTAGTACAATTTTTGTTCTGGACCGTACTTGTAAATCTTCTCGCCCAAGACCTGACGGGCTAGAGAGAACCAGTTGAACTTACCGTCCGGTGAATCGTATATCTTTCTTGCCATGTTGATGAACCGGCTAGGTGGAATCTCAGACAGCAACCATGCTGCTCTTGGGTCCACCTTGGCATAGCCGCTTTCATCTACTCGGTATCCGACAGCTTTCTTCAACCATTCTGGTGAGTTCTGGTATGCCCTCCCAGACTCATACGATGAACTGTTGTACAACTGAGCCTTGATATGAGAGCCACGGAAGAAGTCTTTATCGACCATGGACTCAAGTGCTGGAACAAGTGCGAATGGTCCTCTAGTTAAAAGCCTGGACGCATCACCACCGAACGCATCCTTCCATAGTTGCATCGTATCTTCTTGTACAAGCCCGTAGCCCTGCTTGACATCCACTTTCTTTTCGCCAGTGATAAGATCCCTGGTTACCTTGACTCTCTTAAGACGAACACTCAACCAGTCTGGATAGTCGGCAGGGTCGGCATCAATATGATTGTTCTGGTTGTTGACAAACTTGTACATATGTCCGACACGACCTGGCTGCTTATATAAAGAGTCGGCAGATACGGATAGTGCATGCTTAGTCCAGGTATAGAACGGCATCATTCTACGCATGAACCTTCGCTCAAACACAGTCAGGTTTGAATAGTCATACAGATACTTCTTGACCGAACGGGCGGCCTCACCTAAACTACCAGTGCGCTTTGCTTCAATAGTGAACAGCATTAGGCGGGTAGGAATTTCAGATGCCAACTCACCAGCACGGAAAATATCTCTAGCGAACAATGCTTGCGATGGTTTCATTGCTTGCGCTATCGACTTGTCTGCGGTGATACCCATACGCTCAGACATTGCAAGAGCCTTGGCACCACTCTGCTTAAAGATTTCCTCACTGACATGGGTAATGAAAACACCACGGGCAGCAGCCTCTTCTGCGAACTCAGCAATGGTAAACTTCTTATTGCCAACCTTGATGGTCATTTCTGCAATCTTGTCTACGTTGTTGAATCCCTTACCGAGAGCCTTCTTTGCGAACGCGCCACCGGCTAGTGCTCCAGCAGCAGCACCAGAGACCTCCTGTCCTTCAGGTGCAGCTAGAGCGCCAGCGGTCGCGCCCATTGCTGCATGTGGTACGAGCGCACCACCACCACCCCTTGCTGCGCTTTGAATCGTTGCCTTGGTTGCAAGTCCCAACGGTACACCAACAGCAGCGCCGGCCACGCCGCCGGTCAATGCGCCTTCAAGTACACCAGCTAGGTTGCGAGGGTCGTACCACTCATGCCCCTCTTCCTTCGCGTGCGCCATGCCACCGACGACACCACCAGTAATGGCACCAAACTGAGATGTAAATGCAGGGTATGACTTCGGCAGGTTCTTAATGTCGATTGACTCTTTGCTTAGTACGTAAACCAGGGTACGCAGGAAATCTTGCTGATGACTTGGGTTGAGCATCGCAAGACCAGACTTAAGATACGTAAGCGAAACGTTTGTAACCGTGTTGCGCTTGTAGAACTCGGGCCACACAGCCATCAACGGTGCTTTGTATAGGTTCTGAACCATGTCGTACCGACGCAGCATCCAAGTCATTGCTGGACCGTGGCCCTTGTACCCGGCCCCAACTTCTATGTCTCTGATTAGATCGGCAATAGACTTAGGAAGGTAATACGACTTGGCTTCCAGTGCGAATGCGCGTTCACCTACTTCAGAAATCATTGGCCCAAATGTCCCAGGCTCACGGGAAATATCGTACAGACCTTCAGCGGTCTTTCGTACAGTCTCCTTAGCTGGAACGACTACATCTTCGTAGTGTCTCGGATCAATTGGTTTCCAAACCTTAGCGTCTGCTGCCAGTGTCTCTACGCCATGCTTTACTTTTTCTCCACCTAACTTTCGTGCTCTCTCTTCTGCACTCTTCAGTGCTTTAGCGGTCTTTTTTGTTGGGTTACGTGCATGTGCATCAGCAGCCCTGGCCCACTTTTCCTTCGCCTTGTTAACATTTATCTTTTTGCTAACAACCTTTTTGTCTGCCTTAATCTTTTCCCGTTTCTTTTCTAGGGCTGCAATCTTTCTAACAATCTCCTTCGGTGTGCCAACGCTGGACTTAAGCTTGCTTAGATTCTGTTTAATGGCATTGCTCTCATTAATAGAGTCTAACCACTTAGGGGAATTTCTTGTTAGTTTCTTTCGCGCATCAATCTTGTCGTGTAACTTCCTGTTTAGTGCCGCGATGAGATCCCTATCTCTTACAAGTTCATTCTCTGCTGTTCTTATTGGCGCAAGACTTTCATTTAGGCTGGTTGCCTTAGCGGATAAATCATCGGTAGTCTTTTTGTATCCAGAAAGAACCTTGTCAACATTGGTTTTAATTAGAGATGGTATCTTTCCGCGAGCAGTACTGAACTCAACCTTGACCATCTTCTGTCCGGTCATAGCTGAGTACTGTTCGATGGCTGACTTCTTACCGAAGTGTACACCAAGGAAAGTTTCGAGAACATCTGCCTCTGCGCTAGTTAAATCGCCAACAGTTTTCTTGTCGAACATAGACTTAGTAAGCTGCCCGACCTCTTCCGGCATA
>TARA_R110000824_G_scaffold226890_4_pt1 | contig 13771 bp, 24 predicted proteins | sample TARA_R110000824 | Tara Oceans TARA_R110000824 (sample SAMEA4397747) | marine metagenome | biome: Polar Biome; feature: [MES] marine water layer (ENVO:01000295) within the mesopelagic zone...; material: water (ENVO:00002006), including particulate matter (ENVO:01000060) such... | reverse complement strand
ATTTACTATTCTTATATTGAGGTGCAGGTTCTTTTAAAGATTGGTTCCTATCATCAGATAGTCCCATCCAAGCAGTAAACTCTGGAGTATTAAGAGCATGTCTTAATTGGTCTATAGGATAGATTTCTGAACCTTTATTAGCATGGAGTTTCTCAACTTCAGACCAATACTTAGGTGGGTTATCAATAATAGATTTAGCATCTAACTTCTTACCCATATCATAAATAATATACCCAATAGATTCCATGTTCTTTTGGTGGAACTCCTTTCCAAATATGGCATCTAAAGCCTTAACTGCTTTTTGGCCATACTTCCAAATAGAACTTTTAAATCTTTTAACACCACCTGTTCTAGCCTCCTCAATAAACTTGGCTATATTATTCATATGGCTAGGCTTTAATACCTCTACTCCTTCAGTTACCATTCTATCTAATAATGAACCCAACGGGTTTCTTTTAGCATTCTTAATAGTTAAAACTAAAGAGGCATGGCTTTTTGCCCATCTTGGTTTTTCTTTGGCTTGAACATAATTCTTACCTTGCATAGGTAATAAATAATAATCATTTAGAGCAGTCAACAAATCATTCCATATACTATCCAGTTCCATTATTTTCTTTTCAGGTTTTGAACCAAAAATATCAGTTAACGGTGTAGGTCTATCTTTACCAGTTTTCGCTCCGGCACTTTGCATACCTAAACCTAAGTTGTGACCCTTCTCTTCGGACGGAATATTTTTATTGTATACTGAAAATTGAGTCTTTTGAACTTCTATTAATTCGCTAATTGCTTCTAAAAACTTTAAAGTTAGGTCATTCATCTTAGGGTTAATTATGCTAACCGATTTGGTCCCACCTTCAGAACCATAGTCAGCAGCATCCATATATTTTTCAATAAAAGGTGAGATTGGTAAGAAAAACTTATCACTTTTAGATGAGGTTTGACTAACCATATTAGAGTAGCCATCAAACCATTTATCAAACTCATCTAGGTGTTCATCATTAAGATAAACCACACTAAGACCTGATAATTCAAATCCTCCCCTATCACTATAACCTTCTAACGCCTCTCTAACTTTATCAATTTGAACCTTTGGTATTTTTACACCATCATACTCTTTATTATAATCATACCAGAAAATCGGGTCCACTTCTACTTCAGAGGTTAACTCAAAACTAGGAGATTTTAACCTTTTAGGTGCTGGTAAACTTCTATCTTGAGGATTTGCTTCCGTCACTGGTTGGTCATCACCTTCATCTACTTCTCCCTCTTCCTCTTCTTCACCAGTTACACCTTTAAAATCTAGAAACTTATCTAACATTTGTATAGCAGAATTAAATGCATCGGGTGTTTTTAAAACGAAAGCGGGCAATTGTAAAACATAATTAGGTATACCTTCATTGTAAACCTTTTCTAACTCACCCACATACTTTAGGTAATCTTTAATCATAGCACCTTCATGCACTTCTAATTCTTTAGCAGAAGAGATTAAATTTTCTGTGGCTTCTAAAACGGCCTCATGCTTACCATGAATACCAGCCCAATAGTCGTAAACTCTCTGTCTAGTTGCAAACTTACCCAGAGGTAAATCACCTACTTCTTCTGACCAACCAAAATCAATTCTAACTACACCTTTGGTTGAGGTTTTATCTGCTATGTAATCAACATAAAATCTACCTAATTCTCTAACATTTTTCATCAAAACTGTATCTCCAGTCTCTTTAGCATGAACATTCAACAAATCTATTTGAGAATCCAAATTAGATGGCGCACCACTTAACAGAGTTAATTTACCAGCCGAAAAGGAGTTATCTCTTAATTTGTCCACAGTCAACCTTTTACCGTTAATTTGAAAGGACTGCTTCAAAAACTTAGTTAAGTTCTTTTCACTACCTTCCTCCAACTGAACATTAGAATCAGATTTAAAAGTTTTAATAAATGCTCTCAAGGTGCGCCTAATATCCCCACTACTAGAATTAGGGTTATCTTCTGCCAATTCCATAGCAAAATTACTCTGATTATCTTTATACTCACCATTGTCATAGGCAGTCTTCACTCTCTGTTTAAAATCTTCATCTAATTCTATCATATAATCAACCCTCTTCTAATATTTTACCTTTCAAAATGGAGTATATACTATGCATACTTCCAACTGCGGACCCTTTCCGTTTTCTTTTATCTATGTAAGATGCAGGGTTATTCACTAAATCTTCAATTTTAACCTTCAAATCGGCTATAATTGCTTCTCTAATCTTAACTACGCTACTTCTAAAAGTGTTAGCGAACTCTTGAATTTCATCTCTAAATGGTGGTGGGTCTGAATTTAAATCTAAATCGCCAGACTCAGGGGGTGTAATTCTTTCAGCCAAATCTAGGAGTTTAGTTCCTTCTGTAGCATATACAGACTCGGCTGAAATTATAACATTCATATAATTAGACAAACTGGAACGGTTATTCTTTTGATATTCCCCACCTAAGACTTGGGATAGAGATTCACCCTTAGTTAAAGCAATATAAGTTATTTCTGCAATATCTCTATCAAACTCATTACTAAAGGCAGAGTCATTAAATTCCACTTCAAATTTATCACCCTGTTCTGATAAAGCCACATTAAAATTATCTGTCTGCTCCTTAAACTGAGACTCTAATTCCTCCACTAAATCTTGAATAACTTCATTATTTGTATTTTTAGATATTGTTAATAGTTGCTGAACCTTTTCGTAGGTGGATTTAACACCAATAAAGAAAACATCAACATTTTTACCAGCGGCGGAGACAACTTTAATATTCTTATCACCACTAAACTTATTCCTGTTATCATCCCACAAATTAGAATCTTGAATTTGATTTATTAGAGTAATTATATCCCCATCCTCATCCTCAGTTAAATCATCATCACTCAACAAATCCTCCAGTAGTTCGCTATCCGATATACTGATAGATTGTGGTAGATACTTTAACGCTCTAGTTAATTTAGACTTAACACCTCTATACTCATCTTTTAACTCTCCAGTTTTTAGAGCCTGTATAATTTTTGGCCTCCATTCCTTCCAAGTAGGAGAAGTTCTACCCCCCTCTTTCCAATATTTTGGGTCCATTAAAGCACCTAGATAATAAGGGCTGTCTTCATCAAACTTACCAATCTCATCAGTAGATACCTCCCAGACCTTTTTAGAATAATATTGTAAAGTATATTTTTCATTAGCGAATTTCATGGTCTGTAAAGTATTAATGAAATCGTCAGCCATTGTACCTTGCTCTATACTGGCGGTAAACTTCTCATCTAATAATTCTATAAGAGTGTAATCTATAAATTTATCTTTCTTTTTTATCTCTCGTAATTTTGTAGGCATAAGATTTGCGGGGAAAACTTTAGGGTTACTCCGCATCTTTTCTAATAAAAATTTAGCCTTATCTGGTGTAAATGGTTCTATTAATTTATATTTAACAGTAGACAATACCTCTTCTTCACTCTCTTTAACCTTACCAAAGAGTTGGACAACGTGGATAGGAGTAACCTTAATTCTAGCATTCATATTCATATCTTTAAGTTTCTCTTTTAATTCGGGTACATCCGTATCAAGCATTCGCTCTAAAATCCAACCTTTACGCCTAGGTTTAAACCCTAATTTGGATAAATCTGAGTCAGTAGTAATACTTATGCGTCTAAACTTATCTAGTCCTAACTTTCTAAGTATAGGTCTGACTTTATTACCGTAGTTAGAAGTTAAAAATTCAACATATTGAGATTTAGCAGCATCACTGGCAAACCTATCATTGAGGAAATTGAGAGTAGTATCTTGATTAGATTCAGTTAATCCATCTAATAGTTTAGTTAAAAACTCTTCACTTAAAGGCTCATGATGGCGTATTGCTGAACCGGAATCAACTTTTTGACCCTTTCTTTTAGATTCTAGAATAGGTAAAACTTTATCCACCATTAGTTTAACTCTAACTCTAATCTTTTTAGGGCTAGTTATACCTGTCCCGCCATCTACTCCAGCATAAAGACTTTTAATTTCTTTCATACTTTTCCAGCCATCCTCTACATCTGACTTCCAATGGTTTAGAATTAATATAGTGTCATCAATACCCTTGTTAGAATAATTACCACTTTTAATGTTTTCAATGAAGTTGTTAGTTAAATCATCTGTAGTTAGATAAGCCGACCATTTTCCCCCATCTTGTGCGGGTAAAACACTTTTAGCAGATTTAGAAATAAAACTCATATTAGGAAAACTAGTCTTATTCAAAACAGTAACCCAGTTAGGTGGACTACCCTTTCGGATAGACTCGTACACCATAAACTGGTCTTGTTGTTCTGAAAATCTGGCCATAGTAATCTCTCCTTAAAAATCGTCGGGCATATATAACGGGTCAATATCGTCTGTATAAGATTCCAGTCTTTCTTTCTCTTCTTCTGTAAATTGTCCTACTTTAAATCCAGTTTCTCTAACATAGTCAGCAACATCTTTACCCACTATGAATCTCATTAGCAAATAATTTACTGTTTTTCCTGTTTTCTTAGCCATATCTTTTAACCTATTGATTAAGGTTTTTTCTTTATCGGCTTTTAATATATCTTCCCAACTCATTGTAATTTCTCCTGCATTTAATCTCTAATTGACCAATAGACATAAGAATTAGATGTTCTATCTCTTGTGGCTTCATTAATATATTTTTCTTTAGTCGCCCTATCATCTAATTTACCATCTTTAACAACCGCCCACTTTGGTAAAGAAGCCCCTTGTTTTATTGCTTCATATAATTCCATTAAGATTTCATGCCCATCTTCATCCCAAGTTTCTTTCTTTCGTTGTATAAATCTTTCATCTTGATTTAATAAATTAGGAAGATAAAATCCTTTATCAGCCATAATCATGTCTTTAAGTGATTCTTCTGTTACTTGAGAATACATTTCTCCTTCGGTTTCACTACTAGAACTAAAAGAAATATGGTCAAATAACTTCTCACTATTCGCTAAATCTCTCGCTTTATCATCAACAAACTTTTCATCTAATCCTAAGTCCCCTAGAACCTTTTTAGCCATCTGTAATACTTTTTTATGGTCATCATCACTTTTCAATATTTCTTTCCAACTCATTGTAATTTCTCCTGCATTATTTTTGATAATTTTTTTGATAATCTTCCATTTTCTTCCATAAGTTTCTTTGCTTCTGGATTGTTTAGTATTAATTGTGATATTGTAGAATTATTTATTTGATTTTCTCCAAATGTAATATTTCTTGTATAATCTTTAGGAGTTATTTTTCTTCCTAATTTTTCTTCAATAGTTTCTTTACTCCAAGATTCATCATCTTTTATATCAATAAAGTGTTTTGTTTTTTCTATTACTTTTTTAACACCATCAACTATGTTATTTCCTTTATCAAGTTCTCTTTCAACAATTCTCACATCGGAAGGATAATCAGATATTTGTTCCCATATTTGGTCTTTCAAATAAACATTATTATCATAATAACTTTCTACCGAACTAGGAGAATAATTATAATCCACCTTCATTCCGTATTTTTCTCCTACAACTCTTGGTTTTTTAAGGATAGAGTGCCAACTCATTGTAATTTCTCCTGCATTTTATCTTTAATGTCCAACCAAACTTGTGGATGTTGTTGTGCTAATACTTCTTGAACTACCTGCATCTGTGCAACAATAATAGTATCTTGTCTCTTGTGAACTAATTGACCCTTAAACTCTAACATATATTTTAAACTCTCACGAATCTCTTTAGCAAGTCGTGTTAGACTATCAATATACTTAGGATTCAAATCATCTTCTTCAAATAACAATTCAATCTTATCCTCTAGTCTATGAATATTAGCAGATAACAAATCTATCTCATTAAGGTCTTGTTTAACTATTTCCATAGCGGCTGACTTCTGAACTAAAGGTTTCAAATGTTTAGCCATATGTTTCATAACTTGATGTCTAGTAATTTCTAAATCTCTAGCCGCCTTACTAGGTGATAACTCACCACCATTGATTTGTAATTCTAATTCTTGGCGTTGTGGACTAACACATAATGCACATCTAGGATTTGATTGGTCGGTATATTCAGTATTCATGTGATTTCTCAAATGCCTTGCTGATATACCACTAGTCCATTCCATTTCTTTATCCAAATCATCGGGAGTAGTTTGTATGGAAGAAAGCCGTTCCTCTAATTGTTCTCTATCAGGGTTCTGACAGAGTTTGCAATGCTTTCTTGTTTTGGACATATTAATCATCCCCAAAGTCCATCATACCAACTTTTCTTAATCTTTGATTTATCTAATGCGGTTTGATAAGTAGTTGACCAAGGTTGACCCGTTACCTTTCTACCGCCACCTGCATCCGAAAGTAAGAATGGTCTTCCATTAGGCCCAAGATGTGGAGGGACAACAAACTCAGGTCTTACCCACAAATTAATCAGTTGATTAATAGTTGCATTTGTTAACTTAATTTTGAATTCCCTAACATCATCCCCTCCAGTTATATTTTTCAATTGTGGAGCAATCTCTGTTAAATATTTAGAAGTCTGAGTATCAGTAACTTTGAAAGAGGTACTATTAAGAATAGTCGTAATACCAGTAGCACCACCATACTTAACTTGATGTCCGAATGCACCCGTATAACTTTTCCTATCTTTCATTAATTTAATTAAAAGACCCTTAAGGCGAGTTAACTTACTAAGAGTATCAATCTTGGCTTTAAAATCCCCCTTATCATTAATAATAATTTCTTTTACATATACTTCATCTAAAGCCTTCTCAAAGTTTTCAAGAATACCTAATAGACCTATAGTTACCACATCCCCAGTACTGTTACTGACAGAAGACTGTGCGAATATGGCTTGCCAGAATGGTGGCTCTGCGGTATTTTTATCCGAAGAATACCAACTGGCCTTAACTGCTGCCTGTTCATTTTTACTATCGTGAACCTCAATTCTAGATTTAACATAAATAGGTGTTCTATAATGACCAAACACCTCATCTTTTCCTCTATCCTCTTTCTTCCCCCCTCTAGTTACTATGTTAGCAGGTTGAGTAAACCGAATATTTCTTGGGTCTTCCTCCCCACCAGACATAGCCAATATATCTTTACGGAATTCTAGAATGGTATCTTCATCATCTTCATCTAGAAGAGAATCTTCATGTAAAATAGCAGACTCTAATTTAGTGATAGTTTGTTTGACACCATCTTTAGCGGATGCACCATCTCTTTGAACTCTAGGAATAACGTGGTCCTTTACATGTTCAAATAAACTATCATTACCTTTACCATCGGCTGACCCTCGACCAGTTATACCTATGTCGGCTAACTCTACTTCACATTCCTGTTTCCAATTAAGATAAGCCTTTTGCACAGTAGCCATTTTAGCACCAGTTTCTTGATTAATTAATAAGTTGTCAACCCTAATTAGTCTCTTTTTCTTAACAGAGGGTTTGGCTTTCTTCAAATCCTCTTTTTTCTTTTTGCGACCATATCTAGGTTTAGACTCTATTCCAGCATGACCAGCAGTAACGGCCCCAGCCATCTTCTTCTCATGTGTATTAGAAATAGTTTCAATATATTTATTTTCAGAATTCTTTCTCATATATTCACTAATAGAAGTATCAGTATAAGGGCCATGTCCATCAACCCACCCCATTATTTTTTCAGGACTTAACCATGTAATGTGAACTTCTTCACCTTTATCGGTTTTTAACATTTTAATCCAGCGACCTTGACCACTTCCACTTGCAGAAGAAGGTGATAGGTTATGTTTTCTAGCAATCTTACTCTCCGCTTGTTGTTGAATCATATTACTAAATTTCATTTCATCTTCTACTTCTCTGCGAAGTTGAGGATTATCTTTAATAAATTTACTTTCTAATATTGCCATCTCAATCCACCTGTGTAAATGCACTTCTACCTTTACTCTTAGGTAGTTCTTCTTTATGGTAAAGCCTAACGCTTTTCTCATTATGAGGATTCTCAGTCATCAAATCACCATTAGGCATCTTATGGGATTTACCTTTCCACTCTTTACCATCCTCAGTGTAATGTATTCTATCGGGACTTTTCTTAGTAGATTCAACTTCTTCTACGGTTTGTAGAGCGTCTACCATTGGTTCTTCTGTATCACCATCACCATCCAAATCTGGATAATCAGGTCTTTGATTTTTTAATATTTCTTCCCAACTCATTCTAATACCTCTCTAATCGGTCTAATTCTGAATCAGGAATGTAATTCTTAAAATAATTTAACATAGAACCTATGGCTTTGAAACCCGCATCAAACTCTTTTTTAGCCTCGGCTTTATCTTCCTTACTAATCATCTTCAAAACTTCATCCTTAGATTTCTCAAGTTTTTCATATGCGTCATAAAGAACATCTAATGCCCTTTTACCTTCGGTATCTTTTATTATCTTTTCCCAACTCATTTCTTCACTTCCTTAATTTTATTACCAGTAACAAATTCTTTCTTGGTCTTTTTTTCGACCTCATCAATCCTCTTAGACTGAAAATCAAACCATTTATCTAAAGAATTACAGCGAGTCATCTCTGTCCACTCCCCATTCTTGGGTCTTCTCTATTGGCTTGTCTAGCCCTATCAATAACAGTATTACCTTTAGGAATCATCATTGGGCAGCCATCTTTACTACCTTCCGGCTGAGGAGATAACTTTTCTGGGCAGTCCATTCCACCGTTAACGAACTCTCCACATCTATCACAGGTACCAGAATATTGAACTCTGGCCTTTTTAATTTGAGTTTTCCAATCCATGATATAGGCTCCGCTTTTTAATCGTAAACAACACACACTTATTTCCTTTTGCATATATCAGCCCATTATGGTAGACTCTAATATTAAAATTCATTCTCACCACTTCACTTTATTAGACCAATAAGCAGCAGATAGTTTACCCCGTTTTATATTTTTAGCATGTCTAGCCTTAAATGACCGTTGTTTCTTTGCTCTCGCTCCTTTGGGGTCACTCTCAGTAACAGTCTTGGCACCTTGTTCCCCAAATCGAATCAATTTAGTCGTACTACCTTCCTTCGCCATAACAATATGAGACTTTTTAGAATGGTCAGGAGTCCTTTTCGGCTTATTAAATCCACTAATATTCAATCTTTTCATAGTTGCTCTCGCTCTACTATGGTCTGCCGCCTTCAATGTATCTTCCCAGTTACTCATTTTCATTCTAACCTCTCCAATTCTTTTTGTAATACTTTACGGGAAAGTCTTAAAATACTATCATCTTCTTCACCCTCTAAAGATTCTATTTGATAATCTTCATCAGTAAATAATTGTAACATGAGTTTATAATTAGAAAGCCCTAAATGTTTTTCAGTATCTCCATCAAAGTTCATAGCGTAGAAAGCAAAATCATGTGCGGTAAGTTTTCTATTTAATGTCCTTTCTATTTCCTCAAAGGATGGTTCAAGGTGTCCGGTTGAAACATTCCTATTATTAGCACCTAATAATCCAAAGGCTTCTTTCCAAATAGAGTCCTTAACTACATAAGAATCAAGTTCTTTCGATAGTTCCTTTAATATCTCAAACCAATTCATTCTAAATCACCTTTTTTTTGGGCGGCTTTCCCCTTGCCAGCCAATAGTTCTCTAAGTCTGTTACCACTTTGAATACTTTCTTTCGATTTCACAGGTTCTTTATAATCTGGTCTAGTTTCCCACTTAATTAATTCCGGCAAAAAATCCATTAACCAACTACGAATATTTGCTTCGCTCTCCCCGACCAAAGAATCCACCTTTGCAATAAATTCTTTCCACTCTGGAAAATCTGTTATACTTAGATTATACTCATTACTCTGCCAAAAAGAAGTAATTATCCGTATTTCTGATGGTATTTTGCTACTTGCATTAAATTCAGGAATCAAAGAATTACCTATCGGCACAGTTTCATGAAATAATGCATATTGCGGGCCTTCCGTTATTGGCCGCAAATTAGTAATAATTCCTATTGTTGGTGCGCTATATCCCTGAAATATGTTATTCATCATAGTATAAACCGCAGCGGGATTATCTCCTGCTTTATCCCCCTGATTTGGGTCACTAACTGTCAATTGCCCTTCAGATTTAATATTATTTATATCTCCTTTAGATGGGTCTACCTTATGAAAATACATCGGCTTATTACTTAAAAATTTAAGTATCTTATCCGCCAACTGCTTATTAAAATAATTAGTCAATACATATTGACTAGCATTGCCAGACCAATTAAAATGACCATTCTCATCAGCCTCAATAAAGAGTTCTTTCTTTAAGATGCTCATCCAATTCATTCTAAATCACTCCCACAAATCTTTAATATTGTTCGCTTCACTTAAATTAACTTCAATATATTCTAATTTATCAAAATTTACTTTAGGTAAATCCCATTCATCCCATAATTTTTTAAATCTACTATAAATCTCTAATGCCTTTTTACGAATGCTATTCATTTTATTAACCCAACCAATAATAAATTGTTTCTTTTTTGGTTGTAATACATTACCAATATACTTTAATTTTGATATTTTAATATCTTCTAAATAATTTTCAAGTTCATCATACACTTTAATTAAGGATGGGTGTTGGTCTTTTTGTTTAAAATACTTATAATCATCCTCAACTGCTCTTAATATTTTCCTAAGACCTAACTTCTTTCCTTTGATTTCCATTATAATAGGCCAATCAGTAAATACTTTATATCCCATTTTTTCTGCATTTGGTCTGCTTAATGTAGCATCTTTAGATATAAATAATTTATTGGCTTCAAATAAATTCATTGATGGTAAGTTGGGGGTATCTTTTACATTTTTATCTAACCATTTTGCTTCTTTTGCATACTTATCATATCTTGTAGGTTCGCCTTTAATGAACCAATACTCATATTTGCTTCTATAACTAAAACCAAAGAAAGGTGCAAATTGTCCAGCATCGGGGTCGCCTTCTCTTGGTTCTCCACCGCTACCTGTCCTTGTATAAAACAAAACTTTTTCATTCCCCAAATCCGCTAAAAGAATTGGCCTACCATCAATCTCCATTAACCACTCATAGGATATTTCCTCTTTGAGAATCATCATCCATTTGGGGGTCATATCTCTCACCTAACTTTTTCAAAAAATGACCTGTAATTTGTGCGTGACTAGCAAAAGGTTTTTTTTCCCTTTTCATCTATTTCCAGCCACTAATAGTTTAACGACGGTCCTCCAACATTCTGTCTATAATATATATCTCTTCTTCAGATAGAGTTGAGTGGTAAGAGTCCGTCTTTTGTTTAACAACAAAAGCCTCGTTATTAGCATGGCTACCAACAGTTTCGTGCTTGCTAAAGTCATCTAATGACGATTGAGTAGTCTTTTTCATGGTTGCATGTAGCAAAGATTTCAACTTCTCTTTAGAGTCCTTTAGCGCACTGGTTGCTAAATCAAGTTTAATGCTACACTCATTGACCAATTGAGTTATTGTCTTTACGGCCTCATAAACTTCTGCTTCTTCCATATGATTCCCCTATGTTAATAGGCCAAGTACTCGTATCTAATAGAGATGCTTATGATAACCATTATGATGGATATTAAGGGTTATACTCTTAATGTGGGTGAAAATATTAAAATTTTTACAAAGCCATATGGTTGGGGCTTTGTTCCAACCTTAATACCTAAATAGATACCCTCATATCATGAACGCAGAAGAGATAGCAGAAGCCATAGTTAATCTAACAATAGCACTGGAAGACCATAAAGAACTACAAAACGCATGGCATGTAATCCATAAAGCAGTAACATATCTCAGTGCTAAAGATGATTTCTTTAGTAGAGAGAAGGAAACCTTAGACCTTATCACTGAGATGAAAGAGAAGAGAGTTGAGGGATTCCAATGATGGTAATTACCTGCCTATCTTGTAAGAAACCCATCGGATTAAAGGTTGAAATGGTGGATATAGATATGGTTGATTACCGAGGCGTAAAATACACAGAGTCATATGAACTAATGTTGACCGAATGTTGTGAGAGCAATAACTGGGCTTCAGTAGAAGAACATAAATATTCTAAGGAGGTAAAAAAATGAGAACTCAAGAAGAAACTCAGAAACTAGTGGCATCTCTACCAAGAGATAGTAGGCAAGAGAAAATAAGACAAATACTTACGATGAAAGACGGTCAGAGTGTTAATGCAAAAGTGACCTATCTAGTAGATTACTGTGGCATTGAGTTTATGGAAGTTTATCAAGTGATGGTGGAAATATGAGAGGAATTAGAATGATTGACAAAGAAGATTTAGAAGTAATGTTTGAGGCATTTGAAGAAGGGCTTCACTGGGATGGGGCTTGGACAGCAAGACTGCTAACAGGATACAGGAAGTTAAGCATTCTCAGTCTGCATCTGGCTTCAAGGCTACGAAATGCAGAAGACTTGTTAGAGAACTGTGGTTACTGCCGTGAATGTTATTGGGATAAAGAAAGCATAAGTGATATTGCTGAAAACATATTACGTTATTTTAGACTTGGTGAATTAACACAAAAGGTTTGGCCTCTAGATTGCGAGCCGTTATGCGAGTCATGTATGGTAGACTTCAAGGAGATGATTGAATGAGTGAAGAAATAGCATACGAATGTGGGTATGATTGTATGGGTGATATGATGGTTGACCACTTAACTAGGAAAGAAATTAACGACATGTTAAGAGAATACATCCAAGAAGATGAAACTGGTATAGTTGAAGATATCATAATGGAGATAGCAATTAGAAAATACAATTGGGTTGACCACGAAGGAGCAAAAGCCGTCGCAGAAGATGTGGCTTATCAAGCACACAAAGATAGAGAAGAATAGGAGAAATCCGCCCTTCGGGGTAGTCGCAAAGCCCTACCATATGGTAAGCAACTTTGGGCAGACGAACCTCATAAGTAATATATCAGCCATAGAACATGAAATACCCGAAAGTTTTCAAAATAAGAGAATTGATTCTAATGCCAATGGAAGAATTAAAGGAATTGGATGACGCAACTTATCAGGACTGGCAGAGAGTAAGACAGGCAATAGTAGTGAAGAGAGCATTTGAGGAGGAAGAAGAAGAATGAGTGAAGATACACAAAAGAAAGCGGCGAATTGGATTCAAAGAGAAGTATTCAATGATATTAAGGGAGAAATCTTGCGAGAAGCCCTATTTGATTGGGCAGGTAATGAATGCGCCTGTTATGAATGTTTAGTTCATCGTATTAAGGCAGTTAGAGGAGATGAAGAATAATGTTTCAAAGAAGACATTTTGAAGCCATAGCCTCTGAAGTTATGACATGGGATAAGACAGAAACTAAGGCTCAGATAGTTTTGAATCTGGTTGCTTTCTTCATTCATCATAATCCTAACTTCAGAGTGGCCAGATTTGTTAAGGCTTGTGAATCATTTGAGGGGGAGTTGATTTAATGGGGTCGAAGTCGGGGTAATACTCGGCTTCTTCTCCCAAACTCAAAGTTAGAGCATACGCCTAAATGTATTACCATATGGTCGTAACTTTGAGGTAATAGACCTTAAAGGTGTATTTATTATATATTAGCATGCCGAAAAAATGTGAAATATGTGAATGCACAGAAGCGAAACAGTGGATTTTAACCACACCACTCTTTAGATTCTGTGGAGCATGTATGCAGGAAATGAAGGATATGTCGGACTATGATTCTCAACACACATATTAACGAACCTTAAGGTTCTATACCCAAAAGTTAGAACCATATGGTCGTAACTTTGAGGTAACGACCCCGAAGGGTGCTATTCTTCTTCGTCCTCTTGT
>TARA_R110000824_G_scaffold89320_5_pt1 | contig 13780 bp, 13 predicted proteins | sample TARA_R110000824 | Tara Oceans TARA_R110000824 (sample SAMEA4397747) | marine metagenome | biome: Polar Biome; feature: [MES] marine water layer (ENVO:01000295) within the mesopelagic zone...; material: water (ENVO:00002006), including particulate matter (ENVO:01000060) such as...... | reverse complement strand
AGGAGCTACTGGAATGAAAATGACGTCAGAAATAATCGAGGTGATGAACCACTTCCAAGATGGCGGAAAAGTTCAGTACCATAAAGTAGGGTCAGATGGCATGACCCATTGGGTTGATTGCCCTGGACCCGATTGGAACTGGGGTCTGACAGACTACCGAAAGAGACCAAGAGATCCACGAGTTTTCTACACTAACGACTATGGGACTGAGACAGACCAAATGGGCTACTTTTACCCAACGGAATCAAAAGCTATTGCGAGTGCTCGCCCAGACTCAAGGGGAGTGATAAAGCTAGTGGAGGTACTTGAAGATGTTGATTAAAATCGTGTCAGCGGCTGCGGGATTGAACAGTGGGAACATGATTCCAGTAAAGTGTAAGTACTGTGGGAAGTGTTTAGACAAGGGGCGGAAGTCAATCGAACTCTGCAATAAGTGCGTCAAAAGGAAAGGGTGAAGCCATGATGGCCCCGGAGAGGTACTATCTTGAGGCTGTATTCCGTTGCTCTTTCTCAGGAGATATCAGCAGGATGCACTGGGGATACACTGACTCGGATGAAGACATCAAAGGACTATTCAAGGTCATTAGAATCCAGGCCCAACGATACGGTTGCCCGCTGGACCCCTATACTGGCGAGAGGATACTATCCAGAGCCTTGTACAGAATGGAGGTCTCTGACGTGAGAGCTCAACGCCTCTGGGATGAGGTACGAATGGAGGAGCTGGAAGTGAAGAAGCAGAAATGGAAAGAGTTCTTTGGGGGAGACAAGTGAAGAAGAAACCAAAGGCTGGGGAGAGTCCTATCTCCGGAGTGATTGACCCTCTGCGACTCGCCAAGCTCTGCTGGCCTCACGTTAGTTTCTACAAAGAGCAGCGAGAGATGCTGTACTCAATCCGGGATAACCGTGAGACCTTCGTGCCGGCTGGTAACAAACTGGGGAAGGACTTCACGACGGGTTACGCTGTACTATGGTTCTTCCTCTCCCGGAGCCCATGTAAGATTCTGACCACATCGGTTGACTCCTCTCAGCTACAGAAGGTTCTATGGGGGGAGATCAATACATTTATTCAACAGTCCAAATACTCTCTCCCACTACGAGTCATTCATCAGGAGATTCGGAGAGTGGTCAACAATAAGATTGAGCCGAACAGCTATATCATCGGAAGAGTAGCTCAAGCGGAGGAAGGTATGCTTGGACATCATCTTCCCTGGGGGCCAAACGGAGAGCCTCACACTCTAATGGCAGGAGACGAAGCCTCTGGGATAGGGACGGGCCTCTGGGACAAGACCCGAACGTGGCGGCATCGAGCCTTGGCGATTGGGAACTGCTATCCCTGTATGAACTTCTTCTACAGTGCGATCAAGGAAGGAGACGTGGCTTCACCCGTTGGGGATGGGTTCTTCAGAAAGGTTATCAAAATCAGGGCGGATGATTCTCCAAACGTGCGACTGGCTGAGAAAGAGATAGCCGAAGGGAAGAAGCCTTCAGGCAAGGTTCTAGTACCTGGGGTGGTTACATACGAAGACTATCTGTTGGCCAGAGCGACCTACGATGAGATGAACCAATGCATTAGCCTGGATGCGGAGTTCTACGAAGGCGACAACATCTATCTCTTCCCTCCGCAGAACCTATCCATGGCGGAGGGGGTAGCGAAGACCCTTGGTGGCCCTCGCCATGCAAAAGCGATAGGGTGTGACCCGGCTGAAGGAGGGGATTCGACTACCTGGGCCGTTGTTGATGAGTTAGGGTTACTGAATCTGATAACGGAGAAGACCCCAGACACGTCCTACATTACGGGCAGGACGATAGCCTTGATGAATGAATATGGGGTTCCAGCCGATAAGGTGATGTTTGATAGAGGAGGTGGAGGAAAGCAACACGCCGATAGGTTGAGGTCTCAGGGGTATCCGGTCCATACAGTAGCCTTCGGTGAGCCCGTTCTACCGGAGAAGAAAAGAGGCGTCACGCTACTGGCTCAACAAAAGCTACAGGACGAAGTCCGATACATTTACAAGAGCCGACGGGTTCAGATGTTTCATATTCTCTCTACAGCTATCGCCAACGGGTATGCTCTACCGGGCAACCTCTTAAACCAATCTGGGCTCAATAGGAAGTCCCTGGCCGAACAGCTGAAAGTCTTCCCTTTGATGTATGATCCGGAAGGCCGATTAAAGTTACCTCAAAAGAATAAAACAGACAAGAAAAGCAAAGAGATCACCCTTGTAGATATGATCGGTCATTCTCCAGACGAAGCGGATGCCCTCGCAGTGGCCTACTACTGTATGACGAAACAACCAGTTGTTAGAATGGTTGGAGCGGTTTGATGTACAACGAGTCCGAAGGGATGACGACGTGCTGGTGGTTGGCTCATCTAGGGGTTAAGATGGTCCAGGCAATCCCACCCGTCTACCCTCAGAAATGCGATGACTTTGAAGTAGGTATTCTCAAAGCGGAGAAGGCCGTGAGACATCTCACAGAGCATGATCTGGGCAAGTACGCTAGGGGCTCAGTGGGCCGGACTCTATGCTACCGGAGACGCTACCAAAATGGCAGCCCGATATTCTCACCCAACGACTCACCAGAGACTTTAGACGAAGGCCCAGAGCTGGAGCCGGTTAATCTTCAATTGTATAGAGTCAACTTCCCTAACTACGTTTCAGAATAGGACAAGACCCATGGCTGTAGATACTTCGCTTCCAGGCCCCAACGATCCAGTCACTAACGTCGAAGAAGTTCACGCCCTCAACGAGCTGCGACAGACTATCGAGAACGTGACTTCAGCTCGCCAGGGGTTCCTAGACAAGTTCATGGATCCACGCCGGTCCATTAACGATGAGTGCGGGTTCCCAGACACGGGTTCTATCGACGTCAACGATCACTACAAGCAGCTGTACCAGCGGGAGGGAGTAGCCACGCGGGTAGTTGAGATCATGCCCGACGAATGTTGGTCAATGAGTCCGGAGTTGAAGGAAGATTCTAATCTGGAAGAAGACACGCCGTTTGAAGCTGCCTTCAAGGATATGAGCCGGGGCCTCAGAGGTCGCAGCTGGTACGTTGGGGGAGAGGGTTCACCGTTCTGGGAGCTACTACGGAGAGCCGACATCCTGAGTGGCATTGGGTTATTCGGGGTGATCTTCCTTGGTATCGACGACGGGCTGGAACCGCAGGAGCCGGTGGAAAGCGTAGACTCTGAATCAGGGACTGCCAAAGAAGCCAAGCTGCTATACGGGCGGGCCTTCGACCAGTCGCTGGTAGAGGTAACAACGACTGAGCAGGATAAGGAGAACCGACGCTATGGTCAGCCGACGATGTACACGTTGACATTGAATGATCCGTCTTCGCTATCGGTAACCACTTCGGGAACGACTAACACAATCAAGGTCCACTGGACTAGGGTGGTTCATATCGCAGACAATCTGGGCTCCAACGATCTGTACGGTGACCCACGTATGCGTCCGGTACTTAACAACCTCCTTTCCCTCAGAAAGTTATACGCAGGGTCAGCGGAGATGTACTGGAGGGGTGCCTTTCCTGGCCTCTCCTTCGAGTCCCACCCATCCCTTGGGGGAGACGTCAAGTTTGATCCGGCCAAGCTGAAGGACGCTGCCGAGAACTATATGAACACTCTTCAGCGGTATATTCAGACGACGGGATTCAACGTCAAGAGCCTTGCTCCTCAGGTGGTGGCTCCTACTGAGCAGATTGACGTTCAACTCGATGTGATCTGTATTAAAATTACGGTGCCCAAGCGTATCTTTGTTGGGTCGGAACGGGGGGAGCTAGCCTCTTCTCAAGATACGAAATCCTGGAACAGCCGGGTGGCTAACCGACAGACGACCTATGTAACACCCAGGATCATCGTTCCAGTCGTGGACCGTCTCATCCTCATGGGGGTTCTACCTGAGCCGTCAGAAGGGTATCAGATCGAATGGAAAGACCGCAACAGCCTCTCTGCGATGGAGGAAGCTGACCTGGCGGTGAAGCGGACGGAAGCGATGTCCAAATATGTTCAGTCAGAGGTAGCCGAAGGCCTTATGTCCCACAAGGACTTCCTGGTGAGGGAGCTAGGGTTTGACGAAGAGACCGCTGAAGCCATTATGGAAGCCACCGTGGCCTATATCGAGGAGCATGAGGATGACGAAGAAGAAATTGAAGAAGAAGGAACTTCTACCAATACCGGGTTCAAATCAAACAATAGTTGATGACCCAAAACAACAAAAGATCATGGAGATACTTGTCAGAGAAAGAAGCCTCAAAGAGAAAAGAGGTGCTGTAAAACATAACAATGCGGATAGCGAGAGATACAAGTTTATAGCTGCCAAAAACTTTACTGAGAGCCTAGAGACCAAACCAGATTTCAGGTGCCCTTATTGCGAGAGTGATAAGGTACAACAAATCACTTTTTGTGAACTTAGTTGTAACGTTTGTAAACATAAATTCAGAGCATAATCCATGGCTACAATAAGACCTGTTGACCCTACAAAAACCACTATGCTCAGAGCCAAGTTTCTGGGGGAGGTACGGAAGAGGTTCAAGAAGCTCAAGGGCAAAATCAATCAGCTAATCATACATGAGGATGCCTTTGGTCTGAAGAGGAAACCTGCGGGAAGCAACCTCCATTCTCTCTTCGGGATTGAGACGCTGCCAGTTCAGAATACTCGCTGGGCCTTCAAGTCAGATGCAGAGAAGGTAAATGAGTTTCAGAAGTGGTTGGCTCTTCAGATAGGGGCTGAGATAGTCGGCACTCAGGCTGATCCTCAGGATGCTTTCTGGCATGCCTATATTCTAGAGGGGTACAAGAAGGGAGCCGGAAGAAGTTTCACGGACTTCTACAGGAAGCGTCAGTCCAGCCTATCGGACATTGCTCAGCTAGGGTTCTTCAACGGTACCAAGAAAGACTTCCTACGACAATCATTCGGCCAACCCGTTGCTATCGAGAAGGTGAAGCTGCTAGCAGGGCGGGTATTCTCCGACCTCAAAGGCGTCACCGATACGATGTCAACTCAGATCAGCCGGGAGCTGGTAGACGGTTTGATTCAGGGCCAAAGCCCGCGAGAGGTAGCGAGGACGATCAACAAACGGGTGGACAAGATAGGGAAGGTGAGAGCGGAGGCGATAGCGAGGACGGAGACGATACGAGCACACGCAGAGGGGCAGCTGGATAGCATGGAGAAGCTGGGCGTTGATAAGGTCACGGCTGCGGTCGAATGGTCTACAGCGAGAGACGATAAGGTCTGCCCTCTCTGCCAGCCTCTTCAAGGGATTGTACTCAAGATCAAAGAAGCTAGGGGCATGCTACCGCGACATCCTAACTGCCGCTGCGCATGGAAGCCCGCGAACGTAGGAGAGCCGAAAGACCGACAGCACCGGACCAAATTGTCAATAGAGAAACAGCTGAAGAAGTCGGCTGGCCTTGAGAAGAATCCTACCTGGACCGGAGGAGACAAGAAACTTGCTCCAGTCCGTCCCAAAGATATCCTGGAAGTCAAAACCAAACCAAAGGCTCCTAAGGCTTTGAAGAAGGCTCCCAAGAAGAGAGTCCGAAAGCCTAAGCCCAAGACCAGGGCTAGTCTCTCTATCAAAGAACAGGCCCAATATGATTCTCTATCAGGATCAGCGAAGAATATCCTGGGAATGGGGTTTGAAGTCAACGAGTCTAACATGGGAGTCAAGTCCTTCAAAATCTACAGCGACATTTTGAAGAAACTAGGCAAGGAAGTACCAGGATCAGTTCCGAAGGTTCCTGACTTGTCGGTTCTCACTCTATCCGAACAAACAAATCTCAAAATACTCCAATTGGTAAAAAAGAAACAAGGTAAACTGAAACCCGCTTTTCAGAAAGACTTCGACGACATTATGAAGAAGCTAGGTTCAGACGTTCCTTCTGTACCCGCACCTCTTCCCGTCCCAGCCCCTCCGACAGCCGTAGACAAGGCCAAGCAGGTTGCTGCTAAGTTCCTTGCAAAGAAGGATACGACAGCAGAGATACTCCCCAAGATGGCTATCGAGCACAAGATTGTCGGCCAGATGGATATGGATGCCTTCGGGTGGGGGGAGAAACTCGGAGGAGGGAAGAAGAAATCATATGGAGGAATCCTCTTCAACGATGAGGGCAAGATACTTCTCCGAAAGCCCAAGGATCAGTTCGACGGGTATGCCTGGACCTTCGCAAAGGGCGGGCAGGAGAAGGGGGATTCAATCGTCAGTACAGCGGTCAAGGAAGTCGCAGAGGAGACCGGACACAAAGGGCAGGTCATTGGTATCATTAACGAAGGGTTCGAAAGTGACGCCAGTGAATCGCACTTCTTTGTAATGACTTCCAAGGGCGTTGATCTCAAGAAGATGGACAAGGAAACTGAGCTGACCAAGTGGGTATCGAAGGACGAAGCTCTAGCCCTGATCAACGAGACGACCAACGTCAGCGGGAAGGCGAGAGACCTGTCCATTCTGGATAAAGCCTTCGAGGAGTTCGACCACATCTCATCCGGTAGCCAGAACCCAAGCGTTGCTCACGCCCTAACCCAAGGGAAGAAACTACAGGCAGCGAAGATCAAGGCCGGCATCGCCAAGAAGAAGGCAGCGAAGGTACTTCAAGCAGAGAAGGAAGCCCTGGAGAAACTACAGGCTCAGTCTATCGTCCGCACGAAGTTCCCTGACGCTCCTCCTCCAACAGCCCCTGACCTGAATCTCCCACCTACCTGGGACCTAGCAAAAGTCAAAGACTTGTCAGGATCAACTAAACCAGAGTTGATGCGAGAGAGAATAAGTTCCTCAGGTACTCCTGGGAAGAAGTGGGTCATGAAGTCTACCCAGGCGGGTATCGACCCCGATCACCTACGAAGCGAGTCCCTGGCTGATGAGCTCTACCGGACCTTGGGCCTGGATACTCCTCCGGGAGGTATCATCGAATCACCTGAAGGGCCAACGAAGCTCACTGAGTTCCTACCGGGAAGAGAGTTGAAGTACTGGCTCAACGGAAAGACAGCTCAGCAGAAGGCCGATATGTTTGAACAGATTCAGGACGGGTTTGTAGCCGACGCTCTACTGGCCAACCACGATGTCGCTGGTATGACAATGGATAATATCTTCGTTGTAGACGGAGTCCCATTCAGAATCGACAACGGCGGGAGTATGTTATTCAGGGCTCAGGGTCTTCCCAAGCAGGACTTCGGAGCGAAGGTACTTGAACTCAACTCGATGAGAGACCCTTCAATCAATACCGTGACAGCGGAGATATTCAAGGGCCTTACCGATGACCGGATTCATACCCAGATTCAACATATCGTTGATCGCAAGGAATTGTTCCTCTCTAAGATCATGGACCCGGACCTGAAGAAGATAATGGCGTCACGTATCGACGACCTAGAATCACGCCTACCGGCTCCCACTTCTCTCCCAGGAAGAGTATCAGGGAAGCTAGGAGACTACCGGGAGAGAGCGAAAAGGCGTGTAGCAGAGCCAGGTATCCTCTCCGATACCGCTGAGAGGGTTAAACAGTCCAGGGCTAACGGGGTGACCATCTCCGGAGACCGTGACTCAATCGAAGACATGAACATCTTAGCCTGGACAGAGGTAGACTCCTCCGGACAGACCGTGACGAAGTTCCAGATGAAAGTCAATAAGAAAGCCTCTGACAAAATTTCAGAGAACCTTGGGATTGGATCTGTTGTGGCTGACCTGGATATCAAAGACACATTCTATTCTACATTTGAATCAGCAGCCAAGACGATAGCCACCCACGCAGACGACGGAGCCTACAACGTCGATACCATGGAGGCTTTTGGAAAGGCGTTACAACATATCACAAAGAAGCTGGAGACAACATTTGAAGCTGATGAAGCTAGTATGTTGCTGTATTACAAGCTAGCCGGGAAAAAGTTAATGGAGGCCAAAAATAATAAAACACCTCCTACATCGAAAATGTATCCATGGAAGGCTCCTGATCCTCTACCGGGAGCGAAGAAGAAAGTGACGCCCAAGGGAGCGAGGAAAGAGCAGCTGCGATACGAGCTCACGAAGATGGAGAACGGTCATATCACCAGGACGAAGGACGTTGAATTTGTTACGGGTAGAAGGTTGATGAACCCAGACCAATATGTGGTAGACCTAGATGATATGGAGGTCAAGTTCTTCCCGTCCACAGGGAAGGCATTCCAGGACCAGAGAATAGGTCAGGCTCTAGAAGGGCAGATTGAGTTAACCATACCGGGAGAAGTCTCCACGGAGACCCTCCAGCGAGGAATGGCTCAATTCAAGTCGATGGGGGTTGATGTTTCTCCTCCAACGCCGGAGTACGAAGAACTGGTGTACTTACATCGGACGGTTGTACTAAACAACGACCATCTCAATGACTCTACATACAAAACTATCTGGGCGAAAGATATCTCAGACGAAGCGAAGATCAAAAAGATCAAGACATGGGCTGAAGCGAAGTACAAGGTGAGCTTTGATAAGCTAGAGAAGGAAGGAACCTACAACCCAGCTGGAGCTGCTAACACGTCCTGGGGAGATGGTCACCGTCAGTGGAACCGATGGGATATGAGCCGCAAGGATATCGAGAAGGACATGAAGGGGTATCACTTAGCGCACCACACTGATTATCTAGAGGAATTCGTAGAGGGTATGCTCAGCAGCGGAGGAGAGTTCAACAACACTACAGGTAGACTCCGGAAAGGTATCAGCCTGGAGAATACGGGAGGAATGTCGGCTCATCGAGATATCGAGACCGGGGGAGCCTCCTACTCATATACAAGGATCACTAAAAACGAAGAGTACAGAGGGCAAGTGAAATTCAAGATTGGGCTTTTGTCGAGAGCTGATCACGTCTCCTACGAGTCGGACACTTATGGGATGCCTTCCGAGTTCAGAAATAGAGCCAGTCAAGCGAAGGCTCATCATGGTAGTAAAGGATGGAAGGCTCACGCTAGTAGTTCAGACAACGAAGCCAACTTCAAAAACGGTATTTCTCTCCTTGATGAACTAGAGGAGATCAAGACGGGCGGTGGGCTTACGAGAAAGAAGATTCTGGCTATTTTTGAGAAGCACGGAGTCACTGAACTCAACGATGGAAGAAAGATTAAGGACGTGGTCAAATGACAGACGAAAAAATGCTGAAGGAACTTCACGAAGACGGTTCTGCTCTATCGGTTAAGCTATCCAAGTCACTGGACTTCCCGGCTGTCATCGAGATAACCAAGAGAGGATTGTTCTGGGTCACCCGATTTGCGGGAGGTCAGCAGAATGCCCATACAATGCCTTTCGCTCGCATCGAGAGGGTGGGAGATATTGGTATGGCCTTCTACAATAAGGAAGATGAGCTGGTCATCTACTTCACCTTGTACGAAGAGTGGCCGGGCCTTGATGTCTCTGAAGCGAGAGCGGAGGAGGTAGCCTGGAGAGCAGAGCTCAGGAAGCCCGGCAGAAAAGAATCTTTCAAAGAGTTCGTTGACATCGAAAGAGGAGACGGCTGATGAGCTGGGGAATCAATCCAAGAGTGGAACTAACGTCAGATGGTATTCATATCCGGCTGATTGACCCTCTGGAGTTCGAAGATTCCAAAGGAGTGAACTGGGTAGCACCACCTGGGATGGAATCAGATGGAGCATCTATCCCCTGGCTGGCCCAGATGTTTATCGGTTCACCCCTCGTGGGCAAGTACAGGCGAGCAGCTATAATGCACGACCACTACTGCGTCACCAAAACCAGATCATCCTATCGAGTCCACTGGGCGTTCTTCGAAGGGATGCTGGCGGATGACGTTAGACTTACAAAGGCGATCGCTATGTGGATGGCGGTAGCTACGTTTGGACCTAAGTTCCTTGTGAAGAAGGAGAAGACGTGAGAACATTTTCTTGTTTTGTACTGGCGGGTTTGTTTGTACTTCTAGGGGCTACGGTTGACCGATGGTTCGTGCTAGCGGCTGACCCTCCTCCTCAGGGGATATCGACGACGGCCCAGATCACGGAGTGGTACGATGGCGACACGGCGAAGGCTACTCTGACTCTTCGGGTACGTGTACGGCTGCTAGACTGTTGGGCTCCGGAGGTACGCGGGCGAGAGCGGGAGCTAGGTCTGAAGTCGAAGGACCACGTGCTAGAGTTGTGTCCTGACGGTTCTAAGGTGCGGTTGTTTATACCGACAACGGGAAGGCTACAGGACTCGTTGACCTTCGGAAGAGTATTGGCCCACGCATGGGTCGAAGGAGAAGACGGGAAGTGGACAAACATCTCGGAGCAAATGGTGTTGGACGGGTTCGCAACGAAGGAGAAGGTCAGGTGAGCGTCAGAGACTTTACTTGTACAGAAACAAGAATCTGGAGAGTCTTGAAGGACGGTGAGCCTCATACTCAGGATGAGCTGAAGGGAGCCGTTGACCCGGACTATCCTGAGTTGTGTACCCTCAAAAACGTAGCTAACCACCTATCAAATATGAGAAAGAAACTACCGACGGGAACGGTAATCATCACCCGGCTAGTCAACACCCGATCCTGTAGATACCAGGCCCTCAGAAAGCTGTACTCAGCGAATGATGGAATCCATTAGGGAGAAACTCCCTAAACTCCATAACAAGTCTTTACGGTAGACCCAGGGCTACCTTAACAAACGGGTTATGAATCACCTCATAGCCAATATCTCTGGGAAAACTCGACGGGAAAAGTTGCATGGTAGAGACCACTTAGTGGCTCCCATTGCAATGATTGTTCCCGGAGTCCTCAATGGCTCCAATGGGCCAATCCTCTATCGAAAAGAGGATATCGAAAAGAGTGTTGACGCGTGGAACGGTATGCCCATAACCGTTTACCACCCCAAGAGACCGATATCAGCCCGGTCTCCAGAGATACTCAACAGCCAAGGGGTAGGAGTCGTATTGAACGCCAGGATCAAAGAAGGTGTTTTACGGGCTGACGGCTGGTTCAATCTGGAAGATGTAGCGAGAGTTGATAACCGTCTTTCAGAAGCTCTCCTCAATGGGGAGAAGATCGAACTCAGTACGGGACTGGGGATGGATGAGGAGTCTGTCGAAGACGGAGTCACAACAACTAACGGAGAGCCATACAAATCAATCGCACGAAACTTCCGACCGGATCACCTGGCCATTCTACCAGACCAGATCGGAGCCTGTTCAGTTAAGCAGGGTTGCGGGGTATGTAACAAAGAAGGCGGAGAGGAAGAGACGGAATTTCACTCAAACATAAATGACATCGCGGGACGAAATGAAGAGGAGGATGAGTCTCGCAATATAGGTCACGAAGAAGTCAGAGCAGAGCTATCAAGACAACTGGACTCTCTTTACATTCGAAGGCGAGATGAACTTGGAATTCTTGGAGAGAGTAAACACAACTGGGTGTTGTCAGATGTCTTTGACTCTTACATCATTTACAGACAGGGGGAAAGCCTCTTCAAAGTATCCTATATGAAGACGGGTGAATCCATAATCCTGTCAGATGACCCTCCTGCGAAAGTCAGACGTGAAATCTCGTTTGTTCCCGTTACCACAACCAACTCAACCTCTACTGGAGACTCAGAAGTGTTCAACAAAGAAAAAGTTGTAACTGGTCTAATCACCAATTGTGCCTGCTGGACCGACGCTGAAAAGGATATCCTCAACGCGATGTCCGAAGAGCAGCTGACCCGTCTGGCCACCGAAGCTGCTCAGAACATTACCGCCACGACAACGCTGAACGCTATCACATCAGGCTCTGTCGTCGAAGTAGACGGCACGTCCATGGTCTTTAACACGACCACGAACCTCTTCGAAAAGAAGGGGTCCAAAGGAAAGAAGAAGCCTGGCGATGACGAAGAAGACGATGACGAAGAAGAGGACACAAAAGGAAAGAAGAAGGGGAAAGCTATGAACTCTGCAGGACAGGGAATGGGTGAAGACGCTCAAACTAAGGATCAGTGGTTTGCCGCTGCTCCTCCCGAAGTACAGAACACCCTCCGGTACGCCGAACAAATCCAGAACGCTCATCGAGCCGGACTGGTCAAGAAGATCATCGACGCAGCTCCAGAGGCTCAACGAGAGTTGCTGAAGCCCGTCTACAACTCAATGGCTATCGACCAGCTGGAAGCTATCGCAGCTGCGGTTCCGGCTCCGGTGGAAACTCCCACGAGCAACTACCTGGCAGCCTTCGTTCCTCCTGTCGTTCAGAATAACAACGCCCCAAAAGAAGAACCTCTGGGCATTCCTGAAATGGTTTGGTAAGCTCCGAGAGGCTCTGGACTTTTTAATCAACTCAAACCAGGAAAAAGAACAATGGCTGACTTTGAAACAATCGTTGTGTCTGGAGCACCAACGGGAAGGTTCCTTGAAGGAATCATCGTTGGTACTCCAAAACCAGGAACCATGCTTCAGCTTGACGCTGGCGTGGCTGCGGTCAATGGTCGGATGTCGTGGGAAGTTTTCAACGGGGCTGCTGATGGTGAGCAGGCTCTTGTTGCTATCCTTCTTGAAGACTCTCTTCAGGGCAAGACCGTCGATGACGCTTTCGTCACTGGTACCTATGGCCGTCTGTATTGCCCAATTCCAGGCGATGAGATGCAAGTTCGACACAACAACGTCGCGGGTACGGCTGACGACGTTGTTATTGGTGACAAGCTAATTGTTGATGATGGTACTGGTAAATTCAATGTGACTACTGGCTCTCCAGAATCTGAACCGTTTATTGCTCTGGAAGCCAAAGTTGACCCAACGGCGGATAGCCTTGTCCACGTCATGTACACAGGACACTAAGTCCCTTGCGGCTCAGTTCCTTCACCCCATATTTCTCCCAGGAGATTCGAGATGTTTGTTCAGACTGATATGGTCGTCAATGGTTCTCCGAGAGGTCAGGTAGCAACTGGCCTTTCAGAGGTTGGATACGATTCAGGGTTCATGCGACCCTACTACAACAATGCGGGTATTCCCTGCGTGGCTATCCGAACTGGCGTTGATTATGTTTCCAAACCGGACGGCGGTGGATTCGTTACCAACAAGGACGGAAGCCTGAAGACTGTCGAGAAGCGTGAAGAGGTTCCCATTTCTGAGTTCATGAGATCTGGACGACCAACTTCAAGCGTCATGAACGCTACCACGCTCCGTAAGGATCAGTGGATCATGCTCGACAACGTAGTGCGTATGGCAGCTCGCCAGCGTCTACGTGCCTGGTCAGACCTTCGCAACTCGAATACCCTTGGCGGGTTCGACGGCATGGCCAACCCAATTCTCGAACACGAGAGAATGAATGACCCCGGCAACGCGGTTGTCGATATGGACGGCATGACGGAAGGTCAAAACTTTAATGCTAAGTTCGACCTGGTTGGTTTGCCACTACCGATCACTCATGCTGACTTCCATCTCTCGGAACGGTTTCTGGCTACGAGCCGGAACAAAGGAATTCCAGCGGATACTCTTCGTGCTCAGCTGGCTGGCCGTCGTGTCGGTGAAGCTATCGAGAAGACTCTGATTGGAGTCAGTACGGGTATCACTTACGGTGACTCTACAGACTACGGTTCTGCGTCACAGGTCTTCGGTTATCTCAACCATCCAGACCGTTTGACCAAGACCAATTTCACTACTCCGGACGGTACCAACGGCGGTACAGTTCTGTCGGAGTTCCTCGCAGCCCGCGAGCAGCTCTACAATGCGAACATGTATGGCCCGTTCATGGTCTACTGCTCAACCGACTGGGACCAGTTCCTGGACAACGAGTTCAAGACCAACTCTGACCTGACCCTTCGCCAGCGTCTGAAGGATATCGAAGACATCCAGGACATTCGACGCCTGGACTACCTCCCTTCAG